>JACCDP010202056.1_pt1 | contig 27707 bp, 22 predicted proteins | sample 7445841 | NCBI WGS metagenome assembly JACCDP01 (sample SAMN15323441, study PRJNA562643) | freshwater metagenome | isolation source: river surface water | place: USA:Blue River Watershed | collected 2017-08-17 | reverse complement strand
TGCTCGGGCGGCAGGCCAGGCGCGTCGGCCACGCGCAGGCGCCCGCGCAACGGGTAGCCGTCTTGCACCGCCTTGAGCGCCACCAGCCGCGCGGCGCCCCCTTGCGCGTCATCCGCGCGCGCCATCGTGGGGAAGGTGATGCTCAGCGCAGACTGCAGGCCCAGTGCCTTTGCCTGGCGCAGCACCACGTCGGGCGTGCGCTGGTCGCTGGCCACCACCGCGTCGCCGCCCAGCAGTTGCCGCGCATCACGCGCCAGCCCCGCCTGCAGGCGGTCGGCAAAGAAGCCCACCGAGGTGAGCGCCGCCACCGCAAGCGTGACCGCCACCCACAGCAGCCGCAGTTCGCCGGCGCGCAGGTCGCGCCACAGCGAGCGCCAGCCGGTGGCAACGAAGTGGGAAGGCGTGGCGGTCATGGTGGGCTTGCCGGAAGGGCCGCCAGTGTGCCCGAGCGGCTGCACCGGCGCCTTGCGCCGGGCCCATGCCCCGCAAGGCCGTAAGAGTACCGTCAGCGTCGCAACCATCTGCAACTTGACTTGGTGATTTCCCTAGGCAAAAAGCGCGAGTTGACGCAAGTCAACACGTCCGTGTGTGCGCACAATGCAAACGGGGCAGAGTGGTTGCCCTGCATTAAAGGAGTACTGCCAATGGACATGAACCGTAGGCATTTCTTCCAGGTGAGCGGTGCCGGCTTGGTGGGTTCGAGCCTTGCTGCACTCGGCTTCTCACCGACGGAAGCACTTGCGCAGACGCGCAACTTCAAGCTCTCCCGTACGACCGAGACCCGCAGCACCTGCCCCTACTGCTCGGTGAGCTGTGGCGTGATCATGTACACGATGGGCGACACGGCGAAGAACAACAAGCCGGCCCTGGTGCATGTGGAGGGCGACCCGGATCACCCGGTCAACCGCGGCACGCTGTGCCCCAAGGGGGCGGGCCTGGCCGACATGATCAACAGCCCGCGCCGCGTGAAGTACCCCGAGGTGCGCGAGCCGGGTTCCAAGGAATGGAAGCGCATCAGCTGGGATGAGGCGCTGACGCGGATCGCCAAGCACATGAAGGCAGACCGCGACAAGAACTTCATCGCCAAGAACGACAAGGGCGTGACAGTCAACCGCTGGAACACCACCGGCATGCTGGTGTCCAGCGCCTCGAGCAACGAGGCCGGCTACCTGACGGTGAAGATGCTTCGCTCGATGGGGCTGGTGACGCTCGACACGCAAGCGCGAATATGACACGCGCCGACGGTGTCCAGTCTGGGCCCGACTTTCGGCAGAGGCGCGATGACCAACTCGTGGAACGACATCGCGAACACTGATCTGGTTCTCATCATGGGCGGCAATGCCGCCGAGGCGCACCCGTGTGGCTTCAAGTGGGTCACCGAGGCGATGCAGAAGCGCAAGGCCAAGCTCATCGTGGTTGACCCGCGCTTCACCCGCTCGGCTGCGGTGGCCGATGTCTACGCGCCGATCCGCGTGGGCACCGACATCGCCTTCCTGGCGGGCGTCATCAACTACATGCTGGCCAACAACAAGGTCCACATGGACTACGTGAAGGCCTACACCAACGCGTCGTTCCTGATCAACCCGGGCTTCAAGTTCGACAACGGCCTGTTCAGCGGCTATGACGAAGCCAAGCGCTCGTACGCCGACCGCTCGAGCTGGCAGTACGTCATGGACAAGAAGGGCGAGTTCGTTGACGTGGATCCGACGCTTGAGGCGCCCAACTGCGTGTGGCAGCTGATGAAGCAGCACTACGCGCGCTACACGCCCGAGATGGTCGAGAAGATCTGCGGCACGCCCAAGGCGTCGTTCCTGAAGATCGCCGAGATGATCGCGAACACGCACACGCCGGACAAGGTGATGACCATCCTGTACGCGCTGGGCTGGACGCAGCACTCGGTGGGCTCGCAGAACATCCGCACCATGGCGATGATCCAGCTGCTGCTGGGCAACATCGGACGGGCGGGCGGCGGTGTCAACGCGCTGCGCGGCCACGCCAACGTGCAGGGCATCACCGACATGTGTGCCTACGCCGAGGTGCTGCCGGGCTACCTGAGCGCGCCGACCGACGCGGACGACACGCACGAGAAGTACATCACCGTGCGCACGCCCAAGCCGCTGCGTCCGGGCTCGATGAACTTCCCGGCGAACTTCGCGAAGTGGTCGGTGAGCCAGCGCAAGTCGTGGTACGGCGACGCGGCGAACAAGGACAACAACTTCGCCTACGACTGGCTGCCCAAGCGCGACGGCGCGTACGACGTGCTGGCCATGTTCGACCGCATGTTCCAGGGCAAGATGAACGGCTTCATCTGCCAGGGCTTCAACCCGATCGCGGCGGTGCCCAACAAGAAGAAGCTGGGCACGGCGCTTTCCAAGCTGAAGTACCTGGTCGTGATGGACCCGCTTCAGACCGAGACGGCCGAGTTCTGGAAGAACTACGGCGAGTTCAACAACGTGGACCCGACGACGATCCAGACCGAGGTGTTCCGCCTGCCGGCCTCGTGCTTCGCCGAAGACCCGGGCACCTTCACCAACTCGAGCCGCAACATCCAGTGGCACGGCAAGGCCGTCGACCCCCCGGGCGAGGGCAAGACCGACCGCGAGATCATGTCCTCGCTGTTCCTGAAGATCCGCGCGATGTACGCCAAGGAAGGCGGCGCCTTCCCTGACGCCATCAAGGCGCTTACCTGGAACTACAGCAACCCTGCGAACCCGGCGCCCGAGGAGGTGCTGCGCGAGATCAACGGCCGCGCACTGGCCGACGTGATGGCGCCGCCTGATCCGAAGAACCCGAAGGAGCCGCCCAAGGTGCTGGTCAAGGCCGGCGAGCAGCTGCCGGGCTTCGGCATGCTGCGCGACGACGGATCCACCGCCTGCGGCAACTGGATCTACTCGGGTGTGTGGACGCAGGCCGGCAACAACTCGGCTCGCCGCGACACCAGCGACCCGTCGGGCCTGGGCGTGTACCAGAACTGGGGCTTCAGCTGGCCGGCCAACCGCCGCGTGCTCTACAACCGTGCCGGGGCGACGCCGGACGGCAAGCCGTGGGATGCGTCACGCCGCCAGATCGCCTGGAACGGCACCGCGTGGGCGGGCACCGACATTCCGGACATCGCGCCGGCGCTCGGGCCGGACAGCGGTGCAGGCCCGTTCATCATGTGCCCCGAAGGCGTGGCGCGGCTGTTTGCGGTGGGCTTCATGGCCGAAGGGCCGCTGCCCGAGCACTACGAGCCGTTCGAGACGCCGATGGCCAACAACCTGATGTGCCCCACCAACCCCAAGGCGACCAGCAACCCTGCTGCGCGCGTCTACAAGGGCGACATGGAGCAGTTCGGCAAGGCATCGGAGTTCCCGTACGCGGCCACCACCTACCGCCTTACCGAGCACCTGCACTACTGGACCAAGAACGCGCGTGCCAACGCGATCGTGCAGCCGCAGCAGTTCGTCGAGATCGGCGAAGACCTGGCCAGGGAAAAGGGCATCAAGAACGGCGACATGGTCAAGGTCAAGTCCAACCGGGGCGAGATCAAGGCCGCATGCGTGGTCACCAAGCGCATGAAGGGACTCGACTGCGGAGGCAAGAAAGTCCACCACGTCGGCATCCCCATCCACTGGGGCTTCATCGGCGAGACGCAGAACGGCTACCTGTCGAACACGCTGACCCCCTACGTGGGTGATGCGAACTCGCAGACGCCGGAGTTCAAGGCGTTCCTCGTGAACATCGAAAAAGCCTGAGGAGGACCGCAACATGAGCATGCAATCTTCCCTGGACATCGTCGCGCGCTCGGCCACCACCACGCCCTCCGCATCGGTGCGGCAGGCGGTGGAGGTGGCCAAGCTGATCGATGAATCCAAGTGCATTGGCTGCAAGGCCTGCCAGGTGGCGTGTGCGCAGTGGAACGAGCTGTCCGATGAAATCGGTCACACGGTCGGTGTCTATGACAACCCGGCCGACCTGACCGACGAGTCGTGGACGCTGATGCGCTTTGCCGAAGTCGAGACCCAGAACGCGCTGGAGTGGCTGATCCGCAAGGACGGCTGCATGCACTGCGCCGACCCGGGCTGCCTGAAGGCCTGCCCCTCGCCGGGCGCGATCGTGCAGTACTCCAACGGCATCGTCGACTTCAAGCAGGAGAGCTGCATCGGCTGCGGCAACTGCGTCACCGGCTGCCCGTTCGACATCCCGCGCATCTCGCAGAAGGACAACAAGGCCTACAAGTGCACGCTGTGCTCCGACCGCGTGACCGTGGGCCTGGAGCCCGCCTGCGTGAAGACCTGCCCGACCGGCGCCATCGTCTTCGGCAAGAAGGAAGACATGGTGGCCTACGGCAACAAGCGCGCCGGCGAACTGAAGGAGCGCGGCTTCCAGCAGGCGGGCCTGTACAACCCGGCCGGTGTGGGCGGCACGCACGTCATGTACGTGCTCAAGCATGCCGACACGCCCGAGAAGTACAGCGGCCTGCCGAGCAATCCGACGATCAGCCCCCTGGTCTCGCTGTGGAAGGGCGCCGCCAAGCCGCTGGCCGTGGCCGCCATGGTGGGCGCGGTGGTGGCGGGCTTCTTCCACTACATGAAGGTGGGCCCGATCGCCGAGAAGGAAGAAGAGAAAAGCTGAAGGAGACGACGCATGAAACCCTCATCCAACGACCTTCAGCGCTACGACGACAGCACGCGCATGAACCACTGGGCGATCGCCCTGCTGTTCTTTGCCGCGGCGCTGTCGGGCCTGGCCTTCTTCCACCCGTCGATGTACTTCTTCACCAACCTGTTTGGCGGAGGCGCCTGGACGCGCATCCTGCACCCGTACTTCGGCGTGCTGATGTTCCTGGCCTTCCTGGGCATCTACGTGAAGCTGTGGCGCGACAACGTGCTCAACGACACCGACCGCGAGTGGATGGGCAAGGCAGGCGAGATGTTTGCCGGCAACAAGGACAACATGCCGCCCGTGGGCAAGTACAACGCCGGCCAAAAGCTGGTGTTCTGGTCCATGACCATCAGCCTTGTGGTGCTGACGGTGACCGGCATCCTGTTCTGGCATGCATGGTTCCCCGACCTGCCGATCCTCGCGCGGCGTATCGGCGTGGTGCTGCATGCCTTGTCGGCGGTGGTGCTGGTGCTGACCGTGATCGTGCACATCTACGCATCGATCTGGGTCAAGGGCACCACACGTGCCATGACGCGCGGCACCGTCTCGCGCGGCTGGGCCCAGTCGAATCACCCCCTGTGGTACAGGGACATGACGCAGGGCAAGTAAGACCGCATCACAATGACCCGGGCGGCTGCGCTGGCCGCCCGTTTTTTTTGGTTCTGCTGAAGTTCGATGGCTGATATCGCAACCACCAAGGTCTTGTCGCCCGAGGAAATCGCGGCGCGGCAAATGGCCGATGCACCGCAGTTGCGCTTTGCCGCGACGGGCGACCTGTTCCGCGATCGCGAAACGCGCCTGCGCCAGCTCGCGGCCGGCCACGCGATGCGCGACTACCTCATATTCATGGCCGACCTGTGCGCTGCACAGCACCGCGCCTTGCAGGCCGATCGGCAGCACCCCCTGCCCCCGCAGGATGCCCTGGGTGACGCCGCCAAGGCGGGCGTGCCGCCACTCACGCCCACGCTGCACCGCCGCGACGCGGCCTGGCGCGACGACCTGCGCGACATCCTGGCCGATGTGTTGCCACGCGCAGCCGACGGCCCCGCGCAGGTCATCCGCGCGCTGCAGGCCGCCGACGCAGAGCACCTTGAGCGTCAGGCCGACCGTCTGCTCAACGGCGTGATGCTCGGGCTTGATCTGGGGCAGGCACCGCTGATCGGCGCGGCGCTGCAGGTGTACTGGACGCGGCTGGTGGCACGCACCCAGCATGCCTACCCCGACCTCGCGTTTGGCCGCATCGACGACGGAAAGGTCTGCCCGTGCTGCGGCAGCCTGCCGGTGGCCAGCATTGCACGCATCGGCGGCACAGAGGCTGGCTCGCGCTACCTGCACTGCGCGCTGTGCCAGACCGAGTGGCACATGGTGCGCATCCAGTGCGCCCACTGCGGCAGCGGCAAGAGCATCGTCTACCACGAGGTCGAGGCCAGCAGCAGCGATGCGCCGCGCGCCACCGTCGAGCCTCCCAAGGGTGCGGTGCGTGCGGAGGCCTGCGAGGACTGCCACCACTACCTCAAGATCATGTCGATGGACAAGGACGCCTTCGTCGACCCGGTGGCCGATGACCTGGCCAGCGTCACGCTCGACCTGCTGACCGCCGACGCCGGCTTCCAGCGCCACGGCGTCAACTTCATGCTGCTGTTCGGCGCAGGCGACGAGCCGGCCGCATCGAGCCCTTAGCCATGACGCCTGAAGGATCCATCGTCGATGGTCCGAAGGCATGGCTCCAGCGGCTGCCCTCGACCGACCGATTGCTGCAAGGCGCTGCGGCGCAGGTACTGGTGCGTGCGCATGGCGCGACGCTGGTGACCGGCGAAGCGCGCGCCCTGCTGGCCGAGGCGCGGCAGTGCGTGCTGGCCGGTGCGGTGCCGCCCTGGCTGCAGTCCAGTGACCCGCTGCACGCCCTGGGCGATGCGCTGGCACAGCGCTGCGCTGCGCGGCTTGCGCCGCAGCTCAAGCGCATCGTCAACCTGAGCGGCACCGTCATCCACACCAACCTGGGCCGCGCAGTGCTGCCCGATGTGGCCATTGAGTACGTGAGCGCGATGATGCGCGCGCCGCTCAACCTCGAATATGACCTCGCGGCCGGTGCGCGCGGTGACCGCGACAGCATCGTCGAAGGACTGGTCTGCGAGCTGACCGGCGCCGAGGCCGCCACCGTGGTCAACAACAACGCCGCGGCGGTGCTGCTGGTGCTGGCGGCGCTGGCCCGCGAGCGCGAGGTGATCGTCTCGCGTGGCGAGCAGGTCGAGATCGGCGGGGCTTTCCGCATGCCTGACGTGATGGCCAGCGCGGGTGCGCGCATGGTCGAGGTGGGCACCACCAACCGCACGCACCTGCACGACTACGCACGTGCCATCACCCCTGCCACCGCGATGCTGCTGAAGGTGCACACCAGCAACTACGCAGTGCAGGGCTTCACCTCGGCAGTGACCGAGGCCGAACTCGCGCCACTGGCGCGCGAACGCGGCGTGGCGCTGGTGTCTGACCTGGGCAGCGGCGCGCTCATCGACATGACGCGGCTCGGCTTGCCCAAGGAGCCGACGCCGCAGGAGATGCTTTCTGCCGGCTGCGACGTGGTCACCTTCTCGGGCGACAAGCTGCTCGGCGGCCCGCAGGCCGGCCTGATCGTCGGCCGCAAGGACCTGATCGCGCGCATCCGCAGCTTTCCGATGAAGCGTGCGATGCGCCTGTCCAAGCTGCCGCTGGCCGCGCTGGAGGCCACGCTGCGCCTGTACCTGCAACCCGAGTTGCTGACCACCCACCTGCCCACGCTGCGCTGGCTGACGCGGGCGCAGGACGACATCGCACGCACCGCGCGCAGCCTGCGCGAGCCGCTGCAGCTGGCACTGGCGCCGCGCTACACCGTGAGCGAAGCCGCACTCATCAGCCAGATCGGGTCGGGCTCGCTGCCGGTGGAGACCCTGCCCTCTGCGGGTCTGGCCATCGCGCCTGTGCAGGCCGGCAAGAAAGGCACCGGCACCGCGCTGGAGGCGCTGACCGTGGCGTTGCGCGGCCTGCCCTGCCCGATCATTGGCCGCATCGCCGATGACCAACTGCTGCTGGACTGCCGCTGCCTGGACGACGCCAACGAAGTGCTGTCGCAACTGCCGGCTTTGCAAAGGGCCTTGGCATGATCGTCGGCACCGCGGGCCACATCGACCACGGCAAGACATCGCTGGTGCGCGCGCTCACCGGCGTGGACACCGACCGCCTGCCCGAAGAGAAGAAGCGCGGCATCACCATTGAACTCGGCTACGCCGCGCTGCCGGTGCCGGGTGCCGAGCCGATCGGCCTTGTGGATGTGTCGGGCCACGAGAAGCTGGTGCGCACCATGGTCGCCGGCGCCAGCGGCATCGACTACGCGCTGCTGCTGGTGGCGGCTGACGACGGCGTGATGCCGCAGACGGTGGAACACCTCACCATCCTGTCGCTGCTGGGCGTGACGCGCGGCGCGGCGGTGCTGACCAAGATCGACCGGGTCGATGCGCACACCCGCGCCGAGCGGCTTGCACAGGTGCAGGCCCTGCTGGAGCGCAGCACGCTGGCCGGCAGCCCGGTGATGGAAGTCTCTGCGGTGCGCGGTGACGGTGTGGACGACCTGCGCAAGCGCCTGCTGCAGCAGGCTGCAACGCCAGCCACCGACGCGACGCCGGTGCAGGGCTTCCGGATGGCGCTGGATCGCGTGTTCACCCTGGACGGCATCGGCATCGTGGTGGCCGGCAGCGTGGCCGCCGGCGACGTGCGCGTCGGTGATGCGCTGTGCCTTGCGCATGATCCGGGCCGCACCTACCGGGTGCGCAGCCTGCACAGCCACGGCCAGGCGCTGGAGTCGGCGCGCACCGGGCAGCGATGTGCCGTGGGCCTGACCGGTCTGGAGCGCGGCGCAGTACAGCGCGGCCAGACGCTGTGCGATGCAGCCATTGCGCACGACAGCCTGCGCCTCGATGTATGGCTGCAGGTGGCGGCCACCGAAGACAAGCCGCTGCGCTCGGGCACGCAGGTGCATCTGCACCTGGGCACGCAAGAGGTGATGGCCTCGGTGGCAGTGCTGGGTGCCGCGCAGATTGCACCGGGCGAGGCGGCGCTGGCCCAGCTGGTAGCCCGCACGCCGGTGCATGCCTGGTGGGGCGACCGCTTCGTGCTGCGTGACGCGTCGGCCACCCGCACCGTCGCGGGCGGCAGCGTGCTCGACCCGCAAGGCCCGTCGCGCTACCGGCAAACGCCGCAACGCCTGGCCTATCTGGCCACGCAGCGCGAGCCGGATGCGGCTGCCAGGCTGCAGGCGGCGCTGGCCGAAGCGCCCTTTGGCATCGAGTCGGCCATCTGGCTGCGTCATGCGGGCCTGCGCGGCTGGCCCTTCGATGCGGCGTCGCTGCAGGGCGCGGTGTTCGGTACCGGTGACAACTGGGTGATTGCCGAATCAAGCCTGCGTTCCAACGCGGCTGCGGTGCTGGCAGCTGTGCGTGAGTTTCACGCCAGGCACCCCGAAGACATCGGGCCGGATGTGAAGCGCGCGCGCCGGCTGGCGCTGCCGCGCATGCCCGAGCCGCTGTGGGCCGCGCTGCTGGAGCAGCTGGTGGCCGAGGGCCAACTCACGCGCCGCGCGGGCTTTGTGCATGTACCGGAACACGGCGTGCAGCTGCGCGAAGCCGAGCGCATCGTGGCGCAGCGTGCACTGCCGATGCTGCTTCAGGGCCGGTTCGATCCGCCGTGGGTGCGCGACATCGCAGGCACCGCGCGGCTGCCCGAAGCGCAGGTGCGAAGCGTGCTGTCGCGCCTGGCCCAAGGCGGCGAGGTGTTCCAGATCGTCAAGGACCTCTTCTATCACCCGCAGGTGGTGCAGGAGCTGGCCGATCTGGCACGCGGCATCGCGCAGCGCGACGGCGAGGTGCTCGCCGCGAGCTTTCGCGACGCGACCGGGCTGGGCCGCAAGCGTGCGATCCAGATCCTCGAGTTCTTTGACAGAATCGGCTTCCTTCGGCGCGTGGGTGACACCCACCTGCTGCGCCCGGGAACGCCGCTCTTTCCTTCGGGGAAGAAGGCATGAACATGGAAGGAAAACGCTCCTGGTGGGGCGGCCGGGCTTCAAACCCGGTGGGTGGCGCCATGCGTCGCCGGGTGGGTTCGACTCCCGCTTCCTTCCGCCCGGATGTTGGCCCGCGATGAATGTTCTCGGCTTCGAATATCCGGACGATGCGTACGTGCTGCTTGAGCGCGACATGTGGGCACTGCGGCTGGAGGACGGACGGGTGCGCGTGGGCGTCACTGCGTTCGGGGTGAAGATCAGCGGGCACTTCTTCATGTGCCGGCCCAAGCCGGTGGGCACCGCCATCGAGCAGGGGGCAACGATCGCGGTGGCCGAGCTCAACAAGTCGGTGGTGACCATCAAGTCGCCCGTGACCGGTGTAGTCGACGAGATCAACGAAGCGCTGGCCGATGCGCCCGAACTGGTGGAGCACGACCCTTACGGCCGCGGCTGGATTGCGGTGCTCAAGCCCACACGGTGGGGCGCCGACCTGGCGCATCTCGCACACGGCGCTGCGCTGCCCGCGCAGGCCGAGCGGCGCATGCGGCTGGAGAACCTGGACTTCAGCGAGGGCGCGGCATGAGCACCACACCAGCGACCCACGCGCGCACCGGCACGGCGATCCTGGTGTGGGCAGCCGATATCGCACAGCCTGAGCGTTGCGCCACGCTGTTCATGACGGCCCAGGCCTGTTGCGCGATGGACCTGCAGGTCGAGCTGTACTTCACCGGCCCGGCCGTGCGCCTGCTGCTGCGCGAGGCGCAATCGCAGCGCATCGGCTACGGCACCCACGCACTGCCGCTTTCGCACCACATCGCTGAGACGCAGCGTGCCGGCGCACAGCTCATGGCCTGCTCGCAGGCGCTGCATCACCTGAACATTGACGCGAGCGCCCTGGTAGACGGCTGCAGTGCCGGGGGCGTGGTGCAGTTCGCGGCCCGCTGCGCCGACCCGGCATGGAGCACGCTGGTGTTCTGAAGGCACACGATGCAAGCACCTGACCCTACACCGGGCCTCACCGCACTGCTGTCGCGCTACTCACTGGGCATCAAGCATCTGGGCGAGCCGGGCCCCACTGCGGCGCAACTGCAGGCGCTGGTCGATGCCGCCCTGCGCGCGCCTGACCACGCCGAGCTGGTGCCGTTTCGCCTGGTGGCGGTGCAAGGTGCCGCTCGCGGGCGGCTGGCTGCGCTGTTCGAGCAGCACGCACGCGCCAAGGGCAAGGACGACGCAGCCCGGGCCATCGAGCGCGAGCGTGCGTTGAAGGCGCCTCTCACCCTGGCGGTGCTGTCGCGCATCGACCTGGGTCACCCGCTTGTGCCTGCGCACGAGCAATGGATGTGTGTCGGCGGCGCAGTCGCGAACATCCTGAACGCCGCACACGCCATGGGCTACGCCGGCAAGATGCTCAGCGGCGACAAGGCACGGTCAGCCGAGATTGCCGCCGCGTTCTGCGAACCGGGCGAGACGCTGGTGGGATGGATCTCCATCGGCACGCCGGTGCGCCCGCCACGCAGTGGCCACGCCAAGCCGCAGGCGCCGCAGGTACTGCGGCACTGGAGCGAACGCCAGCGCTGACGGGCAGTCCGGCCCGTTCAGGCAGGCATCAGCTGCACGCGGCGCGCGAGCACCGCCTCGCGCACCAGCGGCAGCAGCGTCTCGGCCTGGCCGGCGTCGATCGCCTCGATCAGCTCGCGGCGCATGCGCGGGTCCCAGAACTTGCGCAGATGCGTGGCCACACCGTCCAGCGCCTCGGCGCGATCGGGCATCGCATCAAAGAACTCGCCGATGCGGTTGGCCATGTGGATCAGGTTGTGCACGTCCATGGGGCACCATTCGTTGGGGAAGAAGCGCGGATGTGCGCGTCAGGCCTTCGGCGCCGTGGCGCCTGCCAGCCGCTGGGCATGGGCATAGGCGGTGAGGTCGTCGCCGCGCGCAAAGCCTGCGAGGCATACCGCCGTGTCGTGTGCGGTCTGCGCCGCCAGCGTCGTCACGCCCGACACCGCAGCCACCAGCGGGATGCCGGCGCGCGCTGCCTTGGCCACCATCTCATGGCTGGCGCGGCTGGTGATCAGCACCAAACCGCGGGTGGCATCCACGCGCCCGCGCGCCAACGCACCGATCACCTTGTCCAGTGCGTTGTGGCGGCCCACGTCTTCACGCACGCACAGCAGCCGGCCCTGTGCGTCGGCAAAGCCCGCGGCGTGGGTGGCGCCGGTCTCGTCATGCAGCGGCTGGTGTGCGCGCAGCGCCTGCATCGCGGCCAGCACCGCGCTGACTGCAAACACCGCGTCACTGTGCAGCGGGGTCAGCTCGGGCAGCGCCTGCGCCAGGCTGTCCACGCCGCACAGGCCGCAGCCGGTTCGCCCGGCCAGACTTCGGCGGCGCTGCTTGAGCGCATCAAAGCGGCTGGCTGCAATCTTCATCGCCACCGTGACGCCCTGCCCTGACGATTCGATGTCGAGGTCGTGCACCTCGTGCGCGGCAGCCACGATGCCTTCGCTGAGCGAAAAGCCGACGGCAAAGTCTTCCAGGTCGGCGGGCGTGGCCAGCATCACCGCATGCGACACGCCGTTGTACTGAAGCGCCACGGGCCGCTCCTCGGCCACGCGCTGCGCGGCCTGCTGCCAGCGGCCCTCGCGCAGCCGCAGCGCGGCAAGCGCACGGCTGCCCGCCTCGTCGGCGGGGGCATCGATCGGCAGCAACACCGGGGCCTTCATGGGCGACGCAGCGGGCTTACTTGGCGGGCACGGTCTCGGCGGGCGCCGCGTTCGCTGCGTGCAGCAGCTCCAGCTGCTTCTGGTTGAAGCGCGAGTAGTCGCGCTGCCAGCCCGACAGCGGATCAGGCTGGGCCACGCGCACCACCTGCACCGCGGTCACCTTGTACTCGGGGCAGTTGGTTGCCCAGTCCGAGCTGTCGGTAGTGATGACGTTGGCGCCGCTTTCGGGGAAGTGGAAGGTGGTGTAGACCACGCCCGGCTGCATGCGGTCGGTGACCAGCGCGCGCAGCACCGTCTCGCCGGCGCGGCTGGCAATGCCCGCCCAGTCGCCATCGGCGATGCCGCGCTCCTGTGCGTCATGCGGATGGATCTCCAGCCGGTCTTCGTCATGCCACTGGTTGTTGGCGGTGCGGCGCGTCTGCGCGCCCACGTTGTACTGGCTCAGGATGCGGCCGGTGGTCAGCAGCAGCGGGAAGCGGCGCGTGACCTTCTCTTCGCTGGCCACATACTTCGTGACAAAGAACTTGCCCTTGCCACGCACAAAGCCGTCGACATGCATGAGCGAAGTACCGGCCTCGTCGGTCTGGTCGTTGCAGGGCCACTGCACGCTGCCCAGGCGCTCGATCTTCTCGTAGGTCACGCCGGCGAAGCTCGGCGTCAGCGCCGCGATCTCGCGCATGATCTCCTCAGAGTGCGCGTAGTCCATCGGATAGCCCAGCGCCCTGGCAAGCTGCTGCGTGACTTCCCAGTCGGCCAGGCCCGCCAGCGGCGGCATCACCTGGCGCACCCGGCTGATGCGCCGCTCGGCGTTGGTGAAGGTGCCGTCCTTCTCGAGGAAGGACGATCCGGGCAGCAGCACGTGGGCGTACTTCGCGGTTTCGTTCAGGAAGATGTCCTGCACCACGATGCATTCCATCGCGCTGAGCGCCTGCGCCACATGCTGGGTATTGGGGTCGGACTGCACGATGTCCTCGCCCTGGCAATACAGGCCCTTGAAGCTGCCCGACAGCGCGGCGTCGAACATGTTGGGGATGCGCAGCCCAGGCTCCGGGTTGAGCGACACGCCCCAGGCCGCCTCGAACTGGCTGCGCACCGTGGTGTCGGAGATGTGGCGGTAGCCCGGCAGCTCGTGCGGGAAGCTGCCCATGTCGCACGAGCCCTGCACGTTGTTCTGTCCGCGCAGCGGGTTCACGCCCACACCTTCGCGACCCACCATGCCGCAGGCCATCGCCAGGTTGGCAATGCCCATGACCATGGTCGAGCCCTGCGCATGCTCGGTCACGCCCAGGCCGTAATAGATGGCCGAGTTGCCGCGCTCGCCTGTGGCGGTCGCTGCGCCGGTGGCATACAGCCGCCCGGCCTGTCGCAGCAGCGCAGCCGGCACGCCGCTGGCTTGCTCCACCGCCTCGGGTGAGTTCTCGGGGCGCGCGACGAACTCTTTCCATTGCTGGAAGGATTTGTCATCGCAGCGCTCGGCCACATAGCGCGCGTCGATCAGGCCTTCGGTCACCGCCACATGCGCCAGCGCGTTGATCACCGCGACGTTGGTGCCGGGCTTGAGCTGCAGGTGCACGTCGGCGCGGATGTGCGGCGACTTCACCAGGTCGATCTGGCGCGGGTCGATGACGATCAGGCGCGCACCTTGCCGCAGGCGCTTCTTCATGCGCGAACCGAACACCGGATGCGCGTCCGTCGGGTTGGCGCCGATCACCATGATCACGTCGGCCTGCTCCACCGACTTGAAGGTCTGCGTGCCGGCCGAGGTGCCGTAGGTCTGCCCCAGGCCGTAGCCGGTGGGCGAATGGCACACCCGCGCACAGGTGTCCACGTTGTTGTTGCCAAAGGCCGCGCGCACCAGCTTTTGCACCAGGTAGGTTTCCTCGTTGGTGCAGCGGCTCGAGGTGATGCCGCCGATCGAGTCCTTGCCGTGCTTTGCCTGGATGCGGCGGAACTCGCTGGCCGCGTAGGTCAGGGCCTCGTCCCACGACACCTCGCGCCACGGGTCGGTGATCTTCGCGCGGATCATCGGCTTGGTGATGCGGTCCTTGTGGGTGGCGTAGCCCCAGGCAAAGCGGCCCTTGACGCAGGCGTGGCCCTCGTTGGCCTTGCCGTCCTTCCACGGCACCATGCGCACCACCTGCGTGCCCTTCATCTCGGCCTTGAAGCTGCAGCCCACGCCGCAGTACGCGCAGGTGGTGATGACGCTGTGCTCGCCCTGGCCGAGCTCGACCACGCTCTTTTCCTGCAGCGTGGCGGTGGGACAGGCCTCGACGCAGGCGCCGCAGCTCACGCACTCGCTCTGCATGAAGGGCTCGTCCTGGCCCGGCGAGACGCGGCTCTCGAACCCGCGACCGCTGATGGTCAGCGCAAAGGTGCCCTGCGTCTCTTCGCAGGCGCGCACGCAGCGGTTGCAGACGATGCACTTGCTCGGGTCGTACTGGAAGTAGGGGTTGGAAGTGTCGACCGGGGCTTTCGCCTCGCCCTTGAAGTGATTGGCGCCCTCGAAGCCGTAGCGCACCTCGCGCAGGCCCACCACACCGGCCATGTCCTGCAGCTCGCAGTTGCCGTTGGCACTGCAGGTCAGGCAGTCCAGCGGGTGGTCGGAGATGTAGAGCTCCATCACGCCCTTGCGCAGCTGCTGCAGCTTCGGGCTTTGGGTGCGCACCGTCATGCCGGCCTCGGCCGGCGTGGTGCACGAGGCCGGGTAGCCCTTGCGTCCTTCCACTTCCACCAGGCACAGGCGGCACGAGCCGAAAGGCTCCAGGCTGTCGGTGGCGCACAGCTTGGGCACGCGCACGCCGGCATCGATGGCTGCACGCATGAGCGAGGTGCCCTGCGGCACGGTGACGTCCACGCCGTCGATCTGCAGCGTGACGGTCTGGTCGGACACGCGCCCGGGCGTGCCGTGGTCCAGGTCCTTGAGGTGGGACAGCATCTCAGGCCTCCTCGGTGGTCTTTGAAAGCGCTGCGGCGGGCAGCCCGAAATCCTGCGGATAGTGGTCAAGTGCCGACAGCACCGGGTACGGCGTCATGCCGCCCATCGCGCACAGCGAGCCGTGCACCATGGTGTCGCACAGCTCGCGCAGCAGTTCCACCTGCTGCTCGCGCGCAGCGGCGTCGGGTGCCTTGACGATGCGGTCGATCACCTCCACGCCCCGGGTCGACCCGATGCGGCAGGGCGTGCACTTGCCGCACGATTCGATGGCACAAAAGTCCATCGCATAGCGCGCGAGCTTCGCGAGGTTGGCACGGTCGTCATGCACCACGATGCCGCCGTGGCCCACCGTGGCGCCCATCGCTGTGTAGGTTTCGTAGTCCAGCGGCAAGTCCCACTTCGACTCGGGCACATAGGCGCCCAGCGGCCCACCCACCTGAATGGCCTTGACCGGCCGGCCGCTGGCGGTGCCGCCACCGAAGCCGAACACCAGTTCGCGCAGCGTGACACCGAAGGCCAGCTCGACCAGCCCGCCGTGCTTGACATTGCCCGCCAGCTGGAACGGCAGCGTGCCGCTGGAGCGGCCCATGCCGTAGTCGCGGTAGAAGGCCGCGCCGCGCGCCAGGATCACCGGCACCGACGCAAAGGTGATCACGTTGTTGATGACGGTGGGGCAGCCGAACAGGCCCGCGATGGCCGGCAGCGGCGGCTTGGCCCGCACGATGCCGCGCTTGCCCTCGATGCTCTCGAGCATCGCGGTTTCTTCACCGCAGACATACGAGCCCGCGGCCTTGCGCACTTCCAGCGTGAAGGCGTGGCCCGAGCCCGCCACACTGGCGCCCAGCCAGCCGGCGTCGGTGGCGCGCGCAATTGCTTCGTTCAGCGCAGCGATGGCATCGGGGTATTCGCTGCGCACATAGATGTAGCCACGCGTGGCGCCGACCGCGATACCGGCAATCGCCATGCCTTCGATCAGCAGGTACGGGTCGCCCTCCATCGTCATGCGGTCGGAGAAGGTGCCCGAGTCGCCCTCGTCTGCGTTGCAGACCACGTACTTTTGCGCGCCGGCAGCAGCGCGCACCGTCTTCCACTTGATGCCCGCCGGAAACGCCGCGCCACCGCGGCCACGCAGCCCCGAATCCAGCACCTGCGCAACGATGCCGTCACCGCCCATCGCCAGCGCTGCACGCAGGCCGGCCCAGCCACCATGCGCTTCGTAGTCGGCCAGCGACAGCGGGTCGGTGATGCCCATGCGCGCAAAGGTCAGGCGCTGCTGGCGCTTGAGGTAGGGCAACGCGTCCACCAGGCCCAGCGCCAGCGGATGTTCGACGCGGCCCGCGCGCAGCGGGTCCAGCGCGCCGGCGTCCAGCAGCGGGCCCACGTCGTCCACCGTCACCGGGCCGAAGCCCACACGACCGGCGGGCGTCTGCACCTCCAGCAAGGGCTCGAGCCAGAACAGGCCGCGCGAGCCGTTGCGCACCAGCTCAAGCGCGATGCCGCGACGCGCAGCCTCGGCCTGCAGGGCCTGCGCCACCTCGTCAGCGCCCGCGGCACGGGCACCTGAATCACAGGGCAGGAACACCCTCACCGCCGCGCCTGCACGCGCGCTGATGTCCGCACTGCGGGCGGCCGCATCGCGCGGCGCCTCGGCCAGCGCGCGGCTCACCAGGGCCTGCAGCCGCTGCGCCGTCACCTGCGCCTGCGGCTGGCCGTTGATCATCACCGACGGGCCCGAGGTGCACAGCCCCAGGCAGTACACCGGCTCCAGCGTCACCGAGCCATCGGCGCTGGTGCCGTGCATGCCGCAGCCGGCGATGCGCTCGGCGTCGTCGGCCAGCTGCGCCGCACCGCGCGCCTGGCAGGCTTCGGCCTGGCACACCTGCACCAGCACACGGCCGGCCGGCTCGCTGCGGAAGTGGTGGTAGTAGCTGATGACGCCATGCACTTCGGCGCGCGACAGGTTCAGCTCGTCAGCGATGACCTGCACCGTGGTCGGGGGCACATGGCCCAGCGCGTCCTGCACCGCATGCAGCAGCGGCAGCAGCGCGCCGGGCTGTTGGGCATGTGCCTGTGCGATCTGCCGCACGGTGCGCTGCAGCGGCGAGTCGGCCGCCGGGGCGGCGACGGGACGAATGGGAATGGTTTTCACGCCGGGCAGTCTGCCCGCCTGCGTGATTCAGGTCAAATGAATTTAAAGCATGGTTTGATTCATCTCATGAATCAAACTCCCGAATCTGCAAGGCTGCCGCTGTGCCGCTGCACATGCCGCAGCCAGCTGGCCTGCTGCGCAAAGGCAAGGGCCGCGTCCAGCGCGCGCGAACTGCGCACCTGCGCCAGGGTCATGAAGCCCACCGGCGTCTCGATCTCGGGGCGCACCAGCGGATGCGCCTGCAGCTCGCGGTAGCTGCGCACCGCCGACAGCACCGCGCCGGGCATGACGCTGCACACATCGCCCTCCACCACCGCGAGGGCGAGCGTCACGATCGAATTGGTTTGCATCACCGGCTGCACCGGTGTGCCGGCGCGCGCAAAGGCCGCATCGACGATGCTGCGGTTGTGCATCTCGGGCGTGAGCAGGCACAAGGGGCGCCTGGCGGCCTCGCGCCAGGGCATCGGCGCGACGATCTTCAGGCCGGCCGCGCGAGCGCGTGGCGCCCGGCTGACGAGGTAATAGCGCTCGGTGTACTGCGCCAGCACCCGGCGCTCGCCGCGCCGCGGCGGCGGATGGGCGCCCATGCCGGCGCGGTCGGTGTAGCCCAGCGCCACATCCACGGTCAGCTCGTCCAGGCCCAGCTCGATGTCGGTGGAGCTGAGCGAGCGCAGCGTGGGCACGATGCCGGGGTGGCGCCGCTGCAGCAGCGCGGCAAAGCGCGCCGCCACCGGCATCGCGCTGGGCACCGCGCCGATCACCAGCGTGCCGTGCGGCGCATCGGACTGGCTGCTGAGGTCCTGCGCCAGCAGCTCGCGCTCGCGCAGCATGGTGCGCGCCGATGCCAGCACCCGCTCGCCCTCGGGCGTGAAGCCGACGAAGCTGCGGCCGCGCTGCACGATGGTGACGCCGAACTCGGACTCCAGCGCGCGCAGCGCATTGGACAGCGCCGGCTGGGTGATGTGGCACGCCGCCGCCGCCCGGCCAAAGTGCCGGTGCTCGTGCAAGGCCACCAGATAGCGCAGCGAGGCCAGCAGGTTCATCGCAGCGCCCGGGCCACCCCGACCTCAGGTGTCCTTGGAAATCGTGATCGTCGGGAACTTGGCCGAGAAGTCCTTGGCCTTCAGCGCCACCTTCACCGCCACCTTGCGCGCGATCTCGCCGTACAGGCGTGCGGCCTCGCTGTCGGGTGCGGCCACCACGGTGGGCTTGCCGCTGTCGGCCTGCAGCCGGATGTCCATCGACAGCGGCAGCGCGCCCAGCCAATCCATGCCGTATTGCTCGGCCATCTTGCGCCCGCCATCCACGCCAAAGATGTGCTCGATGTGGCCGCAGGCGCTGCACACATGCACCGCCATGTTCTCGACGATGCCGAGGATGGGCACGCCCACCTTCTCGAACATCTTGATGCCCTTCTTGGCGTCGATCAGCTCAATGTCTTGCGGGGTGGTGACGATCACCGCTCCGGTCAGCGGCACCTTCTGCGCCAGCGTGAGCTGGATGTCGCCGGTGCCAGGCGGCATGTCGACGATCAGGTAATCCAGGTCTTTCCAGTTGGTTTGCGTGATCAGCTGCTCGAGCGCCTCGCTGGCCATCGGGCCGCGCCACACCATGGCCTGCTCGTCGCTGACCAGAAAGCCGATGCTGTTGACCTGGATGCCGTGGTTGACCTTGGGCTCCATCAGCTTGCCGTCCAGCGTTTCGGGCTTGCCGCTGGTGCCGGTCATCATCGGCTGGCTCGGGCCGTAGATGTCGGCATCCAGCAGGCCGACGCTGGCGCCTTCGGCCGCCAGGGCCAGCGCCAGGTTGACGGCGGTGGTGCTCTTGCCCACCCCGCCCTTGCCCGAGGCCACCGCAATCACGTTCTTCACGCCGGGCATGAGCTTCACGCCACGCTGCACCGCATGCGAGGTAACCCGGGTCTGCACATTCACTGACACATTGCCCACGCCCGGCACGCTGCGCGCCGCATCGATGAGCTGCTGGCGCAGTGCGGGAACCAGGCTTTTGGCCGGGTAACCCAGCTCGACCTCGAAAGCGACATCCGCGCCGGCCATGCTCAGGTTGCGCAGGGACTTGGTCGAGACGAAGTCCTTTCCGGTGTTCGGATCGACAACGCGCGACAGCGCAGCCAGCAGCGCCGGTTCGGAAACAGCAGACACAGCCAAAGGAACTCCTTGCGCGGGACAACCCACCCGCAAAACCGCCTAGTCTACCGGCGCCCCCATGCGCCCCTGCAGCCATGGCGGGCTCAAGTCCTTGCGCGCGCTGCCGATCAGCAAGACAGCCGGTCAAGCGTACGGAGGAGACAGATGCAGCTCGAGCAGCCCCAGCTGGACAAGCCCAAGATCAACGGCCTGGTGCTGACCGGGGGCGGCGCGCGCGCGGCGTATCAGGTCGGCGTGCTCAAGGCCCTGTCGGAGATCCACCGCCACAGCGGCCAGGACCGCCGCGCCAACCCCTTTCCGGTGATCACCGGCACCTCGGCCGGGGCGATCAATGCCTCGGCGCTGGCCTGCGGTGCCGACGACTTCTGGGGCTCAGTCGAGCGGCTGGTGACGGTCTGGCACGACTTTCGTGCCGATCAGGTCTATCGCGCCGACGCCCTGGGCGTGGCGCGCAGCGGCGCGCGCTGGCTCGGCCTGATGTCGATGGGCTGGGCGATCGCGCGCTGGCGCCGGGCGCGGCCGCGTTCGCTGCTGGACAACACCCCGCTGCGCGAGCTGCTCGAGACCATGGTGCCGCTGCAGCGCATCGCTCCCCTGGTGGACGGCGGCCACCTGCGGGCGCTGGCGATCTCGGCATCGAGCTACACCTCGGGCCAGCATGTCACCTTCTTCCAGGGCGAGCCGACACTCGAGCCGTGGGTGCGCTCGCAGCGCCATGCAGTGGCTTCGCCGATCACCTACGACCACCTGCTGGCCTCGTCGGCCATTCCGTTTGTCTTTCCGTCGATGGCGCTGCGCGTGCCCGACGGCATGCAGTATTTCGGCGACGGCTCGATGCGCCAGTCGGCGCCGATCGCACCGGCCATCCACCTGGGCGGGCGCCGCGTGCTGGTGGTGGGGGCAGGCCGCATGCACGAGCCCAAGGACGCGGTACAGACCACCGATGCGCTGGCGTACCCCACCTTGGCGCAGATCGCAGGCCACGCGCTGTCCAACATCTTTCTCGATGCGCTGTCGGTGGATGTGGAGCGGGTGCAGCGCATCAACCAGACGCTGTCGCTGGTGCCGCAGTCGGCACGCCGCCACAGCAGCCTGCAGCCGATCGACCTGCTGGTGATCGCGCCGTCGCGCCGGCTCGACGAGGTGGCTGCACGGCACCTGAGCGCGCTGCCGCGGCCGGTGCTGCTGATGCTGGGTGCGCTGGGCGTGTCCAAGGGCAGCCGCGAGGTGCGCAACGCGGCACTGGCAAGCTACCTTCTGTTCGAGGCCGAGTACACGCAGGAGCTGATGGAGTTGGGCTACCAGGACACCTGGCAGCGCCGCGACGAGGTGGGCAAGTTCTTCGGCTGGGCCGAGCCGCCGGCGGCACGCATGGCCGGCACCGCATCGACGCGGCTGGCGCCCACCTTCGCCGGCGTGGCCACCGCCTAGGGTAGGCGCTGCATAAAATGGCGGGTTCCGCCCGGAATCCGCCCATGCCACGCCAACTGTTCGTCACCACCGCCTTGCCGTATGCCAACGGCAAGTTCCACATCGGCCACATCATGGAGTACATCCAGGCCGACATCTGGGTGCGGCACCAGCGCATGGGTGGCCACCAGGTGCACTTTGTCTGCGCCGACGACGCGCACGGCGCGCCGATCATGATCGCGGCCGAGAAGGCCGGCAAGACGCCGCAGCAGTTCGTGGCCGAGATCGCGGCAGGCCGCAAGCCCTACCTGGACGGCTTTCACATCGCCTTTGACAACTGGCACTCGACCGACGCGCCCGAGAACCACGAACTCGCGCAGGCGATCTATCGCGACCTCAAGGCCAACGGCCTGATCGAGACCCGCACCATCGAGCAGTTCTTCGACCCGCAGAAGAACATGTTCCTGCCTGACCGCTTCATCAAGGGCGAGTGCCCGAAGTGCCATGCGAAGGACCAGTACGGCGACAACTGCGAGGTGTGCGGCGCGGTGTACAGCCCCACCGAGCTGATCGAGCCGTATTCGGCGCTGTCGGGCGCCAAGCCCGAGCTGCGCAACTCCGAACACTTCTTCTTCAAGCTGTCCGACCCGCGCTGCCTGGCCTTCCTGAAGCAGTGGACGCACAGCGGCGCGGTGCAGCCCGAGGTGCTCAACAAGATCAACGAGTGGCTCACGCCCGACGAACACGGCAAGACCGGCCTGGGCGACTGGGACATCTCGCGCGATGCGCCCTACTTCGGCATCGAGATTCCGGACGCGCCGGGCAAGTACTTCTATGTGTGGCTCGATGCGCCGGTGGGCTACCTGGCGTCGCTCAAGAACTACCTTGGCCGCATCGGCGTGGACTACACCGCCTTCATGGCCGATCCGTCGGTGGAGCAGTACCACTTCATCGGCAAGGACATCATCACCTTCCACACCCTGTTCTGGCCGGCGATGCTGCACTTCAGCGGCCGCAAGGTACCCAACCAGGTGTTCGTGCACGGCTTCCTCACCGTCAACAACGGCGAGAAGATGAGCAAGAGCCGCGGCACCGGGCTGGACCCGCTGAAGTACCTGAGCCTGGGCATGAACCCCGAGTGGCTGCGCTACTACCTGGCGGCCAAGCTCAACGGCCGCAACGAAGACATCGACTTCAATGCCGAAGACTTCCAGCTGCGCGTCAACGCCGACCTGATCGGCAAGTACGTCAACATCGCCAGCCGCGCGGTCAAGTTCGTGCCCGGCGGCACGCTGGTCGCAGGTGCGGCCGATGGCCGTGCACAGGCGCTGGTGGAGCAGGTGCGTGCGCTGTACGAGTCGCGCGACTACGGCAAGGCGCTGCGCGAGGTGATGGCCTACGCCGATGAGGTGAACACCCGCTTTGACACTGCCGCGCCCTGGAAGCTGGTGAAGGACGGCCGAGGTGACGAAGCCGCTGCGGTGTGCAGCGCCTGCATCGAAGCCTTCAAGGTGATGACCGCCTGCCTCAAGCCGGTGCTGCCCGCGCTGGCGCAGCAGGCCGAGGCCTTCCTCGGCTGCGCGCCGCTGGACTGGCACAACGCCGCTGCACCGCTGGGCGCCGGCCACACGGTGGGCCAGTACCAGCACCTCATGCAACGGGTGGACCCGAAGCAACTGGAGGCACTGTTCGAGCCGCCTGCAGCCTCTGCGCCGCCCCCCGCAGCCCAGGCATCGGCCCCCGTTTCTGCAGCGGCAGCATCCGGCAGCGACGCCAGCGCCCCGGGCGGCGAGGCCATCGCGCCCACCATCACCATCGACGACTTCGCGAAGATCGACTTGCGCATCGCGAAGATCGTGAACTGCGAGCCGGTCGAGGGCTCCACCAAGCTCTTGCGCCTGACGCTGGATGTGGGCGAAGGGAAGATGCGCAACGTGTTCAGCGGCATCGCCAGCGCCTACCAGCCCGCCGACCTGATCGGCAAGCTCACGGTGCTGGTGGCCAACCTGGCGCCGCGCAAGATGAAGTTCGGCGTGAGCGAAGGCATGGTGCTGGCCGCCAGCCACGCCGACGAGAAGGCCCACCCCGGCATCCACGTGCTGGAACCGTGGCCGGGCGCACAGCCCGGCATGCGCGTGCGCTGATGAACCTGCAGTTCCGGCCGCGCCTGCTGGATGCCCTCAAGGGCTACAGCGGCGCGCGGTTCGCGCAGGACGCAGGCGCCGGGCTCACCGTCGGCGTGGTGGCGCTGCCACTGGCCATGGCCTTCGCGATTGCCTCGGGCCTGCCGCCGCAGGCCGGGCTGTGGACCGCGATCATCGGCGGCTTTCTGGTCTCTCTGCTGGGCGGCTCGAGCGTGCAGATCGCCGGGCCGGCGGGCGCCTTCATCGTGGTGGTGTACGGCATCGTCGAGCGCCACGGCGTGGCCAACCTGCTGATCTGCACCGCCTGCGCGGGCGTCATCCTGTTCGTGCTGGGCCTGCTGCGGCTGGGCACGCTGGTGCGCTACGTGCCGGTCAGCATCGTGATCGGCTTCACCAACGGCATCGCGGTGCTGATTGCGCTGTCGCAGCTGCGCGACTGGCTCGGGCTGTCGATCGACAAGCTGCCGGCCGACTTCTTCTCGCAGCTCGGCGTGCTGGCGGCGCATGCCCACACCTTCAACCTGCATGCATTTGCCCTGGGTGCGGCGTGCATCGCGGGCCTGTCCCTGTGGCCCAGGCTTTGGGGCGCCGAGTCGCCGGTGAAGGGCCTGATTGACGCGCCCGGCCTCAAGCGCGCAGCGCAGGTCGGCGCCCGCATCCCGGCGCCGGTGGTGGCGCTCATCACGCTGAGCGCGCTGGCGCACTTGATGCACTGGCCGGTCGAGACCATCGGCAGCCGCTTCGGGGGCATTCCGCAGGGCCTGCCGCAGTGGACCCTGCCTGCCTTCTCGTGGGAGAGCGTCAAGCAACTGGTGGCGCCCACCGCCACCATCGCAATGCTGGGCGCCATCGAGTCGCTGCTGTGCGCGCGCGTTGCCGACCAGATCAGCCCCACACCCAAGCACGACCCCAACCAGGAGCTGATGGCCCAGGGCATCGCCAATGTGGTGGTGCCCTTCGCAGGCGGCATGCCGGTGACCGGCACGATTGCGCGCACGGTGACCAACGTGCGCTCGGGTGCCAGCAGCCCGGTGGCGGGCATGGTGCATGCGCTGGCGCTGCTGGCGGTGGTGCTGGTGGCCGGGCCGCTGGCGCTGCATGTGCCGCTGTCGGTGCTGGCGGGCATCTTGCTGTTTGTCGCGTGGAACATGGGCGAGTGGCGCGAATTCGCGCGGCTGCGCCGCTTCAGCAACCACTACCGGCTGCTGATGCTCGGCACCTTCGTGCTGACCATCGTGTTCGACCTGACGGTGGCGGTGGAAGTGGGGCTGGTGCTGGCTTGCGTGCTGTTCGTGCGGCGCATGGGCTCGCTGTTTCGCGTGGAGCCGGTGCGCGCAGACGCTGGCGCTGCCCACGGCCAGCCTGGCGCGCCAGAGGTGCACTACCGGCTGAGCGGCGCGCTGTTCTTCGGTGCGGTGGCGCAGATCGACCGCCTGGCCGAGCAGATCGGCACATCCGGCCCCCACGCGCCCGACTTAGAGGGTCGCACCCTGGTGCTCGACGCCAGTGCGATGATCGCGCTGGACACCTCGGGCGTGGAGGCGCTGCGCGACCTGCACCGCGTGGTGACGCAGCACGGCGGGCGCCTGCGGCTTGAGCATCTGCAAGAGCAAGCCGCCAGCCTGATCGAGCGCTCGGGCCTGGCGGCCGAGCTCGACGCGGCGGCTGCCCGAACGCCCGGCCCCCGGTGAGGCGGGCGTAAAATCAGGTGCATCTGAAGGAACCCCCCATGGCCCTGCTTCGCATCTTCCGCCGGCCCGACTACAACTCTGAAGTCACCCAGTTCATCGAGCAGCTCAAGTCGAGCAAACCCGGCCTCGAAGCCGAGCAGCGCAGCGGCCGCGCCCTGTTGTGGGACAAGAAGGTGGACCGCCAGGCCTGGAGCGAATTCCGCTCGGCGCAGGTGCCGCAAAAGCCCTACGTCTACCAGACCGACGCGCAGTAAGCGCGCTGCATGAGCGATCCGACAACGCCCGTGGTGCTGCCCGACAACGGCAGCGAAGCACCCGTGCCCGGCCTGCCCGAGGTGGTCGACCAGGTGGCGCTGGCGCGGCTGTACGGCGAGCCGCTGTTCGCGCTGCCGCATGACCTGTACATCCCGCCCGATGCGCTGGAGGTGTTCCTCGAGGCCTTCGAAGGCCCGCTGGACCTGCTGCTCTACCTGATCCGCAAGCAGAACTTCAACATCCTGGACATCCCGATGGCCGCAGTCACGCGGCAGTACCTGGTGTATGTGGAAGAGATCCGCTCGCGCAACCTGGAGCTGGCGGCCGAGTACCTGCTGATGGCGGCGATGCTGATCGAGATCAAGTCGCGCATGCTGCTGCCGCCGCGCAAGACCGCCGAGGGCGAAGAAGCCGAGGACCCGCGGGCCGAACTGGTGCGGCGCCTGCTCGAGTACGAGCAGATGAAGCTGGCCGCAGCGCAGCTTGACGCGCTGCCGCACCTGGGCCGCGACGTGCTGCGCGCGCAGGTGTACATCGAGCAGTCGCTGCAGCCGCGCTTTCCGGATGTCAACGTCATCGACCTCCAGGAGGCGTGGCGCAACATCCTCAAGCGCGCCAGGCTGGTGCAGCACCACAAGATCAGCCGCGAAGAGCTCTCGGTGCGCGAGCACATGAGCCTGGTGCTGCGCACGCTGCAGGGCCGCAAGTTCGTCGAGTTCGAGCAGCTGTTCGACACCACGCGCGGCACCCCGGTGCTGGTGGTCACCTTCCTCGCACTGCTCGAGCTGGCCAAGGAAACGCTGATCGAGGTGACGCAGGCCGAGGCCTTCGCTCCGATCTACGTGCGTCTGGCCTACGCGCCGGCCTGAGCCCGCGCGCGGCTGGCCTGCCTTTGTCCTGACCCTGCCGCCCTCGCTGCATTCCCGTTCACGCCACCTGCACGGAACCCGCGCTTGATCTCCCACGACTTCGATGTGCTGATCGTCGGCAGCGGCCTGGCCGGCCTGTCGGCCGCCCTGCATCTGGCGCCCACCCACCGCGTGGCGGTGCTCACCAAGCGCGCCATGAGCGACGGCTCCAGCAACTGGGCGCAAGGCGGCATTGCCGCGGTGCTGGCCGAAGGCGACAGCTTCGATGCGCATGTGGACGACACGCTGGTGGCCGGCGCCGGCCTGTCCGACCCGGCCGCCACCCGCTTCGTGGTGGAGCACGCACCCGAAAGCATCGCCTGGCTGCAGCAGCTGGGCGTGCCCTTCACCGAAGAAGGCGGCCACCTGCACCTCACGCGCGAGGGCGGCCACAGTGCGCGGCGCATCGTGCACGCCACCGATGCCACCGGCGCGGCGGTGCAAAAGACACTGATCGAGCGGGTGCGCCGCACCGCCAACATCACCGTGCTTGAGGACTACATGCTGGTGGACCTGATCACCGGCAAGAAGCGCGGCCTGCCGGTGGACCGCTGCCTGGGCTTTTATGCGCTGAACGAAAAGCTCGACCAGGTCGAAACCTTCCGCGCGCCGCACACCATCCTGGCCACAGGGGGTGCGGGCAAGGTGTACCTCTACACCACCAACCCCGACACCGCCACCGGCGACGGCATCGCAGCGGCGTGGCGTGCCGGCTGCCGCGTCACGAACATGGAGTTCATCCAGTTCCACCCGACCTGCCTGTACCACCCGCACGCCAAGAGCTTTTTGATCAGCGAGGCGGTGCGCGGCGAAGGCGGCCGGCTGGTGCTGCCCCCCTCGGCCGGTGCCGCCGCCGGCCAGCGCTTCATGCTGCAGCACGACGAGCGCGCCGAGCTGGCACCGCGCGACATCGTGGCGCGCGCCATCGACTACGAGATGAAGAAGCACGGCGTGGACTGCGTGCACCTGGACATCTCGCACCAGAGCGCCGACTTCATCCGCGAGCACTTCCCCACCATCCACGCACGTTGCCTGCAGTTCGGCATCGACATCACGCGCGAGCCGATCCCGGTGGTGCCCGCAGCGCACTACACCTGCGGCGGCATCCACACCGACCTGGTGGGCCGCACCGACCTGCCGGGCCTGTACGCGATCGGCGAGACCGCCTACACCGGGCTGCACGGGGCCAACCGGCTGGCCAGCAACTCGCTTGTGGAATGCATGGTGTTTGCGCGCGCCGCGGCGCTGGACATCGTGGCCTCGCCACTGTCGCCGCCGCCCGGGCTGCCGGCCTGGGACGAAAGCCGCGTGAGCGATGCGGACGAGGCGGTGGTGATCTCGCACAACTGGGACGAGCTGCGCCGCTTCATGTGGGACTACGTGGGCATCGTGCGTACCAACAAGCGCCTGGAGCGTGCGGCGCACCGCATCGCGCTGCTGCAGGCCGAGATTGCGGAGTTCTACGCCAACTTCCACGTCACGCGCGACCTGCTGGAGCTGCGCAACCTGGTGCAGGTGGCCGACCTGATCGTGCGATCGGCACAGGCGCGCCACGAAAGCCGCGGCCTGCAGTTCAGCCTGGACTACCCGCAGCCCGCCGCCGACACCCAGCCGACGACACTGGTACCGGCCAGTACGACAGGGTGACCGCGTG
>JACCDP010910102.1_pt1 | contig 27711 bp, 38 predicted proteins | sample 7445841 | NCBI WGS metagenome assembly JACCDP01 (sample SAMN15323441, study PRJNA562643) | freshwater metagenome | isolation source: river surface water | place: USA:Blue River Watershed | collected 2017-08-17 | reverse complement strand
GCGAATACTTCACGCTCTCTGCGTCCATATACCCCGAACAACTTATTCTCGTTGCTATCCCCTTTTAAACTATGGGTGGTGTACTTTGTAATACCTGAGAATAACCCCCAGAGATTGCCTCCCTTGTCTTGAACCTCACCAGCGATATTCACTTCAAGGTCGCTCAATATATTTTTCTTTCTGGTAGACAAGGTAGTTAGATCCGCCAGACGCTCCTCCTTATCCAGATTAAGAATTCTTTCCAGCACCATATCACGAACCTTCTGGTCAATCTTTACTTCGCTCATTCTGGTAATGCTCTGGAATATCTTCTGCTCTGCTCGTAGTACATCTTCAATCTGCATACAGATAATATCAATACGCTCGTGCATCTTCTGTGTATGACGAACCTTGTTTGCCATCTCTCTGTAATTTGCAAAGAATGTATTCTGGCAAGAGATAGTTAGATTGCTATGCCCAAAAGCCAGAGAGGTTGAACCATCAAAAGAATTCACGCAAGTTAGGTAACCCTTAACTTTATCCGTGCCGACATTAAGGTCTTGCGTCTTTAATTGAATATACACTTTTTCCCCTTGACCAAAGTAACCCCCTTTATGTAATGGCAATCCCATCTTTCCAGAAATCCTATCCAGAATTTCCATCATTTCGGAATTTTGCAAAGGGTGGTAGCCGTCGCCGTGAACCCCAAGAATAGCATTGTTATCTTGACGCACGATAGCAACACTTTTTGTTTCAATGTTACTTTCAGCAGTAACCAATCTTTCAGCCTTAACTGACCAATCCAAATTTGCTTGTTTTAAAATAGTTGTTTCCATAAACATAATATATCGGTTAACCCACTACCGAAAGGCTGAGGCAAAGTTATATAGTTTTATTTTAAAATTACCAAAAACAATATAGTTTTTTTTAAAATTAATTTTTTTTTAAATTTTTTTTTACCCCTAAAACATTCATTTCCAAGCAGTTAAGGGCATTTTTAAAATAAATTTATTTCAAATACAAAAAAAAATTTGCGTAGTAATTTGCAACCCCTTATCTTTGCATCAGCAAATCAGCCAAACGGGATAAGGCACTGCCCGATTAAGTGTGCCACGCTAAACTCATATAATATGAATAAGCAAACTGAAAAACCAAGAGTACAAATTAACTACCTTCAACTAATCGCACTTTTAGTGTCGATTAAAGGTCAAACCTTTGAGGGCATTGTTCTATTTACCAAATCCGTTTTAAGCGGTGGTAAAAAAACCGAAGCCTTTTTTAGTGGTGGGGTTTACAAGATGGCACACTATGTATTTTGTGCAAATCGTGAGTACCTACGAGCATTAGAATTGCTTTGTGGTAAAATGGGAATTGACTTCTCAAACTTTACCCCACAAGCACACAACTACGCAAATGTAAAAATGGGCGGTAGTGTTATTTGCCACGATGCAGATGAAAATCTACCATTAGAGCAAAAGCGACTTTACAACCAATTTATTTTTCACGATGGGGCAACTATCCAAGCCGAGTATTTTGATGGCAATATGCAACCCCTAACCTATGAGCAAGTGAAAGCCTACCTACCGAATAGGGATAGCAAAAAACAAGCCGAGCAATTAGGCTTGACAAAAGAAAATCAAATCAAGATTATTAATCCGAGTTTGAGGTCTATCCGAGAGGTGCGAGTAAATGGGGTAATTTACGAGGTTGTAGAGGATTAAATGCAAAGGGGGTAGGGTAACCTACCCCTTTTTTTTAAAGTGTCTTAAAACGCAATTAAACTATCTTAAAATGAATGCTAGAAAAATAACCAACCCAAGCCAAGCCCTTGAATTTTTGCAAGGCGGTAATGCGACTGCAACCTTTGTAGGTCAATCAAGCCGATACACTTATAAGGTACGCAAAGCCGATAAGGGCGATATGTATTTTGTATCTTTATTGGTAGGTGCTAACAACGATAGCGACTATCTTTATATAGGTTGCATAAACGACCAACGAGGCTTTTTCCAAACCGCCAAGAGTAGCCATAAAGGTCTTGCACCGGCTTTGGCTTTTGGCTTTATTTATAGCCGATTGCTTAATGGGGTAATAGATAGCCGGACTGAAATATGGCACGAGGGTAGGTGCTGTAAATGTGGTAGAAAATTGACTACCCCCGAAAGTATTGAAAGGGGTATGGGTGCAGAATGTAGCAAGGGGTAGGGGTAGGTAGGGTATACCCCTCCCCCCTCCCGTATCCCCCCTTATATAAGGGGGTTTTTTGTGTCTGTACAGGGGGGACAATACCGTGAGAGAAATTTTTCCGGAAAAAATCTGGAAAAGGGGGCCTTACCCCCATTTTAGAAAAAAAAATTTTCCAGAAAAAATCTGTAATTCCGGATCATACCCCTAAAGTCAAAAAAAAATTTTTGGGAAATTTTTCGGAATATTTATAATATATGAACTTACAGGAAAACATCAATAGAATCAAACAGGTGATGGGACTTAATGAAGGTCTACATGATACATCTTGGGAAGATGATAAAGGGAATAAGGCGACCCTTTTGGATTTATTGAAAGCAACTGATCATTTACCAGTACAGCGAATTTCAGTTGAGCGTTTAAAAGATAAGTTATTAACGTGGGATGGGGATAATAGTGAAATCCATAAAATAGATATGGCTGACTTGCAATATCCAATATTGATATTTGTTGATGATGAAGGTAATATCCTTTCAATTATAGATGGGCACCATAGAGCACATAAGGCTATAAGACAAGGATTGGAAACAATAAAATGTAAGCTAATACCAATAAGTTCTTTACCTGATAGCATTAGGATAATTTTTGATAACAATTAAAATGATTTTTTATTTGAGATTAATATTTATAATAAACTAAAAATATATATGAAAAAAGTTATTAGACTAACAGAATCGGAACTAGTAAATTTAGTTAAAAGAATTATTAGTGAAGAAGTAGGAGAAAATCCTGTTAATCCAGAAAATCAATCAAAAGAACAATCTGGTACCAAATATAAAACTGGGGATATCTTAAACCTATATTACGAACTAGATATTCCACCTCATTACTATGGTCAAATTATCCCGGTACAAGTAAAATCTATTCGTGGAGGATTTGGTTCTGGTGTACAAGGTCCCGCTTCACAAAAAAATTCAATGGAACTAGATTGTGTCTTAATTGAAAATGGTAACGGAGACAATGTACTTCCAAAATTAAAAAAAGGAGATTCTGTCACCTTGATAATAACAAATGTAAACAGCCCAATGTTGGCATATTGGAAATTATTCAAAGGAGGAACCCCTATCAAAGCACCAGATAAACAAATTGTTGGTGGAAAGGTATCTAATATTACAAAAAAATAATGGTTATAAATAACCAACGATAACCTGGGTTTGAAGACCCAGCTTAGGACCGGGACTAGTTATAACCCCGAACTTGGGATAAGAATTCGCTACTCTTATCCCTTTTTTATTCGTATAATGTATTTATATAAAAAGGTTAAAAAACATGTATAAGAATTTTAATTTAACAGACGAAGAAAGAAAAGAGATCATGGAATCTCACAAATCTCATGGTTATAAGAAACCATTAAACGAGAAGATAACCGATAAAGAAATTAAACTTGTAAGAGGTAATCCAGATTTTAAAAAACAAACTGGTAGACCTGTTGGTGATTATGCAAACAAAAGTGCAGCAGCAAAACAATTCCAACAAGATTTTCGAAGCGAATTCCCAGACCCAGGTAAAGAATATAGACCACATTGGGAAAAAGACAGACCTGATGCATCGGGTGACAGTATTGATGATATTATCATTTATAATACTGATATGATACCGTATGATCTTCAAAAACAAAAAACTATGGATGATAAATCAAATAGTTCAAATGTGGTTGATGAACCCAAAGCACCAGATGTATTTCAAAAATACCAGAAACTTGTTAAAAAAGAAGAATTAGATTCCCTTGAAAGAAAGATTATCGCTCTTAGAAAATATAAAGAAGAATTTGGTTTAGATGAAAGGATGACTCAAATATATAACGACCTACTAATCAAATACAGAGAAGAATCAACAGACTTTAATGAAGGTGATGTAAAATAATAAAATTAAACCAATAATACCGCCCTTCAGCATAAAGCGCTGAAGGGCTTTTTCTTTATATTTATTATTAAGCTAAAATTATTATGAAAAAACAAACATTAGAAGAACAAGTATCTCGTATTCAGGGAATGATGAGATCAATGAATGAAGGTGACTATGATAGTAAAGGTAACTATATGGGCGGGACTCCTCCTGAATATGACCATCCGGGTGCTGATAGTTACTTGGAAGTTGATGTTGAACCAGATCAATTTTTGAAAAATCAATTTGGTGAAGATATTGACGTTAATGTGGTTGACACAAAATACGACTCAGGAAAAAATAGAGGTTCCTATTACCAGAGTGTGATATTCAAATTGGTATATAATGGTGGTGAGGAATTACCTGAGGAAATGTTCAATGCTCTTGATTTAGCATATGGTAACGTTGAAATGGACGCTATGGTTGATAAAGATGGTAATGAAACAATTTTTTATCGAGTAACTGAAACAGAATTATATGATGGATTTAACACTCCTGATTAATATTATAATTAAAACAAAACATAATGGCTAAAGTAATAAGATTAACAGAAACTGAGCTAACCAATCTGGTTAAAAAGGTAATAAGAGAAAACCAACAAGAGATGGAAGTTCAGCAAATGACAAGCGAATTTAATCAGAAGGTGGGTGAAGATTTATCTCCAGAAGAATATAAAGAAGTAATGTGTGCGGAACCTGGCGAATTTGATATGCCAAACATTACCGACGAGCAGATGCAAAAGGTGGATGAGCTAAAAGAAAAGATGAAGGGCGCATCATTTGCTCAACTAATGCAAGTAAAAAAACAATTAAAGGAATTAAAGAGACAATCAAGACAACAAACGGAGCAAGTCGCTGGGCCTGCTGTTATAAGCTTATTGGGTGTTAGTATGCCACCAGCTTTTGCAATTGCTATCGGTGGTATTATCTTTATTATGCTGTTAACATTTTTAAGTAGATTTATTCATTTTAGAAAAAGAACTACATATTTTTGTGATGGAACAAGATCAAGAGGTTTGTTTGGTCTTTTGAGATGGTAAAAAAATAGATTTACATGGAAAATTTAAATGAAAGTATTGATAGAATTAAAGGGATGATGAAAATGATCCAAGAAAGTGATTTCAGCGTTATGGATCAATTACCCAACAAAGAACCAGATCAGAAGCAATGGGATTTAAATTCCATTATTATGTATGTTATGGCTAGTTTTGATGGTCCCCCAGATATTGATGCTTATGATATTGATTCTAGTGGTGGTTTTTTTACCATTATAGATACCGAATATAAGTACGAATTACGTTATGAATTTGATTTAAAGATAATTTCTTCTGGTTATTATAGACCGGGTACCTATGACGATCCCCCGGAAAGTGAAGGGCCTGAATATGATTTTATAAACATGAAACTAACAATTAGCGATATTGAAGATGGTAATGATGAGGAGATATACTCTGGCGAAGATTTTAGTGATTTCCCTTCTATGAAATTTCCCGGTAATGAACGTAGACGTCCTGTTAGTGGTGCCGGTATTATGTATAGTTACTTCGATGATGCTGTTAATGAAATAGTTGCTGATAATGAACCAGATGAAAGCGATTATTACTACGATCGAGATTAAGCTCTGATAGCACGACGGCTGCGCCGCGTTATTTAAGTGAGATATTTATAAGTTATGAAAAAGATATTAATTACCGAGGCTCAGCTTAGAATGCTAGAAAACGAAGGTTGGAGCTATTCCCCTGAGAAGATAGATGATTTTGTTGAAGCAGCTGGAAAGGATTTAACAGATGCTAAAAAAGTGTTGGCTGGCGCTCGTAATGCTATCACCTTTGTAACGTTAGGCGAAATGATGGACGACATTGCTCGTTACGAATCTTTTGTGTCCGAAGTGGAACAATACCAAAAACATTATGAAAAGTTATATGGAAAATACTATGATATAGTTGATATGTATGACTATATGGACTTACCAGATAATGTTAACAAATTAGAAAAAATTAACGACCAAATAGACGCAGTGCAAAACGATTTATATCGTGTGTATAATTCCATGGAGGAGATTGTTGAAAATGTTAAAAAACTAAAAGAAATTAATGAAACTTCTGGAGACAATTAATAATGAATTTAGTGAAGGTAGATCACGCACAGAATTAGGTTCTGGTGTTGATCATATGGTATTCACCGCCACTGACGATTCTAATATTGTTTATAAATTGGGTCCTAAGATAGCAATAGATTATTGGTATGAAGATTTCAAAAAAAATCCAAACCTATTCCCTAAAGTTTACAAACGCGGTAGATCGACATTTAAATTAAAATCAGAAAAACAAATACCAACAAAGAGAGGGTATAAAACATTTCCTGTAGGTACTATCATACCGGTGGATTATGTTAAGTTAGAAAAATTGGATACAGAAAGAGTACAGAAAGAATGGGATTTATTATCTGATATATCAGAAGAGATTAGAGAAATTGATGATTATGAATTTTTAGATTTCTTGATTATCTATATGACCTGGAAACCGGAAAATAAAGAACGTGGTTGGAATGATGATGAAACCATTGCTACGTTTGATACTGAGATGAAAAAACGTGGTCCACAAATTTATAAGTTATTTAGAAGCTATGTTGATTTAGTGGATAATTTAAAGAAAGTAAAACCAGGTATTCCTGATATACATCGTTACAATTTTGGATATGATAAAAAAGGTAAATTAAAATGTTTAGATTTCTAATATGAAAAAAATTAAAATAACCGAAGAACAATTACAAAGATTAATGGTAAGCGAACAACTATTAAAGAACCTAGGTAGCAAAATTAAAACTGGGGTTCAAAATGTTGTTGATAAAGTAAAAGGCGCGATCCAAAATAAAGAAATACCACAACCAGGTAAGCCAGATAAAGGTAGAGATCTTGAACAACTTAGAGCTGAATGGTCTAAGATCAATCAAGACAAGAGTAACATGAAAGGTTATGGTGAAGCTGTTGGTCAAAACCAAAACTCAGTAACAACTGCAGCAATGATGAATGCTAGAGTTGCTATCTTAAAAAAGATGGGTAAACAACAAGCTAAGTTTGGCGCAGATATTGTAGACGACGCTTTATTTCAATTAGAAAACGGTAATTACATGAAACTTGTTGTTATTGAATTAAGTAAAGTTTGGGAAGATGAAAATGAACAAGTAAACGAAAACGTTACTAGAATTAAAAATCTTTTAAAATAAAACTATTTTATTTGAAAAACGTTAATCTCTAAGTTGGGATTTTCTTCCTTGAATCTATTAAACCTTTCAATCTGTTCATCCATATCATCAAAAATATTGATGGTATCTACTGATGGATTGTTCTTTAAAATTTCTTTAATCCTTTCAGGCTTTTCTCTATTATCATTTTTGAAATCATAATAATCAAAAACGTATAATCCTCTCAATTTATCTTTTACAACTGGTTCAAATTTTGCTAACCTATTTGTCATCAAAACATTAATTGAATTAGGAATAACAGAATATTGATTATAAAGATCTTTTGTACCTTCTATTGGTTTAACCTCAAATGGTTCTAAACTATCAATCTGTCCCCACCATCCTTTATGTGGCCAGTCTTTACCTGTAATTTCTTTATATTTTTCTTTACCAGTTTCAGGTAATGGTGAATCCATTAACGTACCATCAAAATCGAACACATTTAAAACTGTGGGTGAACCTTTAGCTTTAAATGGTACTTGATATAATATCTCTTCGATTTTACCTGTAACATTAAAACTTTCTGAAAGATCTTCCCAATCTTTGATATCGTTTGAATCTTTTGGCTTTGCCCCATTTGCCACATTAATCGCCACAGTGATATGTGGTATCGCGTTCATTGACAAATCAGTATCAACACCAACCGCTAATGCTTTATCAGAATTACCTAACTTATTGATTCTTAAGGTTACCTTTTCACCAATTCTATTTTTTAGATTATCGGGTAATTCACCCAATTTAATTGTCATATGATGACAAATTGTTTTCCAACCATTTGGGATCGATAAATGGTTTAATATAGCGTCTCTTGACTGTTTGTCTAAAACGACAGCAGAATAGGATACTTTATAGCTTTGTTCTTCAGTTAGGACATCTAATAACCTCATAATTCATAAATATTAGTACAAAGTTAATAAATTTTTTTATATTTATGTATATGAAGATTATGATTTCTGAACAACAATTAAATAAAATTGTTGCAAATCTTAGAGAAGCCAACAAAGAGCGAAAAACGTTTGATTTTTTTGATCTTGTTAGTAAGGGTATTTTATGGGTGGTAGAACCTCATGAAAATGGGGAAAGAGTAGAACCGAAATGGGAGCATGATACAAATCTTATAACATTATGGAATGTTGAACATCCAGAGCCGGGTCAAGAATGGGTTAGAAAAGCAAAACATTTTACCAAAAACGGATCTATTAAGTGGTGGAATGAAGTTGGTCAATTTGAATTATCAGATGACAAGTATAATCAAATATTGAGAAGTATAGATCTATACAAGGAAAAAAACAAAAAAGACAATACCGCGAAATTTATTAAATGTTCGGCTTGTAAAAAATGGTTTACACAAACCATACATAAAAAGAAAAAGTCATTACCTATATGTCCTTGGTGTGGAAAACATAATACACATGTAACTGAAAATCAAGAAGTTGACGAAAGAAGTAGAAGTTTCGCCTTTACAAGAAAGAAGCGATTATTTAGTAAACCTGAGATGATGGCTAATCCGGATAGATATAAAAAACACGATAGAGATCTAAAAGAAATCGATCGTTATAGATTTAGTGAGCTGGGGCCAAAGTATAAGAAAAATGACCCTGAAGAGAACTATAAAGAATACATGCATGTTAAAGAAAACATGCCAAAATTAAAAGAGTCTGGCGGTTTTGAATATTATTATGATGTATACAGCGATGGTAATGAAATGGTTGCATTGCATGTTCTTGATCCATTTAAAAAAATTAAAGTAGCTATAGCTGAATTTGAAATGAGGAGTGCTGACACATATTTTATAACTTTGCCATATGTTAGACCAGAATATCGTAAAATGGGTATTGCGTTAGAAATATATAAAACTGTTTTAAAATTTGGAGCGATAGCGTCTGGTAAAGCACAATCATATCAAGCGGTAGGGTTATGGAAAAAAATGATGAGAGAATTACCAAATGAAGTTGTTTTTGTTGATGATATGGGTAAACAACATAAAGCCATTCTTAAGGATGACGATATTGTTGTTGCCGATACTGGCGAGAGTGTATATGGTGAAAAAATGGGTGGGTTTTTAAAAATATATCAAAGCTAATGAAAAAACTAGTAATAACAGAAGACCAATACAAGAGATTGGTAAAACAGATTAGACAACCAGATGGTATTAGTTGTGGTCCAACTTGTATTAAAATGGTTGGTGATTTCTTTAAAGGAGAAGTTGCTAGTATTTCTGAAATATGTAAGAGTTGTGGTACTGATAATATTACTGGGACGCCACCGGAAAGAATGAGAAAGGGGTTAAATTCTTTGGACATAAAATACATAGAGCATATGGACGATGAGAATCCATATAATTCATTAAGAGAAGCTATCGATAGAGGTAGTGTTACAATGTTGAGAACATTAACACATAGAGTACCACATTGGATCGTTGTTCATTCGTATAATCCAGAAGCCCCAAATACTTTTTATGTGAACGATCCATGGTTAGGTCAGTTAGAATATAACGAAGGACAGTTAGAAGAAATATGGAGAGAAAGGAATTACTTTTTCTTTGAGGTTTTGAAAGAAAATGAACAAATAGATTTAAACGAGGGTGATGAAAGTAATGTTATTATAAGATCATATAGAGATGATGATTATGAAGCCGTTTTCAATATGCTCGAAGATGTTTATAGTAAACTTGGTGGAATGAAAGCCGGATCAATATGGGCAGTAATAAAAGGTCAATGTAATAATAATTTTGGTTTAAGTGTTGTTGCTGAAGTTAATGGTGAAGTTGGCGGTTTTTATTTTTTAACACAAGAAGATCTACCACAAAAAGAAGGAATAGAAATAACTGATGATATGATCGGTATTCAAGGGGTTGCTCTAGGTATTTCTAGTAGATTTAAAAACTTGGGAATTGGGAAGCAATTAATAGTTTATCCACAAACTATCGGTGCTGATTATATTTGGGGATATCAATTAAAACAGTTAGATAATATTAATGACTGGTTAAAGAGACGTAAAATATATTCAGAAAATCCTGGAATGTATATAACTTATCAAATATTTAATAATAATGAAGAAAGTAATTAAAATTAAGGAATCTAATATTTTAGATATTATTGAAAAAGTAATTAGTGAGCAGACAGAACCAACTGCAGCTCAACCAATATCTGTTGTTGTTAGTAATGAATTAGGTACTAGTCCTAATTTTGATGGTTTAAAAACCTTAATAAAGACACTTAAAACCGATGTTGAGAAGGCGTTAAGAGGTTCTACACCATATAAAATTAAAACAAACAATCCAGGAGGTGTAGCAAAAGCAACAATACAAGGATCAAAATTAAAGTTAACATTAAATTTAGAACCTTGTAAAGAAGAAGAAAGAGATTGGTATTTTGATCTAGCATTATCGATTTATAGTCAACTTAATAGTAATGCTGAAAATATCTTAACAGCTAAAGTAATGGACAAAGCGGCGGAAAAAAGCCGTGCATTTGTTGGTGCTAGAGGTAAAATCAAAGTATTAGGTAGAAACCATATTCAAATGGATCAATTACCTAATTTAGACCCTAACGATCCACAAAAAACCTATAATCTTTATATAATGTTCGTTTCTGGTGGTAGACCAGAGGGCTATCAAAGAGCAGAAGTTGAACCAGATGGTAGCGTAACTACACCAGAACCAACACAAGCACCTATAGCTCAACAAGCAGCTACACCAGCTAATAGAAATGAAGTTAGTGAAATTACTAGAAGTGTTTCTGGAACTTTCACATCTAATGATGGAGATACCGCACATAATTTTAAGAATTTAGAAGACAAACTTGGTCCGGCGTTAAAAGAAATTTATGATAAAGGTGTAAATCCAAAAATTGTAAGTTTAAGCGCAAAAATAACAAGATCAGGAAATCAATTTAGTACAACATATAGCGCAACTGTTGGTAAAAGTAATGATGGTAAAGCGTGGATGGGTTTTACATCTAGAGGATCTTTCGGTTCAGATTATGTAAAAAGAGCCGATGGTCAAATTGATGGGTCTGAAAATAAAGACGGGAAATCATTAGAACAAAAATTACAAGGAATTGGTGCGGGTGATATTGAATTAATAACCACATACGAAGATAGTACGGTTCCGGTAAAACAAATATTTTTCCAATTTACTAAACCACAACAATTTCCTCCGCACAAATAATTAATTTAAATCTTTTAATAATTTACTTAAACTGAGCCTCTCAAATAGGGGCTCTGTTTGTATGTAGTTTATTATATTATCTACCTTTATAAAACCCTCATAAGTTTCTTTTGTTTTTTTATTTAGATAATTAACATTAACACCATTCTCACAATCAACAGTATCATCAATGATAGTTATTTTAACAAATTCATTTTCAAATGTCTCATTAGAACTGTTAAAGTATTTTTCATAGATTTTTGAAAACTCTGTTGCATCCTCTAAACAATCAGGATTTTGTTCTAAATCTTCCGCAAGGTTATCAAAAAATTCATCAAATAAAACATCCATTTGTTCTTGAGTAGCATAACCCCAGTCGTGTTCAGGTTCATCATAATAATCTTCACTAACTAAATCATGTTCATACATATAATCTTCAATAAATGAATCTAAACTTGGAATAAGTTTAATGTCTTTTTTACCTAGATACATTATTAAATTTTCAATTGGGAATGATATAGTCCTTAATGACCAACCCATATCGATATCTAAATATTCTTCATTTTTTTTGATCTCTTCTCTATAAGCATTTTCTAGTGATGCTCCGCTAACATCACTAGCGTGATCTATATAACCGTCCTTTATTTTTTCATCATCAATAATGTCATCTCCAAATTTGTCATAAAATTTATCAAAGCTAGCAGTAAAATGACCAAACTTAGATTTTAATTCCGACACATTATTTTTATAGTATGTCTCTAGAAACCCCCTCATCGTTCTGTCAACCCAATCACTATCACCATATGAATTATATTCATAATCCCTCATGTCGTTATACGCACTTTCTTTATATGCTTTTAAGTTGTTGAGCCCATGGTAATAACTTTGTGCGGATCTTGGTAAATCTTTTACTTCTATTTCTAACCCGTTACGATTCACATCCACACCCTGTACGATCGGATCTGATATGAATTTTAGTAATAATTCTTCTTGTTCTGAAGTATAATTTGTTAATATAGAAATTAAAGAATTCTCACTACCAATCATGGTCATAAATTGTTGTAAGATATTTTCATAATCACTTTCTGATAAGAAATTTTTGGACTTTGTTAATCCATCTTTAACTTCATCAAAATCAAGATCGGATTTAAATACAAACGGAAACATTGCTTGTTTAAGTTCTAATCTTTCATCAAAAAATACAGGTCTGTTTGATATTTCACGGTCTGCTGGATTTTTGAATTGATCAGTTTCAAAATGAAGCTGGTACTTGTCCGATTCGTTTTCCTTATTAATCATAATGTATAAATTACCACCATGATTTTTATAGTGATTAGTTCTTTCTTTGTAATCAGGGTTTAATGAATATTTTCCCCATGCCGTACACCACTCAGTATTAACACCAAGATAAGCCGCAGCTTTTTCTGTTTTAGGTATAAAGACATACCAAGATTTGGTATTTGCAAATAATTGATATTCGTCTTTATTTAATGCTGCTAAAATTGTTGCTAAGCTTTTTTCACTTTTAACGATGTATTCCTTAACCAAATCATACATGCTAGCGATTGTTTCCATTTTTGATGCATCAACAGGTATTCTATGGCGATAAACTAAAGTTAGATATTCATTCGCTTTTGGTAAATCTTCAAACATTAATTTACCTTTTCTATACATGTCCACTAATATTTTAGAATATGGGCCAATAGCCTTTATTTCATTATTAAGAACATTGGTTTTAGGATCTGCTTTTATTATCCTAATAAAATTATCACGATCAATGTCGGAATAGTATTTTTTATATACCTCTTCTTTATTTTCAATAAGAAGCCATTCAAATATAATATCTCTAAATTTCATGTAATCTATCGTTTAATATTTCGTTAAAATAATTTCTATCAGCATCTGGGTACCATCTATCATCAACGTCTAATCTAGGTTTTTCAATATAACCGTCCCCCAATAATTCATTAAATATACATTCAACATCATTATGATCACCGCATCGTTCAGTAATTTCATCCATATCTTCATCACTAATATTATTATTTGATATTAGTGTTTCTAGATCTATTGAAATAACAATACCCTCATCGTTCATACTTACAACATCACCATATTCTTCAAATGCGTTCTTTACATTTTTATATAAATAATTTTGATAATCATCTGCTTCGGCATCATTAACTGACCAGCGAATTCTATTTTTGATTTCATTATCCTCATCATATTCCTCAATAAGTTCTAACAAATTCTCAGAGCCTGTTATGTTTGGATTTTTTTGTTTTAGTAAACTGATGATTTTTGAAATATTCTCATCGTTTAATTCATTTTCAATAGCATATTTCCAATCAACATGTTCACTATTATCCCAAAAATGCCAACTATCACCAGTTAAAACATCATCAACAATATTACTATAATCCCCTCTAACATAATCTTCAGCATATTTTGGGAGAATTGTTAGTGTAAAAAATCCATACTTTACTGGCTCAACTAAACCAATACTCCTTAACAATTTATATTCTTGTCTACCTTTAAACAATTCCGGTCTGTCCTGGTAAAGTTTTTTAATTTCATCTTCGGTTAAATCACCTATCTTAAAATCATTCGCACTATTATATTCATAACCAATACTTTTGATAAGGAATCTATCATCTATTTTCAAATAAAGTAAGGGTAAAATAAGACTATGATATTCGCTAGTTGGTTTTGAGTTTTTAGGTCCCTTTAATTGTAATAAAGCACCATAACGATCTATTGAAGCGGTTAAATGGCTTTTATTTAATGTGTGGTTGTTTTCTATTTTTCTATAACTTCTTAGTGAAAATAAATTACCTCCTGAACTTCCGCAGTGCCCCATTCTTTTTGCTTCTTCTGAACAATTGGTTACACCAAAATCGACCCAATAATATCCTTCACCATCTTTTCTAAAATCTAATATTATATGGTTTTCCTCAACATAATCAATTTTTGAATCACCGACACCAAGAGATTCATGCCATTCTTTTGATTTTGTAAGTAATTCATTAAGATTTAGATTTTGAACACTTTTAAAATTACCATATAAACCAACTCTAATATAATCCATTAAACCAATCAATTCTTGTCTACCACCAAAAACATCGAATAAACCACTTCTTCTATCGTTGAAATAATTGATTATTTTTTCTTTTAGTGTTTTGCCATCATAGTAAGAAAGGCCACTCATCTTATATACATCTGGTCTTGATGTATTAATATCAATAGAAGCTTGCATTGCTTTATTAAATAAAATAACCGATAATGGCCCACAAATGTCCACAAACGCTGAAGCAATAGGTTCATTAAGTCCTATTTTATTTACAAGGACATCCTTTTTACTTTCTTCAATTAATATCGTCTCTAATAAATTTCTAAATTTCATTTATTCCAAATTTTGATCTTACAATATCCATACTATGTTGGGATAAAACCCATTGTAAGTTGTAAGCAACTTCAGGGGGTAATTGTTTTATTAACCTTTTTTGTTCAACATTATTATCTCCATAAATTTTATGGACAGCAAAAGAAACAATATCAAAGGGATTATATTCACTAGCCATACCCATTAAAATCTCAACTTTCTGTCTAATTTTTAATTTACTAGTATCAACATATGGGAAAATCGTTCCTAGTCTTTCTGTTAGGTTTACGATGTCAGTACAATCCTCATCTTCTCTACATTTAACCCACATATCCCAAACATCATCTGATGTTAAATTATCACCAAATTCATACTGATGGGAAAGCTCAGTGCCATAAAGATTATCGAAATTAACCGACGGTTTTTCGTTGGTTTCTCTATGTTTTTTGATTAGTTTATTATACTGGCTTTCAGTGATGAGTATATTCATACTTTATAAATATTTATATAATAAAGATAATTTAATGAAACGTATTGTTGTAACAGAATCACAAGCCAGATTAATTGTAGATACACTTATTTCTGAACAAAAAACCCCAGGAATAAACGTAAAAACCGTTTATGCTGGAACAGATGCAAACAGGATAAGCCACACCTATTTATCAAAACAATACGGTTTACCTAATGGGTCAAAACATGAAAATTATTATTACGGGGCTAATATCAAAGATGTTATAGCGATTAGCGCAGATCCTAATAATGTTTCTAATTTTTTATCTGTGTTCAAACCAATAAACGCATATGACCCAAAACCAACATATTATTATGACTATATTGAAGTAAATGGTCAAAATTTAAATGCATCTGGAACTAAAGTTTTTAAATTTTTTGATGGTAATGTATATGGGGCACACAACGGTTTATTGGCCCTTGCTAGAGCTATGGTGAACATGGGAGGTGCTGGAGCTAATTTAAAGATAAGTTTTGGATCAGCGAAACAAGGAGAAGCCGCAGATAAAGAAAGAATTGTAGGGTCTGTCACATTTAATTCTGATAGGGCGCTAGATCAAAGTCCAATATTAAACACTCTGGCGGATAATTTAACGTCAATTGCAATAAATCCGAAATTTTTAAAGGGTACAACAAGTAATTTTGGTGGGTATACAACTCAGCAAATAAAAGAGTATTTAAACACTCTTTTAACAAGGATTGTGATTGGTGGCGCAGGATTTATGGATACCAGTAAAACAGATAAGATAATCGCTGATTTGACACCTAAAGGTTTTGTAACTAAAGTTGATGCTGATTTAACAAATATTGTTAACCAATTAGAAAAACTACAAAGCGTTGAAGATATGGTGCTTGATTATGAATATTCATCAAAACCACAATACAACACAAACAAAAAAAATCAATTAAATAATATTAGTGATACATTTTTCCCAGATTTAATAGAAAAAATAAAACAAGCATATATCGCTAATTTTAAGTTATATGTTCAAAATTATTTACCTGAAGACCAAAACAGGATATTACCACTAATCCCCAACACTAGATTTGTAACTAGACCATTAGGAAATTATCACGATTTCTTGTTTCATAGTTATAGAACCGGCCAGACACAGGGAGGAACACAGTTAAGTCAACAAAACAAAACAGTTGGTTCTGGTAAAATAAACAATTAAAAATACACAAATAGGGTATCTCTTTTGTTTTTTGTGGTGTCCACTAACATCCTAATATAACCATCACTTCGTGTTTCAGAAGGTACAATTGGTTTATTGTTTTTATAAATCCTTGGTAATTTGATTGTTTTATCAACCGGGATTAATTTTTTAGGAGGCTGACTCTGTGAATTAACAACCAAAGAACCGCCACATAGTAATAATATAAAGATGAAATTTTTCATGCCTATAATTTTTTACAAAAGTAATGTCATTTTATTAATCTCACAAAAAAAATTTGAATATTTATTAATAAAATAAACAATAACTGATAATCAATATTTTATGATACTTAAACTAGGATCTGAAGGAGAAGATGTAAAGAAATTACAGATAAAACTTGGTGTGGACCCAATAGGTAAATTTGGCCCTAAAACAGATGCGGCAGTAAAAGCTTGGCAAGCCGCAAACGGTTTGGCTGCAGATGGTGTGGTAGGGCCAGCAACATGGGCTAAATTAATGGGCGAAAGTACACAATCAGCACCTGCTGTTATTACTGAACCAGCTCCGGTAGCCACAGTTGGTGGGTTAAAATTGGAGAAATTAAAGGGACATATACCTGATGCTGTTATTGCTCAAATACCAGACACAGCAGCTAAATTTAACATTAATACCCCATTAAGACTGGCACACTTTTTAGCACAATGCGGCCATGAAAGCGGTGGTTTTAGAGTAACACAAGAGAATTTAAATTATTCAGCAAAGGGCTTAATGGGTATATTTAAAAAATATTTCCCAACTCAACAATTGGCTGAGGCTTATCAAAGACAGCCACAAAAGATTGCCAATAAGGTATATGCATCAAGAATGGATAATGGTAGCGAAGCTAGCGGTGATGGTTTTAAATTCCGTGGTCGCGGGTATATCCAATTAACCGGTAGAGCAAATTACACCGCATTCGGTAAAGCAATCAATGAAGATATCGCGAACAATCCAGATGTTGTTTCTGGAAAATACGCATTGTTGTCTGCAGCTTGGTTCTGGTCTAAAAATGGGTTAAACACCCTAGCGGATGGTGGTGCTAGTGATCAGGTTGTTACATCTATAACAAAAAGAGTTAATGGAGGAACAATAGGTTTACCAGATAGAATCAAACATTTTAAAGAATACTATCACTTATTAGCATAAATAATAAACCCCCGAAAATCGGGGGTTTATTTTTACTTAAAGATTTTTTCGTCTTCTGATATATAATCGACGAGTTCTTTTATTTCGCTACTTACCGTTAACATTAATCTTTGAATTAAAGCTACTTTAAGTGCAATGTCTGTCTTTCTTTCACCAAGACTAACAAGATTACTTGGAAAGATACTATCCTTAATAGTGATCCCATTGTTCTTGCTAGCTAACTTCAAAAGTTTCTTTTGATAGTATTTCTTAGCGTTCAATTTAGTACAAGATTTACAATAGATGCTTTTACCATCTTCGTTTGTTTTGTTCTTGTAAAACTGCGATAGAGGTAAAGTCTTTTTACAGCCTGTGCAACATTTTTCTTTTCTTTCTGTCATAATCATCTAATTATATTAGGATGCAAATATAGCAACTTTTTAACAATATCAAAAAAAAAATTAAAAAGAATGGAGAAAAAAACACCATTATTTAAAGTTGGTTTTTATCAAATAAGCGAATTAAAAAGCGGATTATCAATAAGTTATGAGGTTGATAATGGCCAATACATTTTTATTGAGAGATTAAAAAAATATATTGTAAATAAAAATAGAGACAAGAAAAAGTTTAAATCCTTAGAAAAAGCTAAAGATTACGCGGCACTTAAAATAATAAAACATAATAAAACCAAGGAACAGAAATTAAGTAAAATACCCAAATCACTTTATTTAGTTTTAATTAAAGAGGAGGCTACTGGTAAAACCTTTGTTAAAGTGGGTATTACTTCTAAAAGGTTTATTATGCGTAGATTTAGTAAGGCGTATGGTTATGACGGTTATACTTTAGAATCGATATTAAGAAGAATCGATACACCGGAAGCCGAAAGATTAGAAACAGAAATAAAAGAAAAATTAAATAAAAAAAGGTCGGTTAAAAAATACCGACCAGTTTTAGAATCTTTTTCGGGTTATTCCGAATGTTTTAATTATCTATGTTTAGATGAAATTATTGAAATTTTTGATAAAACAACTAAAGGGGTTTAATCCCAAGCAAAATCTAAACGAAGCTTACCACCTTCATTTCTTATAGTTAAACCTCCATTAGCTTCTGCATATCTTTTATTAACACCAACAATACCAAATACAAGTGTTCCACCTTCAATTAATGTGATTGTAGTATCATTATCAAATTGTTTACCTGTTGAATTTCTATCTATAGGTGTACCCCCAATTGAACCAATTGAAATTGGTTTTTTGTAATTTTTATTATAAAGATCTGAAGTTGAAACAGAAGAGCGGAAACCTAATACTTCTAATTTAACTTTCTTAGTTTTTAAATTTTGTATCGTGTCAATATCATCCTGAATTGTTTGTGCTTTTCTAATTGTCCCAGAAACACTTTTAGGGGCCGCTGATGACATTTCTTCATTCATTAAATGATCGATAACTTTTTTAACTTGCCCTTCTGTAAAGATATATTTTTTCATATTATTTTACTGTTCTTCTTTTTTTATTTAATTCATCATTCTCTTTCGTTAGATATTCAACTTTAACCGTCAGGGCCGCAACCTCTTTGGTTAAGTCTAAAACCATTTTACGAAGTTCATCTTTTTCTGTTGCAGATTGCACCAATAATGCTTCTAATTTAGCGATTCTGTCTTTACAATCATGTCTGATGAAATCATCATCTCTTTCTTTATTTAGGGCCCTTTTCTCGTAGAACCTAAATGCTGCCGCAGATCCTAAGACTGAAACAACTGCAATTAGTACTGAATACATGTTTTCCATACTAGATAAATACCAAATAAAAATAAAAATTCTATATTTTTCTCGATATTGGATTTATTATCCCAAATTAATTTAAACATGACAAATAGACAGCCATTTTATGTGATTTTTTTAAATTATTGATTTATTTATTTTTGAATGTTGGGGAACATTTATAGTTAATCGACAAAGGGGAGAAATTTGGTTTTTTCCCTTTTTTTATGTATATTTTAACATGGAAAGCAAAATTATTAATTTTTTTGGCGGGCCTGGAATAGGTAAGTCAACCCAAGCTTCTGGTCTTTTTACTGAAATGAAGAAGCATCATATGAATGTTGAATATACATATGAATTCCCTAAAGAAGTTGCTTGGGAAGGTAATATAAGTCAATTGAAAGATCAGTTCTTTATCACCGCTAATCAGCATAGGAATATTAGTAGATTATATGGTAAGGTGGAATACATTATTGTAGACTCACCAATTATATTAGGGTGTTTTTATGAGCAAAGATATGGTAATGATTATCCAGCGTCTTTCTATAGTTTAACGGGGTTAAGTAAGTTCTTATGGGGATTGTTTAAACAATACAATAACTTAAACATATTGCTAACCAGAAACAATGAATCATACGATACAAGTGGTAGATTACAAAACTTACAAGAAGCCCAAGAAATTGATGAGGATATAAAACAGACATTACTTATTAACTCTGTTCCTTTTGCTGAATTTTGTGTCGGTACAAATACTCCTGTGGATATATTTAAGTATATAACACAGGACAATTTATGAAAAAAACTTTATTACTAGCCCTATTCTTTTTAATTGGAATTAGTGCATTTTCACAAGACACAATAAGAGTAAAAAACCAAGTATTTGAAGTACTTTATTCTCAAAATTTAGAACAACCAGTTTGGATCAAGTATCGATCAACAAATAGACCAACAAACGTTAATAGAGGTGCTATGGACTTTTATACTGAAAAGACCATAAAGACTTCGGATGCGTTGGATTATAAAGCAAACATATATGATAAAGGTCACGGTGCCCCGGCTGCCACTTTTTCTGATAATATGGAAAACCTTAAACAAACCTTTACATATTTAAACTGTATTTTACAGGATCAATACCTCAATAGAGGGGAGTGGAGATTGTTAGAGGAACAAGAAAGAAAATGGGATGATAGTGAAAATTTAACAGTATTAATTAAAGTGTTTTTTGATAAACCAGTAAAAAGAATACCTACAAATGCTGCTATTCCATCACATTTACAAAAACATGTATATTTTGAAAAACAAAAAAAATGGAGATGCTTTGTTTTTTTAAATGAAAAACCTAAATTTAAGTGGGACCAATTAGAAATGCTTTGCGAAGCTGGTGACCACAATTAGTATGATTATATTAGGAAAAGAAACAGTAACGTATCAGAATAAACTATATTACATTTATAGGAAAGTTAAATCAACACAACTAAAAACAGAGTACGTTTCGGAATTAAAAGAATTTTGGGTATGTGATATCGTGATAAGAGGAAGACATCAAACTAATGATGACGTCTTCCTCTTTTTACGTGAAATATCTGATGCTATTGTAATTAATCAAACTTAGCTTTAAGTCTGTTGATCATTGAGTGAACAGTCTTGATACTTGATAAAACACCACCCAAAGAAGCTTTTCCAGAACCATTTTCTTTAACTTCCTCTTTTGATTTAACATCTAAACTAGGGCTCTTTTTACTTATTGTTGTATGTTGTTCTTTGATCTTGCTGTAGGTCTCTCTTAATTTAATTGATACCTTTGGTAAGAAATCTTCTAATATTTTCGCATACTTAGGAATTTCTGATTCACTACCAGCTCTTGTTATTTTAACAATAAAACGCTTGGTTTCCATTGTATCCTGACCAGTAGCTTTCAACTCTTCCATAATCTGAGATACTTTTTCTTTAGACTCAGAATATTTTGGATTATCCTTTAATTTCTTAATTTCAGATTCAAGTTTTACAATCTGGCTGTGTATTTCAGCAAATTCGTCAATCTGCTTAGCTAATTTACCTTTGGCTTCTTTAGATTCTACCAGGTTTAGCAATTGTTTTTTAATAATAGTTTCTAGTAACATTTTATATTGTTTTATTTATAAATATTTCTTTATTTCCTTTATACAATACTTGGTATATAATTTTTCATTTTTCCTAGCCTCTCTTTCACATGGATTTGTGTAATAACTGTATGTTTTCTCGTATTGTTGATATAAATTTCTGGATTGGAGGTAATGTGTGTATTCGTGTATAACTGTACTCACTAGGTCAGATATCGTTTTACATGCATCTGAATGTATTGTCATTTTGTTTCTGTAGAAACAATAATTCCCATAAATTATGGATTTTTTGATTGTCCTTTTTCTACTAGTTACCTCTATTTTTAGTTTTGTTCTTTTTCTTTCGTTAACCCCAAAGTTTTGCTTACACCATTTTATTGTTAATGCTGTGTACTTTTTTTTATTTAATTCAAAATCTAGGTTTCTTTTAGCCATTCGATTTTTTATCAATTTTGGGTTTTTTGATGGTCTTTATTGGTTTTACAACCTCCTTAATTGAATCATAGTTCTTAATAATACCATTAAGGATCTCAGCGATTTCATAATTTTCAGCCTCCTCGTTCTTCTTCCAAAGCGCAATTAAAAGGGCTTTAAACTCGTTTTCTCCGATGTTTACCCTTTTGTCAGTACTTCCCTTTATAATTTTAAAAACAGCGTAATTTAGGGCTGTTTTGGACTCTTCTGATATGTTAAAGTAATTCTCTATTGAGATACTTGAAACGATATTAGTTGTCAAATCTGATAAAAATTTAATGACTGATGGGTGGTTTATATTTGCGTTCATGATTTACCCTTTTGATAATAAATAGGTCCTACATTATTAATAAAAAGGGGGAAGAACAAATTTTTTTTGAACCTCCCCCCGGATAATTAGTTTAAGATTTCTTATTTAGCCCATTTTCCCCTGGAAACTATTTGAGCAATAACCCCATATACAGATAAGTCACTATATGTGTCCTGAATTGATTCACCAACAGTATCATTTTTACCTAAAACAACTAGTTGCTTGAGTCGCTGGATTTTATCATTCATTCTAAACCATAAGCCAGTTTGTGATAACTTCAATTCTTCTGGGGTTTCACATCTAGTACCGACTGATATATTGTCTGGTCCATAATTGAGTTGTTTTCTACAAAACAATTCATAGTTGTCTTTAAGGATCTTTTTAAATTCCTTAGTCATTTCTGGGTACATCGACTCACATTCTTTGATTGGGTCGATAGGTTGGTTTTTCTCTTCTGACATAATATTTTAGATTTATTACATAATATAAAGGAAATTATCCGGTTTCCCAAATATTTATATAAAAATATATCAAAATGGCTTCAAAAAAATATAAAGAAATGCAATCAAACCACAAAGACCATGTTGGTTCAGATATGCCAAAACATAAGCAATTGATCCAAATGCTTTCTTTTAGAGTTGTTCCAGCATATTACAAGGAGATTGAAAAGGTTGCTGACAAGAAAGAAATGACAGTATCTAAATTAATTAGAAGTTATATCAAAGAAGGTATGAAGCGTGATAAGGAATTAACTAGCAGTGAAGATAGAGATTTCAGAGTAGATTAATTATTTATCAAATCTTTTAAAAGCGTTTCTAGAAATAAGATTCATCTGAGCTCCTCCAATAAACTGGTGGAGCTCTTTTTTTCCTGAGTAACTCATAGCGGATTTAAGATAATCTTTAAAATTCGTAACCCATCCTTCGATTGTATATTCCACCTTATTTCTTCTAACAACACCTTCAGATGTTGTTAATACTTCTTTACCCCAGGATTTCTGAACTTCTTTGGTACTCATACCTCTAAAGTTCTTATAAAGTGGCACATCAGCCATAAACATCTCATTAGCGTGTTTAGTATATTGACTTATTACTTCATAATTCTCTCTACTTGTTTCACCAGCGCTTTCCAAACATTTGTTTAAAATGGACCCCAACATGACATAGTCAGCACCCAGGGCTAAAGCCTTGATAATGTCTGAGTATTTCTTAAAACCACCATCTGCGATTATTTTCGTTTCGTATGGTCTACAATTACCTAAATAATATTTCTTTTTCTGTATATCACTACATTCTTTTATTAATGATGCCATAGGGTACCCAACCCCAGTTTGAACTGTTGTTAGACATCCTCCACCGTTACCAATACCGATCCTAACCATATCAACACCTATTTCACAGTATTTGTGAAATGTGGCAGGATTAGCAACATTACCAACCATCAAGCACATTTGTTCACTATACATTATTTTGGCTTTTTTAGCTGCCTCAAAAAGATTAAGCATGTGTCCATTGGCAACATCAATTAATGCGTATATACAATCACCATCCGGAACAGAGACTTTTTCCCTCAAAAATAATCTTTCGAAGTCTTGTAGGCTATAAGATAGGAAGTATGAATAATCAACCCATTCTTTATTTGGGTCACTAATTCTGGGTAAAACTGGAATAATACCTTGATTTTTAAATAAATGAAAATTATCTTGACTTACAACAGTATCCATTGGTGCTGTCATTATTGGAAGTACATTTGATGTATTAAATGTTTTCATAATATTAATCTCGCTTCTACTACTTATTGTAGTGAAAGTTGCTGGTTCAATAAGAAAATCATCAAAATCGTACAATTGTTCTGGTGTGTTGTTCATTTCTAAATCATTTTGGTAGATCTAATATAGGAAAAAACGGGTAGAATAAAAAATTATCAATAAAAAAAGTATTTATATTATTATGGAAAAGAAGATAATTTTCGAAGATAACATTAAAACGATCCTCAATCGAATCATAAACGAAGAGGTGTCCAAGGTAAAGAGAGATGAATTTGCTAGAGTTCAATTTAAAATAGATGAATTACAAAATTCATTAAACGAAACGGTAAAAGAATTAAGAAAATTGCAAGACTCAGTTCCAGGCGGGTTAAAAACTGTGGCAGCCGGTAGAATAAATGGTATTTCTCAAAATTTAAGTTCAGCGCAAAAATTAATCACACAGTTAAAAGATAAAATAAAACTATATAAAAAGACTCTACATAGCCAACAAATAGAAGAAAAAAAGAAGTAATGAAACTTATAAAGCTTATAGAAGAAATTGACCCAACACTTAAGAAAAATGATCCACATTATAAGAGGCTTATTGAAACTATTGAGTTTCTTGAAGGTAAGAAAAAAGTGTTGTTCATAACAACCTCTAATAGAGGTGAGTGGGCTATCAAGGAATTAAAAGAGGAGCCGAAATCTACTATGTTAGCTAAAGCAATACAATCTCATCTTGGTAAATCAAAATGTACACTTTTCGAAACGATCAATTTACAAATACACCATTGTGAAGGTAATGTCTCACATATGGAAGGTAATTCGTGTGGTGTAAAAAAATCAGCTTTAAAAGATAAAGATAAAAACCCAAGTGGTAATCACAGATGTTGGAGAAGTATCAACAACCCTGATGATGAATTATGGAAAATTAGTAAGGAATTATTCGAGTCAGATGCTGTTGTCTTTTTTGGTTCTATTAGATGGGGTCAAATGAATGCTCAATATCAAAACTTAATTGAAAGATTAACTTGGTTGGAAAATAGACACAGCACATTGGGTGAATCAAATATATTAAAAGATGTATCTTGTGGTATTATTGCTACAGGGCAAAACTGGAATGGTGAAAATACTATTAACATACAAAAACAAGTATTATCATTTTTTGGATTTGATGTTAAAGACCAATTATGTTGGAATTGGCAATACACTAAAAACCCTAAAGACGAGACTGCTGCTTCATACAAAAAATCTGGAAAGGAATTTAAGGATACCTTCGAATTAGATTAGACATCATCATCAGCAAAAATATTCAAAATATCATTTTCATCATCTAATTTTTTTTGCATTTCTTCACGACCTTTTTCAGTTAAAAAAAAGACTTCTTCAGTGTTATCATCTTCGTAAGAATTTATAAGCCCAGTTTTTTGTAAGCTTCTTAACATATCCTCAGCAACAATTTCCTTTAATATTTTATCAAACTCATCTTCATTAAAAATACCAATATCTTCGTTTTCTAAACCGTTAAGTAAAAACTTGGTTGTTAGTTCCTCACAAAATCTTTTTTTTGTATAGCTATAGTCCTCTATTTCAAAGTCTTCAAAGAATTTATCTTCAATTAATGTTTGAATAATTTCATTTGCTATGTTTTCTATTTTTGGTAAGTAAGCCATGTATTAAGTCGTTTATAAGATCTAATATAAGAATAATTTTTCAAAATAAAAAATCGATTTTAGGGTTCGTTTTGATATATTTTTTGTGTATAATTATTCTAACAAATACTAATATGGACAATAATAAAATTTTTGTACAAATAGCATCATATCGAGATGCTCAACTTTTACCAACATTAAGACATTGTATTGAAAGAGCTAAACATCCAGAAAATCTGGTTTTTACAATATGTTGGCAACATAATCCGGATGACGTATGGGATACTTTAGATGAATTTAAAGATGATCCTAGATTTAAAATCTTAGATTATAATTACACGGAATCTAAGGGCGCTTGTTGGGCCCGTAATGTTACACAGAAACAATGGAATGGTGAAAAGTTCTCACTTCAATTAGATTCTCATATGAGATTTATTGAAAACTGGGACGAAACCCTAATTAATATTTGGGAATCTTTAGATGATGAAAACGCAATTATAACTGGATATCCACCTAATTTTAATCCGGAAAGTCCAGAAAGTACTTGGTATAATGTCCCGCAGATATGTAATGTTTATAGATTTGATCATAGATATCCTTTAAATCGCCCAGCAAATATGGATGGTTGGGAATTAAAAACAAAACCACCTAGGGGTATACATATTTCAGCTGGCTTTATATTTGGACCAGGTGAAATTAATCAAACAGTTCCTTACGATCCTGATTTTTATTTTTCTGGAGAAGAAACTGCAATGGCTGTAAGATACTATACACATGGTTATAATATTTACAATTCACACAGGGTTATCGTTTATCATTTCTATCAGAGATTAGGTAATTCAAAACATTGGGATGATGATAAGAATTGGTCAACATACAACAGAGTTGCACACGATAGATTAGATTGTTTGCTTGGTAGAAATAAAAATTATGAGTTGGGGATTTATGGTTTGGGAACAAAAAGAACATTAGAAGATTACACAAACTATTCGGGTGTTGATTTTGTAAAATATTTGGTACATAAAGATGCTGAAAAAGGTATTGAACCACCGTGTTCAAACTCTGAAGAAGGGTGGGATAATGAACAAGTGACCTTTAATGATAAATTATCTTGGGATTTTGAAAAAATAGAAAAAGTGGATAATGTTAGATTTTGGGCCATGATTGTTCTAGATCAAAATGGTGTTGCAATACATAGAGAAGATATTGTTTATACCGAAAATAAAGACATTATCGACGGAAAAATTACATCAAGAAATTTTAAATTTGATAGATCTAAGAATAGACAAATACCAACACAATTATTAGTGTGGCCGTTTTCAAATGATCTTGAATGGAAAACACCATCTTATTTTAAGATATAATAGTATGAAGATAGATAAATTCTTTTACATAAATTTAGATGGTGACACAAAAAGAGAAGAACTATTACTCAAAGAAATTACCAAGTCTGAAATATTAACAAAACATATTCAAAGAATCTCAGCAGTAAATGGTAAACAATTAGATTTATCTAAACTAAAATACGAATTAACTGATGAGGCGTATAAGGATATAACCACTAATAGTAGAATTAAAGAACTAGGTGGGTTAGTAATGACATATGGCGCACTTGGTTATTGGGTGACAATTTGTGATTTGTTCAATATGTCAATTGAAAATAATGAAACATATTTTGTAATGGACGATGATCAAATTGTTAATACCGATTTTGATATGTTGTTAAAAAATGTTTTAAACGAATTGCCAGAGGATTTTGATTTTTGTTATACATCAACATTAACACCTCAAAACATGTATGAATTAGAAGCTTATTCTGATAATTTACATAAACCAAAAACAGCATTATGGGGGCCAAACAGTTTTATAGTTTCACCCAACGGTGCTAAAAATATTTTAGAAAAGATATTACCAATAAAATATCAAATTGATAGTCAACTATATTTGTTAATTAATAGAG
>JACCDP011071362.1_pt1 | contig 27712 bp, 29 predicted proteins | sample 7445841 | NCBI WGS metagenome assembly JACCDP01 (sample SAMN15323441, study PRJNA562643) | freshwater metagenome | isolation source: river surface water | place: USA:Blue River Watershed | collected 2017-08-17 | reverse complement strand
TCGAATGGAAATCCTTCTGGAAACAGTAGCTCAGCTAATGGTAACGGGAATAACTCAGGAAGCAGCAATGGCAATGGCCAAACAAATCCTAGCGGATCGGGACAAACCTCAGGAGGAAGCGTAAACCCAGGATCTGGTAATTCTTCTAATCCATCTAGTTCAGGGAATAATCCTAGTGGTGGATCTAACGGATCTGCCAATTCAGGATCGGGAACTTCACAGCCAAATACGTCCCAGGGGTCTAACTCAACATCAGGATCTAGCACATCACCGGGTTCTAATCCTTCATCGACCGGGGGATCTACATCAAATAATAATTCGGGTGGATCTGGCTCCACCGGATCAGGAACATCAACAGGGGGCACAGGTACTGGAGGTTCTGGTACGGGAACAAACGGAACACAGACAACGCCCGGATCTCAAGAAAATACAAATACTGCCAAATCGGGCGGAGGATCTACTGGAGGTATATCAAATTCAGTATCCAACTCTGAGGATAATTCAGGAAACGGCGGATCCAAGAGTGGAGGGAGTAGAACTCGAACAGGATCTTTGATCGGTAGTGGAGACGTAGTAGCACTAAAGAGCGCAGAAGACCCAGGTGCTAACAACCAATTCAAATTTACTGCTAGTTTAACCCACGCAAATACTAAGAATACTAAGGTTAGCGGTTTACTGGGAAACTACACAACAGAAATACGTAACTTAAATCTAACTCTATATAAAGCTTGGGTAATACCAGAATCTCAGTGGACGATAATAGCAGCTAATTCATCTATGCTTAATTTCGAAAGGGATTTTTTTAACACAACAACAACCCTTGCTTCTAAAAGATTTAAAGGGGATTGGAAAAAGTTGACCGTAATGGGTGGTTTGAATTACACATGGGGAAATTTGGGTGAAACTAAATTCGGAAATCTTTCAGCAGTAGGCGGCGGATTCTACTCTTATAATCTCGGAAAGAAGGTCTCAGGTTCCATACTTTGTCTAGCTGTATATTCACCATTTACTCAATTCTTTGAAGGACAATGGTGGCAGAGTGGAACTCTTTTAGTTCCATTTAATTCCTGGGATTATTCAATCACAAAAACTTTTAAATTTAATATAAGCGTATCTGGTGTTTACGAGGTGAATAGGAACTTCCTAAACTATCAGGTTTTAACTGGAGGTAAAATATTGTTATAAAAATAAAAAATTAAAAAATGAAAAAATTACTATTCATTCTACCACTATTTCTAATGTCCTTTTCGGATCCTTGCTATCAGGTGGTTTCTGTTAAATCTAGTGCGGATGCTCCGGAGATGAAAAAGGAAAGAATTCTTTTTGGGATAAAACAAATCACAGAGGAAGTTATGTCCGAAAAATTCTCCCTCTGTAATAACGGATCCCCAGTATTTGTCGAGATTGTTAGCATCGAAGCTCCTACTGTAGGAGTTTCCATCGGACCATTTATGATGAAGAAAAAAGAGACTGTGGTTAAAGTTAAGATACTTAAAGATGATGTTGAATATCTAGGAGAAGGAACTTCTAATGTTTCAGTTAAAGCGACTTTTATAGATCTTAATGACGAGAATCTGCCGTTTAATAAAACCTCATTTGCAGGAGCAGTTAAAAAAAGCATAGAAGACGCTGTGTCTAAAATGTAATATGAGATTGGTCTTCTTTATATTGTTTTTCGTTTTTGTTTCCATGAAGGTGGATGCACAAAACTTCACGTATTCTGGTTACATTTATAACTCGAACGGAAGTGGTGCTGTTAATGTACCAGTGAAACTATATAAAAGAACGACTCCAGTTTTAAGCGGATTCACGTCTCAAACAAACTATAATGGACATTCCTATTATAGATCAACAGGTAATTCAACTTGGCTTAACGCAAAGTCTGCTTGCGAGGCTATGAACGGTCACTTGGCTACAGTTTCAAATTCCGCAGAAAACAATTTTTTATATAATACATGGCCTTCTGGATGGATCGGCTATTACCAAGACAGGGTATCCGGATATACTTATTCCGAACCCTCCGGAGGATTCAGATGGACAGAGACCCAGGTAACTACTAATTTACAATCGGACTATGACGTCTCCTCATACACCTCAGGAACTACCCTAACCGATATTAAAGGAGGCGTAAATGCAACACTGTATAATTCACCTGCGTATTCTAGCACAGGTGGTAAATATCTAACATTCAACGGATCTAACACTTACGCTATTACAGGAAACTTAGCATCTAAAATGGGGAGTACTAATGTTATAACTTTATTAGCTTGGGTATATCCAACAGGGAATGGAGTTATTGCTTCGGAATTGACTACAGGTAGTCCTAGCTCTGGATGGCATGAATCGGTGATAGAAATTACTGGAGGAAACACTTTAAGAGTGGGATTTTGGAATGGCTCTGGAATTACTCAATTGTCCACTTCGATAACATTAAATGCGTGGCACTTGGTTGCAATAACATATGATGGAACAACCATGAAGGGCTACCTAAATAACGTCAATTTTGCAAGCACCACATTTTCGAGACAAGCGGCTCACATATACGGAGGCGGGGGAGAATACTTTGCTTTAGGATTATCAGATGCAACTAATATGGGTTCAGGTGCATACGGTTCATTTCGTTTAGGTGATTTCCAGGTATTTAACAGGGCATTGACAGCAGACGAACTAGACAGAACTTATAACTTATATGCTTACCGTTATAAATTAAATCAATTTACATATTGGAACGGAGGTGAACCAAATAACTCGGGGAACGAGGATTATACACAATTCGTATCATCTGGACTGTGGAATGACTTAGGAACATCGAATTCCTTACCTTATGTTATAGAGTTTGATTATATAATGGGCTACAGCTCTTGGGTTTTACACCAAACAGTATACACCAATTCCTCCGGGTACTATACTATAAGTCAGCCGACCAATCCCTCAGTTGAGTGGTACATACAGATAGATGCACCAACACCAACCACGCAATTATCACTTAATGATATCATAGCAGCGGAGAACGTAGTGATCGGAAAGACTGCTTTTAAAGGACTTTTTTACTATACCCTAGATGTTAATGGGGATAATAGAATAACAGTCTCTGACGCTTACTATATAAGCGCTAGAAGGAATAGTATTTTCCCAAGCTGGATAAATTCTTTTAACTCAAGACTATTCACAGTGTCAGAATTTAATACCATTAACGGAACAACTTCAAACCTCAGAACGACCTATCCTGGGGTTAGTTCTTTTACTATAAATAGTCCTGTAAGTGGAGGATCGACTAGCTATTATCTAATTGCACCCGGATATAGCGGGCAAGTATCATACTAAAAAATAATAAACAAATGAAAAGATTATTAATCATTCTATCTGTACTTTTTTTCTTCGTCGATGTAAAAGCTCAGGACACTCTAAGACTAATGAAATTCACATTAGGAGGAATATTCAATACAGGAAATTCCAATAGTTTCCAAGTGACCACTAAATCAATGCTAAATTATGATGGAGCTAAATCAAAGCACGGACTTATTTTATCCCCTGATTATTTTCTTTTATACTCACAAAATTCCGATGGAGAATTGGTTAAGAAATCTGAGGATCTGAGAGCGGATCTTTTTTTCTGGAGAGATCTCAAAAACGGATTTAGTCTAATTGCCTTTGGAGATTTGGAACATTCATATTCCAAAAGAATTGATTTAAGAGTTGCGGGCGGTATTGGATTAAAGAAAGAAATAGACGGTAAGGGTTTTAGAACTAATACATCAATTGCACCAGTATATGATGATATGCTAATTGGTGGAGATTGGACAGGTAGCTTTAGAGGAAGTTTAAGACAATCAATATCAAAAGAAATATTCGGGCTAAACATATCTGGTGTAGCTTTATACCAACCATCCATTTGGTCTGAATCGGGGTTTACTATGAAGGATAACACAAACTTCTCATGCAACATTGACGTAACTAAAAAGATATCGAAAAGGGTTTCCTTTGGCATCTCTTACGAAACGTGGACCTCTACACTACCGACTAAATTTAAGGAAGGACTAAAACCTACAGATCAGAGGGTTTCATTTACCTTAGTCTATAAAAGATAAGGCCTTTAGAATATATAGATATAAATAAAAGTTTATTTCAAATGGCATATAGAATTTTACTGAGAAGGGACACTGAAGCGAATTGGACAGCAGCAGATACGGTTCTCTTGAGTGGTGAGCCTGGGTACGCAACAGACACTGGTGAATTAAAAATCGGAGATGGCAGTACCGCATGGACTTCCTTACCTTCGTACGTGGGTATAGGACCTACTGGAGCTACTGGAGCTACTGGAGCCGGAGGAACAGGGGCTAATACATTCTACGGAAGCCAAACGATAGCAGGGACTACAGGAACACTGGTATTGTCTAATTATTCCGCATATAATTTTGCTAACGACGCATACGCAGCTACAGCTGGGATACCACTAGGTGGGTTATATCACACATCAGGTGCAGTTAAAATCAGATTAACATAAGCTTAGACTAATAAAGGGAAAGGATCCATCGGATCCTTTTTTTTGTGTTCCTATCATTGCTTTTAAAAAGTGGATATATAGTGTAACTATAAACATAACAGGTTAACCCAAATGCCATACAGAATATTACTCAGGAGAGATCTCTCAGCAAATTGGAACTATAATGATCCAGTTCTAATGCTAGGCGAGCCTGGTTTTGAAACAGATACAGGAAGATTAAAAATAGGAGATGGGCAAAGTCAATGGTCATCACTTGATTACGTGGAAGGAGTTACAGGACCACAGGGACCACAGGGAGTATCCGGATCTAGTGGAACTTCCGGATCTAGTGGATCTTCAGGAGCACAGGGAGCACAGGGAGCATCTGGATCTTCAGGAACTAGTGGTAAGGATGGAAATTTTTACGGGTCTTCAGGAAGCAGTGGGAGCTCGGGCACTTCCGGAAATAATGGCTCTTCAGGGACTTCAGGATCTAATGGATCTAGCGGAACCTCAGGATCTAATGGATCTAGTGGAACCTCAGGTAGCAGTGGAAGTTCAGGAACAAGCGGAACCTCTGGGAGCTCCGGTAGCAGCGGAACCTCAGGAACAAGCGGAACCTCAGGCATTAATGGAGCAACAGGTGCTACTGGGTCAGGTGGAAATGGTCCGAATATAAAATCAGGGTATGCTAATCCAACATGGGCCCTCGTATCGGGAACTACCTATGAGACATCAATTACTTTTTCTTCTTACGGGTACACTGATTTCCCCGATGCTAATTATACAGTAACTACATCTTATCAATGGCTAACCGATTCAAACGAATCGTTCGGAATTTACAGTCAGACCTCTTCTGGATTTACCCTAAGAGCATACTCAATTTCCGGAAGTCCCACATTAGACTTTAACTGGACCGCGGTACAAACGGGTGATAGATCTGCAAACGGATCTTCAGGAACTAGTGGAGCTCAGGGAGCTCAGGGAGCTCAGGGTCCATCATACGGGAATTTTGGCATATCTACTCTCTCTGGTGGTACGAGCGGATTTATAGCATCTCCACCTAGTGACTCGGGTAAAACTGCTGCTGGTTGGATATCAATCACAATAGGTGGTACTGGATACTATATTCCTGCTTGGACTTAAAATCTAGCAAATTTATTAATACCCCAGATTTTATTTTTTTTGCACGAAATTTATTCCTATTTTTGTGTAAAATAGAATAATAGGTAATATATGGCTTTCGAAGAAGAATACGACGATAATTTAAACGATCCGGTTTACAAGAAGGGAGGTAGCAGAACCCCTGTTCTAGACCAATATTCAAGGGATCTCACGGAAATGGCAATCAAAGGAGAGCTAGATCCTATCATTGGTAGAGAGGAAGAAATCGAAAGGGTTTCACAGATTCTATCGAGAAGGAAAAAAAACAACCCAGTCTTAATCGGAGATCCTGGAGTAGGTAAATCAGCTATCGCGGAGGGGCTTGCTCTTAGGATTGTACAGAGAAAAGTTTCTAGAGGACTTCTCAACAAAAGAGTACTTACCCTGGATCTAGGTTCTGTTGTAGCAGGAACTAAATACAGAGGGCAGTTCGAGGAGAGAATAAAGGCTATCTTGGAAGAGCTTAGAGCTAACAAGAGCGTTATTATATTCATAGACGAAATCCATACAATGGTAGGTGCTGGGGGAGCATCAGGATCTCTAGACGCATCTAATATGTTTAAACCCGCTTTGGCAAGAGGCGAGATCCAATGCATCGGCGCAACAACAATTAACGAGTACCGACAAAACATAGAAAAGGACGGAGCACTCGAAAGAAGATTTCAGAAAGTTCAGGTAGATCCACCAGATTTGGAAACGACTATTAAGATTCTCAATAACGTTAAAGAAAAGTACGAGGATCATCACAATGTTTCTTATACCGAAGACGCCATTTTAAATTGCGCCAAATTAACGGAAAGATACATCACAGACAGAAATTTCCCAGATAAAGCTTTAGATGCAATGGATGAAGCTGGAAGTAGGACTCAATTAACTGACGTTAAAGTTCCGGAAGCAATTAAGACTTTAGAGAAAAATCTAGAAACTGTTCAGGAGGATAAAAAGAAATCTGTCGCTAAACAGGACTATGAAGCAGCTGCAAAATTCCGTGACCAGGAGAGAAAAATCAAGATTTCTTTAGACATCGAGATCAAAGACTGGGAAAAGAAGATGAAGGAGAGAAAGAAAGTTGTAGACGGGGAGAAGGTTGCCGAGGTTGTTTCTATGATGTCAGGTATTCCTTTAAAGAAGGTAACCCAATTAGAAAATGAAAAACTAATTAGTCTTGAGCCAGATCTTAAGTCTAAAGTAATAGGACAGGATCACGCTATAGAAAAAATTGCCAAATCGATCAGAAGAAACCGAATGGGTCTAAAAGATCCAAATAAGCCAATCGGTTCTTTTATATTCATTGGTCCTACCGGGGTAGGTAAAACCCAATTAGCTAAGGAGCTAGCTAGTATTATGTTCGGTGATCCCGACGCACTCATAAGGGTAGATATGAGCGAGTACATGGAAAAATTTGATGCTTCTAAATTAATCGGTGCACCTCCGGGATATGTTGGTCACGAGGAGGGTGGGCAATTAACAGAGAAGGTTAGGAGAAAACCTTATTCAATAGTTTTATTTGATGAGATTGAAAAAGCACATCCTGAGATCTTCAACACCCTATTACAGATACTCGACGAGGGATCTATAACCGATGGGTTAGGTAGAAAAATCAACTTTAAGAACACGCTAATCATTCTAACTTCAAACGTAGGTCAAAGAAAGCTTCAAGAATTTGGCGAAGGATTAGGATTCACTACAAAATCTAAGCAGGATAAGGCCGAAGCTGAGAATGAAATTCTACTGAAGAAGGAATTACAAAAAGCATTCTCTCCTGAGTTCATTAACAGATTAGATGATATTGTTTACTTTAAAGCTCTGGAGAAATCTGATATCATAAGCATTCTTGACGTAGAGATAAACAAGATTCTTCCTAGATTAGAAGGTCTTGGTTATAAGATTAAAGTATCTCAGGACCTTAAAGAAAAGATTGCAGAGAATGGATTTGATCCTAAATTTGGTGCGAGACCGATTAAAAGGATGCTTCAGAAATATGTGGAAGACACTTTAGCAGATCTTATGGTACAAAATAAGATCGAAGAGGGAAGCACCGTTATTCTTTCTTATGATCCAGTAAAGGAAGAGAAAATGCAAATTCCAGTTAAGGTTAAGATAAATACTAAAAAGAAACCCATTTAGAATGATTCAGATAAACATCGAAGGCAAAATGAGCATAGATGCTGCTCTCAAGAAATACAAAGCTAAGTATATCAAAATCGGAATATTAAAGGAGCTTAACGAAAGAAAGACCTTTAAGAAAAAGAGTGTAGAAAGAAGAGATGAGATAACTAGAGCAAAATATAGACAGAGCAAAAGAGATCAAGATAAGGACCAATAGGTCCTTATTTTTTTGGCACTCCTGGGATTTCGATATCCTTTATAGCTTCGAGTGCTTTATCTAAAACACTATTATCGCCATCCGAAGGCCAATTTGCTGCGAATGCTAACATTGACGTAGCTTTGCTTCTCACATCTCTAAGCGGAACCAGTTCAGCTTTTTTAACACCCTTTAATAGATCTTCTGCTAGCTTCTTTCCGCTAGTGTAAACATCCTCTATTTTTTTGTCCATCGGTATGCCTAATACCTTGTGCATAAGCCCTTTGGTTCCTCTGGATTCGTTTAGTGTTTCCACGAATGATTCAAATAGATGTATATTTTTCATGTTTTTAGCTGATTTGATTATATAGTATATATTCAAAACAGGACTTAAAAATGGAATCTAAAGAATTCGAGATACAAACACAGAATCAGAAAATAGTTGAGATGATGGAGGAGAATAATTACCTCCGGGGTAAAATAGCATTTTCTCTCGGAGCATTAGAGGGTATAAGTTATCTATTAAAGAATGACGATCCTCTATTTATAGAGAAAAACAAGGATCATCTAAAAAACACTGTAAATCGTGTTCTCGAGGATCTTAGGAGAACTGAGATCTGAATTAAAGATTAACCTTAACTAATTTGGTATTCTTAGATAAGGATTCCTCTGAAATCTTTTCATATTCAAGAGAAGATAGTCCATCCCTTTCCATCTGATCTTCCGCTGAAGAGTCATTTTGAAATCTTTGAAGTTTGGAGACGTTTTGAAAATACTGATTTCTCTCTATATTTCTGTCGTGATTTAATGAGCGGTATCTGCATTCTTTTCTGTAAGTATCGACATCCTTAATCATACATCGATGCAGAACATCATCATCCTCTGCACCCCATCCCCAATACTCGTTGGAATACCCGTTAATTTTAGAAAAGCTCTCTTTGTCAAATAGAGTAACTCCACCAAAATAACCGTCATAGGGTAATCCCCAGTTGAATTGCTCAACCTCAGAAGAAAGATGTGTTGGTCCGTCGGGGAAAGAATAATCAGAATCTACGGGCAACATGTCAACATCATGAAATGCAAAGTAATCGTAAGAAGAAGCTTCATTAAATCCAACATTAAGCAATTTAGCTCTATTGAATGGCTTGTTATCCGCTTGCTCTATAATAAAGATTTCAAACGGAACCCCTTCCTCTTCTAAAACCCGTTCCATATACGGGACGAATTCCTTAAGATGCTCCTCTCTATTTCTGTAGGGTACAATTACTGCTAATTTTTCCATCTGATATAATGTTTTGTAATTTTTAGATATCTAATTGTATTTAGTTCCGTCCTGAAACTTATTGGACAAATATAAGTAAGATATTCATACAAATAATCAATGATAACATTTCCTCAAATAGGGTACATGGGAAGGCTGGGAAATCAAATTTTCCAATTTGCATCTACTCTGGGAATTGCAGATAAACTTGGAAACGAAGCAAAATTCCCAATAGAAAACTGTTTTAATTATAGTGAATCTGGTCCTTTCGATCCAGCAATAGGGAGATGTATGTCAGTTAAATGTGATCTTTTGGATGCTTTTGATATAGACCATCACTATTTTATTCCACAGAGGCACATAAGATCTTCTGTTACGTATAGCGAAGCTGGCTTTGAGTACGATCCAGGTGTTGAGAATATATCGGATGACACATCTTTATATGGATATTTCCAAACTGAAAAATACTTTTCTGAATCAAGAGATTTAATTCTCTCTCAGCTTGTTTTTAAAGCTCCGTATAGAGACCAGGCATTAGAGTATATGGAAAACATAAGATCGACATCAAAGTCTCTTAAAACGGTCTCTATTCACGTGAGAAGGGGTGATTATTTAATGTTTCCTGATCACCATCCTCCGTGTTCTAAAGAATATTACGATAAAGCTATAAATCACATCAAGAATAAACTAGGAAATGATTGCGATATAAAATTCTTGGTTTTTTCCGATGATATTGGATGGTGCTCGGGTCAATTCATAGGCGATGAATATCGGGTGGTTGATATTAATAACCCCTATTCTGAAATGTGTCTCATGACACTGTGCGATCACAACATAATAGCTAATAGCTCTTTTAGTTGGTGGGGTGCTTGGATTGGTGACAATTCTAATAGAATGGTGATTGCGCCTTCCAAATGGTTTGGACATCTAATACCAAAAAACTCATCGGACATATACCTTGAAAACTGGATTAAAATATAAACACATGGTAATGCCCAGATTAAAAGAATTAAGCGGTAAAAAAATAGGGGTAGTCATATATCACAGAAATATTTTAACAAAATATGATCCCGAATGGACTTACAACTGCCTAGAAAAAATAGAAAATCAATCATTTAAGAATTTCTCTGTCATAGAACTTAATTTTGGAGGGGATTCGACCAAATTATATAAGGGAGAAAAAGAATCTTATTTCTACTCAGAGGAGATTAATAATTTAGGAGCTGCAATATCTAGGGCTTTCGATATATGCTTTAATGATCTAGATTTTGATCTGATATTTAATATAAATCTTGATGATGACTATTCACTTGACCGGTTTGAGAAACAGCTAGAATGTATAATTCAAACTAATTGCGATGTGGTTACCTCAAATTTTCATTTCACTGATTCAAACCTTTCTATTGAAACCACCACTAATTTTTGTCATGGTATATACGATGTAGATACGCAAAACAGAATTATAGATATTGAATTTTCAAAGAACCATAACATAATAGGATTTCCTGTATGTCTTTTCACTAAAAAATTCTGGAAAAAATGGGGAGGTTTACCTTCGGATGAATCTTCTAAGGGAAGAGAAGATTTTGACATGTGGATAAGAGCAAGAAACGAGGGGTGCAGATTCTATATAATCGGAGAGCCACTATTCAAATACAGAATACACAATTCAAACATATCAAAAAGAGTTAATAATCTATGAAGAAATTAGAGCCAGTAGAGAGAATCTATCTTTCCCACACTGAGTTGGAAAAAATGGAGAGGGACATATTAAACAGAAGACACATCGAAAGGTATGCTATGATCCGCCAATGGTGCCACGGAAATGTTCTAGACTTCGCGTGCGGATGCGGTTACGGAGCAAATCTCGTTTCAAAGAACCCGGACGTAGATAGAGTATATGGTGTTGATATAGACCAGTCTGCTATTGAATGGGCTAATCAAAATTTTGCTAACACTAAGACCGAATTTATATGTCAGGATATCAATGACTTTGATAAAGAAATAGACGTATTGGTTTGTTTAGAGACGATAGAACACATAAAGGATCAGATGGTTATACCTGATCTAGCAGAGAGGCTTAAGATTAAAAACCTATTTATATCTTTCCCGTCAAAGAAAACAACTCACTATAACAAATTTCATTTCTATGATTACACCACGGAAGAAATTTGTGGATTGTTAAAAAATTACACTCTAAATGATGAGATAGATCTTCATAGGGAAGTTAAAATTTTAAATTTTGTAAGAAAATGAACATCTACGATTTCATAAAAAATAATCTTAATCATGATTCGGTTATATTTGAAATAGGTTGCCATATGGGAATAGATACTGCAAAGTTTATAGAGCTAACTAATTCCAATAATATACACTGCTTTGAGTGTGATCCGAGAAACATAGAAATATTGAAGAATCAAAATCTGGGAGTCACTTTAAATGATTTAGCTGTTTCTGATACAGACGGGATTTCTGAATTCTATCAATCAACAGGTAAGCCTTCAAATCCTTTCGGGGATTCTTTACTGGACGATAACGACTGGACAGCTTCATCGTCTATTAAAAGGCCGAAGGAGCATCTACAAGAAACCCCGTGGTGTAAATTCAAGGAACCTATAAAAGTAAAAACAGGAAGGATAGACACTTATTGTGCTGAGAAAAATATAGAAGAAATAGATTTCGTATGGATGGATGTTCAGGGAGCAGAAAGAGAAGTGCTATCGGGATTTGGACAGATTATAGAAAAAACCAAATTCATATTCACCGAATATTCAGATAAGGAACTATACGAAAACGGAGCAATGAGCAAGGATAGCATATTAGAACTTCTAGGTGAAAACTGGGAGATAGTTCATGACTTCGGAAACGATATACTTTTAATAAATTCTAAAAAAATATAAAAATGAGACCTCACTTAACTCGACCCAGAGAAGAAAACGAAATATTCGAATCGAATAAAATAAACCCAAAGGTTAGCGTAATTACCATTTCGTTGAATCACGATAAGTTTTTCGAAGAAACCATCTTATCTGTTGCAAGACAAACATATAAAAACTTCGAGCACATAATAGTAGACGGAGGATCTACAGACGGAACAAAGGACATAGCAGCCAAATATCCACATTTGACTTTTGTATCTGAAGAAGATTCAGGTTGCACTGAGGCTATAAACAAAGGCCTTATGATGGCTAAGGGAGAATATGTTTTGATGCCCTGCGTATCCGACGGCTACGTAAACGAAAACTGGATAAAGGATTGCGTAGATGTTTTGGATAATGATCCAGAGGTTTCTCTGGTATGGGGATTACCCCAATACCTATCCGAGGATGGCTATCTAGGAGCTGTTTCATACAGCGATAAGTTCTCCCCTGCATTTCCACCACCTCAAAAGTTTGATTGGTTTAATTATTGGGCGAATACTAAATTCTGGCTTCCTGAAGGAAATTTTTGTGTGAGGACAGAAATATTTAAAGAATGCTACCCAAAAAGCGATCTCAACCGAACTATAGAGCCCTGTCTTGAATTTAACTATGAATTTAATTCCAGAGGATATCTACCTTTTTATTTGAATACTATTGCAAACTTCGGAAGAACCCACGACAACCAAATGGGGCAGCAATTTGCTAGAAGCGGATTAGCAAATGTCCAAATGGATGATTACATCACAAAATCTAATATCTACGTCTCAAACAATATTAACACACATCAATTCAGAGACGGCAAATCTAATATAATAAAGTAAAATGGAAAGAAAGTACCTACCTACACTATCGGAGTTAATTGATAGACTGTCAATAGTCCAATTGAAAGAAGTGTTTATACCTGAATATAAGTCCGAATACTCACAGGAGATTAAGGACATAATGCACGATATTCAGATGATAATCGAGGAGAATAAAGCAGTAATAAACTCTGAAACGATCAGGGCAATTGTTGTTTTATCACAGATGAATCTTCATATATGGCACAACGAATCTAACTACCGGAAGGGCATTAAAGACGGGAACAATTTAGAATTGACCCACGGGATCAATGGTATTAGAAACACATCTAAAAATAAAATCCAAGAAATTGTAGGCGGAAGAAAAGATTATAAAATTGATTGTCTAGCTGCAGATTTCAAAGATTGGGAAATAAGCTGGTAATATGAAAAAAGTTTTAATCACGGGAGGTGCAGGATATTTAGGATCCGTATTAACAGAGGTTCTATTAAATAAGGGCTATAACGTAACAGTGGTAGACAACCTAATTTACAAGCAAACATCTCTTGCTCCCTTCACTTACAATAAGAATTTTAAATTCATTTTAGGAGATGTTACTGACAACAGTATATTAAGACCATTGGTAGAATCACATGACGTAACAATTCCTCTAGCTGCCATAGTGGGTATGCCAGCTTGTAAAGCTAATCCTGAATTGACAATTAAGGTTAATTACGAGCAGGTTAAAAATATCACGGAGTGGAGTACGAAGAATCAGATGATCATAATACCAAACACAAATAGTCAATACGGTTCTTCCTCAGAAATAATTACTGAAGAAAGTCCATTTAAACCTCTTTCACTATACGCAGAAACTAAGTGTGATGCTGAAAAATCTGTGTTAGACTCGGGTAACGGAATCGCTTTAAGGTTAGCCACTGTTTTTGGGATGTCATATAGAATGAGAATGGATCTTCTGGTACAAGATTTTGTTTACAAGGCAATCAATGACGGGTATTTGGTTTTGTTTGAATCCCATTTTATCCGCAATTACATACACATAAGGGATATAGCAAACACATTTTTATTCATGATAGAAAATTACGATAGATGCAACAATAATGCTTTTAACGTGGGCCTATCTGAAGCAAATTGCACTAAATTAGAATTAGCTCAGGCTATACAAAAATTCGTTCCAGATTTAGTTATAGTTCAGAACGAATTTAAAAAGGATTTTGATCAAAGAAATTACATGGTTTCTAACCATAAGTTAGAATCGATGGGATGGAAACCCCAATTTAGTTTAGAGGACGGTATACAAGAATTAATAGAGGGATATAAGCTGATCACCAAATTCAAAAACAAAGACTTCACAAACTTATAAAAATATATGAAAAAAGAATTAGATGTTTTATTCATTGCTCCTAGTAATCCGGACGGGATATATCAGGATTTAGCTAAAGATTATGCTGGCATAGAACCTCCCACGTGGGCCTGCTTGCTTGCTGAATCTTGCAGATCTGTTGGATATAAAGTTGGGATATTAGATACCGGTGCAGAAAGACTAGGATTCTCTGAGTGCCTGGAGAGAATTAACAGCATTAAGACTAGACTAATATGTTTTGTTGTCTATGGACAAAACGTAAATGCAGGAACTACTATGATGAGCGGTGCTGTGGGATTAACAGATTATCTTAGGGAAAATGGTGTGTCTACACCAATTAGTTTTATAGGATCACACGTACAAGCTCTTCCTTATGATACACTTAAAAGGGAGAAAAACGTAGATATAGTCTTTACGAATGAAGGTGTTTATGCACTTAGAAATTTGCTTTCGATGGACGATTTTATGTCCAGACTAAATGAAATAAAAGGTATAGGTTATAGGGTAGACGGGAATCCTTTTCTGAATGCACCTGAAAAATTAGTTCCTAATGATAGAATGGATCTAGATCTTCCTGGGTATGCATGGGATCTTTTACCTTTCGATAAAAAACCTTTTGATCTGTATAGATGTCCTATGTGGCATGCAGAATACGATCACACCATACGATCTCCGTACGCTTCAATTAATTCTTCATTGGGATGTCAATTCGGATGTGATTTTTGTATGATTAATATAATCAACCGAAACGACAATGATCCCATAGGGGTAGCGGGGAATTACAGCATGATGAGATACTGGTCTACTGAATTTGTATTAAAACAGTTCGATAAGCTAGTTGAGATGGGCGTTTATAACGTAAGGATAATTGATGAGATGTTTCTATTAAATCCTAAATACTATATTCCATTATGCGAGGGATTGGTTGAAAGAGGATATGGTGACAAGTTAAGAATGTGGGCTTATTCAAGAGTCGATACTATCAAAAGACCCGGAATCCTTGGTCTACTTAAAGATGCTGGAATAAAGTGGTTAGGTATAGGTATAGAGAGTGGGGATCATAAAGTTAGACTAGAAGTATCTAAGGGTAAATTCGAAGAGGTCGATATTAAAACTATAGTTAGTAAAGTGGAGGAAGCTGGTATAAATGTTATGGGGAATTATATATTTGGACTTCCCTCAGATAGCATGGAAACTATGAAGAAAACTTTAGATCTATCTTTGGAATTAGCAACATTGGGATGGAACGGTTATAGTGCAATGCCTCTTCCGGGGAGTAAACTATACAAGGATGCTTTATTAGCAGGACACGATCTTCCCAAAAATTATACCGAGTATTCTTTCCATTCATATGATACCAAGCCGGTACCGAACGAAAATCTGACCTCCGAAGAGATATTAAGATTTAGAGATGAAGCTTACACAAAATATCATACCAGTACCAAATTTTTAGATAAAGTGAGATCTAAATATGGACAATCCGCTGTTGATAATATTCTGGAAAACACCAAAATTAAGCTAAAAAGAAAACATTTAGGAGATTAAATTAAAGGAACTTACTCCAATAAATAAGCTATAAAAATACAAATGGGAATACTTAAACCAATTAAAGCTTTTACAGATTTTCTTAGAGAAAACCAAAAAGAAGGAATGGTCGTTGCAGAAATAGGTGTATATGACGGATCAACAACATCTGACTACGTTGACATTATAAAAAAGAACAATGGTCACCTTTATATTGTGGATTGGTTTAAAGGAAACGTTGAAACTGAAGGAACGCACGGGTTCAGTCCGGAAAATCACGATTCCGTTATTGATGTATTTAAAAACAACATATCGGAATACCTGGATATAACTACAATTTTGGACGGACCATCCCACGATATGATAAATCAAATACCTGACGGAAGTTTGGATATTTGCTTTATTGATGCAGATCACAGGTACTCTTTTGTGTATGAAGACATTAGATTAATGATTCCGAAAATGAAAAAAAATGGAATTATGGTTGGTCATGACTACGAAGATTTCGATAAGACCCTAATAGGAATAATTCAAAAGGAATGGCTAGAAATAGACTTCATACATATTCCTGAAATAGACAGATGGGTACATTGCGGGGTAGTCCAAGCGGTATATGACCATTTCGGATATGACGTGGAACACATATTTGATCCAGATGGTCAAGGACCTCCTTTATGGGTTAAGAAACTTTAATATCACTAATTAAAATAATAAAAAAAATGGCAGCAGACAGCAAAAACAAAAAAACAATATTAACTCTAAATCAGAATAAACTGAAGGGGATTAAAACAGTAATGGTAACTGCTTACGATTATCCACAATCGAGAATAGCTGAAGAGGCTGGGGTTGATTGTATTTTGGTTGGCGACTCTTTAGGTATGACAACATTGGGATATAAGACAACAATACCTGTTACAATGGACGACATGATAAGATCATGCGAGGCCGTTAGTAAAGGAGCTAATAATGCCTTTCTAATTGGAGATATGCCTTATATGTCGTATCAGCAATCCAATGAATTAGCTGTTGAAAACGCAGGGAGATTCATTAGATCAGGCATGGATATGGTTAAGGTAGAGGGAGCAATGTACGATAGGATCAAAGCAATATGCGATTCAGGTATAATGGTAATGAGCCATTTAGGATTAACCCCTCACACAAGAGCTAAGCTTGGTGGTTATAAGGTTCAGGGCAAAACAGCTGAGCAGGCAGAAATCGTTTTAAAGCAAGCACTAAAACTTCAAGAAGCTGGATGCTCTGCTTTACTTCTTGAAGCTATGCCTAAGGAGCCTGCTGAAATGATAGCTAAAGAATTAAGTATTCCGGTATATGGAATTGGTGCTGGCGATGGTGTAGACGGTCAACTTGTAATCTTCCACGATTTAATGGGTCTATTCTGGGAATTCAAATCTAAGTTCGTTAAGAGATATTGTGATGCTGGAAGTATTATGGTAAATGCTCTTACTGAATACTGTTCTGATGTAAGGGATATGAAATTTCCTACTAGCGAACACTTCTACGAAATAAAAGAATCTGAGCTAGAAAAGCTTCTAGGTGATGATAGATGGAAATATGAGGTTGATCATGATTATTACAATAATCAAAACCATAGTGTAACCCCAATAACTAAAAACGATACAGTATCAAAAAGATAAAAGAAATGAAACTATCAGATTATATTTTTACCCATCTAAGGGATCTTGGAGTAAAAGAGGTTTTCCAAGTTTACGGAGCAGCAACAGGGCATCTAGTAGATGCCTTTGTTAGAGTTGACGGAATAGATTACGTGGCTTTATTACATGAGCAAGCTTGCGGATTTGCAGCTGAAGGCTACGCTAAAGTAAACGGAAATTTTGGAGTTGCAATGGCAACAAGTGGTCCAGGTGGGCAAAATTTAGTAACCTGTGCAGCAAACTGTTTCTATGATTCTGTTCCTTGTCTTTTTATAACAGGTCAAATCAAACAGGAATTCATGAGACCTGACAAATCGATTAGACAAGTTGGATTTCAGGAATCCGATCAGGTTGCGTGTTTTGAACCCGTTACTAAATATTCAGTAATGATAACTAAGCCAGAGGACATTAAATATGAGTTGGAAAAGGCAATTCATCTAATGAAATCAGGTAGACCTGGTCCAGTTCACCTTGACATTCCGATCGACATATCTAAAGCAGAAATTAACCCCGACGAATTGATTGGCTATGATAGCGAAATAGAGGAAATGTTTGATGTCAGAAAAATAACAGAACAAGTTGACTCGTTAATAGAAGACATAAACAAATCTGAAAGACCCGTTATGCTAATCGGCGGAGGGGTTAAACTATCAAAAGCAGAAGATGAGCTATTGGAAATAGGAAGAATACTTCAGATTCCGATGTATCCTACATGGAACGCTCTTGATATAGTTTGTTCTGATTACGAGTACTATGCTGGTAGAATCGGTACATATGGAGGAAGTGGTAGAAACTTCGGAGTTCAAAACTCAGATCTTTTGTTATCGATAGGAAGTAGAATCTCTGGCAGAATCACAGGAGGTAATGTTAAGAGTTTCGCCAGAGGAGCTAAGAAATACATGGTTGATGTAGATAAACCAGCATTACAAAAGAAGTTACAACAACTACCGTTCGATGAATGTATACTAAGCGATGCTAAACTATTTATAGACATCCTTAAGAAAAGATTAATTGATTTGAACTATAAACCCAAATTTGAATCTTGGGTTTCTAGATGCATGGATTGGAAAAAAAGATATGATCCGGTTACCGAACAAGCTTTTACAAAAAGCGAGTATGTAAATCCTTATGCTTTTGTTAGAATACTTTCAGAAGAAATGAGCAGTAACGATATACTTGTTGCTGATTGCGGGGGTAATGTCGTTGTAACTAACCATTCATTTGAAACCAAAACGGGTCAAAGATATTTTACTAACAACGGGAATTCACCTATGGGATTTTCTTTTGCTGGAGCAATAGGTGCTTGGTTCGCGTCAGATAAGGAAAAACAAAATGTAGTTTGTATTATAGGCGATGGTGGAATGAACATGAACATTCAGGAATTACAAAGCTTAATAAACTATGGAATTGGAATAAAGGTGATTATACTTAATAATCACATCTACGGTATAACGAAAGCTTTCCAAAAGGTTAATTTCGAAGGAAGAATGGAAGCTTGCGGACCAGTAGGATATAATCCACCGGACTTCGTTAAGGTATCTGAATCATACGGTGTAGAAACTCTTAAGATAGAAGGAAGTGACTACGATTCTATCAGGGAAAAAATAAAACAGTTCCTTGATCACAAAGGATCACTTATAATTGATGTCAACTGTCACGAATATCATAAATATGATCCTAGAGTTATTGGATGGGAAACCCCTATCGAGGACATGTATCCTTATTTGAGCAGGGAGGAGTTTAACTCTAATATGTATATAGAACCATTAGAAATATCTAAGGATGTTAAAAAATTGGTTTATCCAGCTTTTTAAAATATCAAGATGAGCAAATTTTTAGTAGTTTATAACTTCTGTGGTTCAAATAGGGACAATCTAGATATGTGGAGGGATCATATAGATTCCATATTATCTCAGAGAACTAGAAACTTTGACCTTGTTTTATCCGGATGTGTAATAGGGGAAGATTCGAAAAAAGCAATGACAGAATATGTTCATTCTAAAAATGATCTATCCGGGGTTAGTGTTTTCGTAGATTTCATTGACGAACTACACCCGGTAAACGTCACATTCAATCACTCTTGTATAAAATGCTCAGAGAACTATGCATATTCGGGATATCTTTTCTTATCTTCCGACATTGAATTAACCCAGAATGATGACCTGGAAAGAATGTTTGAATTTCACGGTAAAAATGATCTAGGAATATCAAATTTTATCGTCGATAACGAGAATTGGATACCGACTCATATTTCAGAGGAATACTGGGAAAAGCTACAAACAGAACACTCAGAATTTCCCTTCGGATCTTCCATTAACTGCGATTGTATGATATTCGATAAAAGCATCTATGATACCTATGGAAAGGTAATGCCGGACATATTCAGATCCTGGTGTACCGAAAGTGTTTTCCCTTTTATCTGTGCTTCGTTAAATAAAAAATATATGTGTCATGATAATTCACTAGTGGTACATCATGCAACAGATAAAAGAGAGGGATCATCGAGTATAGCTAAAAGCGGATGTGAGAAGGGATGCGACGATCTATACAGATCAAGAAAAACTGTTTGGGAGAGACTCCTAACAGAGGAAGCTTATGAGTGTGGTTTTGGTTATGCAGAATCGCATTTCGATGTTCATACATGGACGAGAGAACATAATTCAAAAATGTATATGGTCCATAATAGCGATGCTTATCTATCTGACTATTTACCTAAAGATCCGAAAAGATTATCAGATTTTATATTAACCGCAACATATTTAACTGCGGAAGAACTTGACTATAACAGCATTTCCCATATCTTCAATAAAGTAATTTAACAAGAAAAAAAATCAGAATGAATAATTTTTATCTGCCACTAATGAGTGATAATATCGATAAAGAAGATATACAATCGCTAATAGATTTCTTAAACCAAGAATCAATCCCTAAATTAACTAACGGACCTAAAGTAATGGAATTTGAAAATGCTTGGGGTGATTGGCTGGGTACTAAATATAATCTGATGGTTAATTCCGGTGCATCAGCAAACGAGCTAACCATGCTAGCCCTCAACTATATTCACGGAGAAGGCGAGGTTATATTACCACCTCTTACTTGGATATCCGACATTTCTTCAGTTATATTCAGCGGATTCAAGCCGGTTTTCTGTGACATAAATCTTAAGAATTTTTCTTTTGATCTTGATAAGCTAAAAGAAACTATAACTCCAAACACTAAAGCTATATTTCTAACCCATGTTTTAGGCATAAATGGATTGACTGATGAAATTATCAATCTGTGCAACGAAAGAAACATACTCTTAATTGAAGATGTTTGTGAATCCCATGGGGCTACTTTCAAAAACAGGAAAGTTGGATCTTTCGGATTCGCAAGTAATTTCAGCTTTTACTTTGCCCATCATATGTCAACAATAGAAGGTGGTATGATCTGCACTAATGACGAGAGATTTTACCAGATTTGTAGGGCTTTAAGATCCCACGGTATGATGAGGGAGATGACAAACGAGAACTTAAAAGAGGAAATAATTAACGAGAATCCCGATCTAAATAAGGATTTTATTTTTATAAGACCTGCTCATAATTTCAGAAGTACTGAGTTAAATGCTGTCATCGGATTATCTCAATTGAAAAAATTAGATTCTAATAATATCAACAGAATACAAAATTTCAAATACTTTATGGAAAAGCTTGACGGAAGTAAGTATTTGACAGATTTTGAAATGGATGGACAGTGCAACTATGCTTTTATAGTAGTTCTCAGAGAACAATCATTTGAAAAGAGAGATGCTTTAGAATTAGTTCTGAAAGAAAACGGTATAGAATTCCGAAGGGGTTTATCCGGAGGAGGAAATCAGCTAAGACAACCTTACTTCAAAAAGAATTACACTATAGACTATAACGATTTTAAAAATATAGACCATGTACATAACTTTGGCTGGTATATCGGAAATTATCCTTCCTTAGAGATATCAAAAATAGATACACTTGTTTCCATTTTAAACAAGCTCTAAATCTAAAAAAATTATTAAACATGGCAATAAAAAGGAAAGAGTTTAGATCCTTTAATATCATAGTAATCGGAGACACGTGCACTGATAGATTTGTATACGGTGATTCAGTGAAGCTAGCACCAGAAGCACCAGTTCCGGTTTTCAATCCAATAACTGAAACTACTAATCCTGGTATGGCAGGTAATGTTGTTAGAAATACCGAATCTTTGGGAGCTAATGTTTTTCTAGTTGCGAATAAAATAAATCCTATAAAGACGAGGTATGTTGACGATAGATCAGGACATATTTTATTAAGGGTTGACGAGAATGATAAGGTCGAAAGAATAGACAAAAAAACACTACATCAGATTAGTCAAAATCAATATCTTAATAAAAAAATAGATGCAATAATTATAAGTGATTACAATAAAGGATTTTTAGAAGAAGATGACATAAAATACATCTGTGATAATAACGATAATGTTTTCATTGATACCAAGAAGATTATAGGAAAATGGTGCTTAAATTCAAAATTCATTAAAATAAATCACGTAGAGTTTAAAAACACTGAGAGAACCCTCTCGGATCTCAACATCGATGATAAATTAATAATAACTCTATCCAACAAGGGATGTCAATATAAGGATAAGGTTTTTCCGGTTGAAGTAGTATCAGTAAAGGATGTCTCCGGAGCAGGGGATACTTTTATATCAGGACTTGTCGTAGAATGGACAAGAACTAAGGATATAGAAAAATCGATATTATTTGCTCAAAAGTGTGCAACGATAGTTGTACAGAAAAAAGGAGTTGCAACAGTGTGACGGACACTAGAAACTTTTTGTTTTTAGAAAATATAAAAAGTAAAGATGAAAGTATTACTTCATATAATTGCTACTAATAAGTATGATAGGTACATCTCCGGTATAATAGAGTCAGCTAGAAAATATTTTCTAACTGACCAGGAGGTAAAATTTGTGATATACACTGACTCGGAGGATTTTCTAAATTCGGAAGATCCCGATTTGACCACATTCAAAATATCACATGAACCTTGGCCAGGACCAACTCTTAAGAGATTCCACTATTTTACTCTAGCTATAGATTTAATAAAGGAAAGTGACCTTTCTTTCTATATAGACGTAGATAGTCTATTTGTGAAAAATATTGGAATTTCAGATTTGGGTATAACAGAGAATTTTAAAGGGATGATAGGTACATTGCATCCTGGATACTATGGGGATAAGGGAACCCCGGAATATCGACCGGAATCTCTAGCATATATTCCGTTTGAGGTCAGAAACTTATACTTTTGCGGTGGATTTTTTGGAGGGTCATCTTCAGAATTTGTTAAAGCAATATCCACGATGAGAGATAATATAGACTCAGATTTTACCAGAGGAATAATTGCTATCTGGCATGACGAATCACACCTCAACAGATACTTTGTCGATAACCCACCTAAGTCTATTCTGGGGATTGGATTTTCCTGTCCAGAGGAAAGGAGACTAAAAGAAGATCACTTCATGGATCCGTGTGTAATTTTTCTTGATAAAGCTGCAGAAATAAAAATAGAAAAGGGACAAGATGCAAACTAAAGATTTAAGCAACTTAACATTTATAATACCACTTAAGGTAGAACATCAGGACAGATACAGAAATGCTAAGACGGTTCTGGGATTTATAAATGAACACATGAAGACCAACGTATTCATATACGAAGTTTGTGAAGATGGTATAAGTAAACTTGATTTTATAGAAGATCTAAAAAATCTTAAGATAAAACACTGGAAAGAAAAAGACGAAGGAACATTTCATAGAACTAAGTATCTGAACATTATGCTTGACGAGGTAGAGACACCCGTTGTTGCTAACTATGATATAGATGTAATCATCCCTCATCAATTTTACGATCTTTGTGTGGAATCCATAATAAAGGGAGAAAGCGATGTCATTTATCCTTATAAATTTGGGTGGGGAGGACAAAGAAGAGTTTTGGAAAATTTTGATTATGGTGCTTTTGAGAAGAGTGGCTTTGATGTGAATTACATAAATACTACAGGACCTTTCTCCGACTATGATTCAGAATATGGCCATTGTATCTTTTTCAATACTGACATTTATAAAAAAAATGGAGCGGAGAATGAGTATTTCGTCTCATATGGCCCAGAAGATAAAGAAAGAGGAGAAAGATTCAGAAAAATGGGATTCAGAGTTAACTGGATATCTAACTGCATAATATATCATTTTGAGCATTACAGAGGAGCAGATAGCAGTAATGCAAACTCATATTTTGCAGAAAATTGGGTGGTCTTCAACCTGTTAAAAGATATGGACGGAGACGGATTAAAAGAATATTACAAAAACTGCGAATACAATTCAAAATACAAGACTATAGGAAAATGATAATCTTAGTAACCGGATCATCCGGATTCATCGGGAAAAACATAGTTCAACAAATGGGAAGTAGCTTTGTTGTTCATGAATTTGACCTAACTACGAATGGGGGAAATATTGGATCTATCTTAGATACTCTTGATAGTATAAACCCAGATGTCATATTTCATGTGGGTGCTTGTTCGGATACCCTCGAGAAAGACGTCAATTATATGATGTCCTTGAATTACGAGTCTACAAAAATAATAATGGATTGGGCTAAAGCCAATTCTAAGAAAATGATATACTCCTCCTCGGCTGCAAATTACGGGGAGAATGGTAGATATCCGTCGAATCTTTATGGGTGGAGCAAATATGTTGCAGAAGGATATGTTATATCTAACGGTGGAATAGGATTAAGATATTTTAATGTGTATGGGCCAGGTGAAGAGAAGAAGGGTAAAATGAGTTCTGTTGCTTATCAGTCTTACATTAAAAACAAAAACGGGGAAGGGGTAAAGCTTTTTCCTGGTAAACCAAAAAGGGATTTTATTTATGTGAGAGACGTTGTCTCCGCAAATCTGTACGCGATGCAGAACTACAAAGATCTTTCCGGGGATTGGTATGACATAGGGTCACATGAGGCAAGAACATTCGAGGAAGTATTAGGGTGTGTAGGAATTACAGATTTTACATACGCTGAAGAATCAGAAATACCTAGCGGATATCAATTTTACACTAGAGCAGAAAAGCTAATGCCAGGTTGGTCCCCGAAATATCCCATAGAAATAGGTCTAAAAGAGTATATCAAATATTTAAAAAATGGGTAAAATATTAGTTACAGGAGGAAGCGGTTTAGTAGGGAGATGCTTTACCGGAGATAGATTTGAAAAGATCTCATCTAAAAATGGGGATCTAAGGGATAGAGAGGTGGTTTCTTCCATAATAGGAGGTTCTGATTACGAGGGAATCATACATTGCGCTGCTAGAGTTGGCGGGGTACAGAGTAACATGAGTTATCCTGGCGAGTTTTTTCATGATAACATCATGATGAATACAAATATGATAGAGGAGGCAAGAAAAGCTGGAATTAAAAAATTCATCTTTTATTCTTCGACTTGTGTTTTCCCCGATAAGGTTGAATATCCACTAACCCCTGATAAAGTTCATTTAGGACCACCGCATAATTCTAACTATGCTTATGCTTATGCTAAAAGAATGGGACAGGTACAAGTACAAGCATACAACCAACAATACGGTCTTGATTACTTTACAGTTATTCCCAGTAACATCTACGGACCGGGTGATTTTTACAATATAGAAGAAGGGCACGTAATACCGTCACTGATTCATAAAATGTATTTAGCACACCAGAATAATTCGGATTTTGTAGTTTGGGGATCCGGTGCACCTCTTAGGGAATTCATTTTTTCGGAAGACATTGCAGAAATAACAATGGGGCTTTATGATAATTATACCGGTAAGGATCCAGTTATAGTATCAGCTTCAGAAGAAATAAGTATTAAAGATCTCGTATATAGCATAGCTAAAATATTTGGATTTAAGGGTAATATAGTTTTTGACACATCTAAACCGGAAGGACAATTAAGAAAACCCAGCGACAATTCCGTTGTTAAGAGCATGTTCCCTAATTTTAAATTCACCCCGATAGAAGAAGGACTTGAAAGATCTATTTCATGGTTCCTAGAAAACTATCCAAACATCAGACACTAATGGAAAATAAAAGAGCCCTTATAACGGGTATAAACGGTCAAGATGGTAGTTATCTAGCCGAATTCCTTATCGATAAAGGTTACGATGTCTACGGTACTATTAAGAGAAATTCAGTATCAGAAAATCAAACTTCCAGATTAGATAAGGTTTATGATAAGATAAAGGGGAATCTAATTTACGCAGATCTTTTAGATGTCCCGTCGCTTCTTCACTCATTAAAGGTATCAAACCCCCACGAAGTTTATAATCTTGCAGCTCAGTCTCACGTTAGAATCTCTTTCGATCAGCCGGTTTATACTGCACAAGCAACCGGGATGGGAACATTGAATCTGCTAGAAGCGGTGAGAGTATTTAATCAGGATATTAAAATATATCAGGCGTCTTCATCAGAGATGTTTGGCAATTCAATAGATCAAGACGGATATCAGAGGGAGACAACCCCTATGAATCCAGTATCTCCATATGGGTGTGCTAAGGTGTTTTCTTATAATATTTGTAGAAACTACAGGAATTCTTATGGCATGTTTATAAGTAACGGCATTCTGTTTAACCACGAATCACCCCGTAGAGGCACTAATTTTGTCACTAATAAGGTAGTAAAGGCTGCGGTAGAGATTAAGCTAGGAATGGCGGAAAAGCTCAGCTTAGGCAATTTAAACGCCACTAGAGACTGGGGTCACGCTAAGGATTACGTCAAAGCTATGTGGATGATATTACAACAGGAAGAACCCGATGATTATGTCTGCTCGACCGGTATTTCTCATTCTGTGAAGGAACTAGTTGAATACGTGTTCGGTAAACTTGATCTGGATTGGAGAAAATATGTAGTTCAGGAGCAAAAGTTTATGAGGCCCGAGGAGCTTAATGATCTAAAGGGAGATTCATTCAAGTTAATTCACGATACAGGATGGGTGCCAGAATATACTTTCGAAACTATGCTGGATGAAATGATCCAGTATTGGCTGGACAAGTACTGCTAGTAACACACCATTCTAATATCTTAATTCCGCTTCAAAGCGGAATTTTTTTTGTGATATATAGGATAAAGAAAAAAATTAAATCCAATGTCAACAAATAGAGTATTAGATTTTAGATCTTATCACAAACTAAATGAGGAAGATGAATCAGGAGAATCATCAGGAGCAATAAGCGCTGCAGATCAGTTAGTAGACCTTTTCATCCAAGCTTATGGTGCTTTAGTAACCAAAATAGGGGATTACAAAGAAGCAGGGAAGGACCTCACAGAAGTTGCTAAAGCTGATAACAAAGGACAGGCAATGCTAGATGCAATAAATAAAGTTGCAGGAAAGGTTGATCCTAAATATAAAGAAGCATCCACACAAATGGCTGTTGCTGGGAGAAAACTAAAAGATGCCTACGAAACTTTATTAAAAACTGAAGAAGGAGCTGCGGATAAGATTAAGGATAAAATCTACCAAAAAACTATAGCTTACATAACGGAATTAGGAAAAACTGCAAAAGATGCTCCTGAGGTTAAAGAAAGCAATAGTTTCACAGCAGAAGAGCAGGATCACCTATATCTTTTTGAAAAAAATACTTTCACCGACGAAAGACAAGAAATAGTTAAAAAGATCGTACCTATTTTTGCCCAAGTTACTTATTTAGCCAATAATTCGCCTATAAAAAGTTTAAAGGATGAGTGTGTTAAGATAGGGAAAGAGCTACAAAGCTACTATACTATTCTGAACAACGAAGGCGAATGGGAGAAAATGAAGAGGAAGGAAAGAAAGGATAAACTTGCTGAGATTTTAGGTAAAGTTTCAGAAATTCCTGCTAGAATGCAAGAAATTCAAACGAAAGCTTTAGTTAAAATTGGCATCGAATCCAAGGTTCAAGATTCAATCAAAGCAGCCATGGATATCATAAGCAAAGCAATGGAGACTCTTAATAAAGAGGAAGAAACACAAATTGCTGACAATGCAGGCGAAGGTGAAGAAGATAAGAAGGAAGAAGATAAGAAGGAAGAAGATAAGAAGGAAGATGAGAAATCTTACGATGAAATAAAATCAGGTAATGTTGACAAGAGCAACCTAAGTAAAAAAGGTAAAAACTTAGAAACTATTAAAGAATATCAGGAAAAAATTAATGCAATATTACC
>JACCDP011496696.1_pt1 | contig 27719 bp, 21 predicted proteins | sample 7445841 | NCBI WGS metagenome assembly JACCDP01 (sample SAMN15323441, study PRJNA562643) | freshwater metagenome | isolation source: river surface water | place: USA:Blue River Watershed | collected 2017-08-17 | reverse complement strand
GCTGCTAAAAACTATCAAAACGACGGAGACTCGGTTCACCGTTTATTTTATGACACAATCAAAGGCGGTGACTTCCGCGCTCGCGAAGGCAATGTACATCGCCTTGCTGAAGTATCTACCAATATTATAGACCAGTGCGTTGCTGCCGGTGTCCCCTTTGCTCGTGAATACGGCGGAACATTGAGCAACCGTTCTTTCGGTGGCACCCAAGTTCAGCGTACTTTCTACGCCGCAGGTCAAACAGGTCAACAATTACTACTTGGTGCCTACAGCGGACTTGAAAGACAAGTTGGTCTTGGTAATGTAAAAATGTATAGCCGACATGAAATGATCGAGTTGGTTATCATCGATGGAAAAGCACGTGGCATTATCGCCCGTAACCTAGTAACTGGTAAATTGGAAAGGTATTTCGGACACGCCGTGTTACTTTGCACCGGTGGATATGGAAACGTATTCTATCTATCTACCAATGCCATGGGGTCTAATGTTACAGCCGCTTGGAAAGCACATAGACAAGGTGCATACTTCGGCAATCCATGTTTCACACAAATTCACCCTACTTGTATCCCCGTTTCTGGTCATTATCAAAGTAAACTTACCCTGATGAGTGAATCTTTGAGAAACGATGGAAGAATTTGGGTTCCGAAAAAGCAAGGCGACAATAGACACCCCAACGATATTCCTGAAGAAGAAAGAGACTACTACTTAGAGCGCAGATACCCTGCTTTTGGTAATTTGGTTCCTCGCGATATCGCTTCAAGAGCAGCAAAAGAACGTTGCGATGCTGGCTATGGTGTTGGAAGCAGCAAAATGGCAGTTTATCTGGACTTCAGATACAATATGGTAAACAAATACGGAAGAGCCGAAGCCTCAAAACGCGGTATTGAAAACCCTTCCGAAGACATTCTATTATCCCTTGGTAAAGAAGTGGTAAAAGAACAGTATGGCAACTTGTTTGATATGTACAAACAAATTACTGACGAGGATCCATACGAAGCCCCCATGCGCATATACCCTGCAGTGCACTACACGATGGGTGGATTGTGGGTTGATTACGAATTACAAACAACCGTTCCTGGGCTCTATGCTTTGGGTGAAGCCAATTTCTCAGATCACGGTGCCAACCGTTTAGGTGCTTCCGCATTGATGCAAGGTTTGGCCGATGGTTATTTCGTAATTCCTTACACTATCGGAAATTACCTAAGTAAAGAAATTCATACCAAGCCCATTACTACCGATCACGAGGCGTTTGTTGCTGCTGAAAAAGCTGCTAATGACAGAATTCAACAGTTGATGAATATTAACGGCAAACGTTCTGTTGAAAGTTACCACAGAGAATTAGGTTTAATTATGTGGGACAAATGCGGTATGGCAAGAAACGAGGCTGGTCTAAAACAGGCAATCTCTGAAATTCGTGCCTTGCGTGAAGATTTCTATAAAAACGTTCGCGTACCTGGCAAAATAGAGGAATTCAATCCAGAATTAGACAAAGCAGGTAGAGTTGCCGATTTCTTAGAGTTAGGCGAATTAATGTGTATCGATGCTCTTGACAGAAATGAGAGTTGTGGTGGACACTTTCGCGAAGAATACCAAACCGAAGAAGGGGAAGCAATGCGCGATGACGACAAATACGCTTATGTTTCTGCTTGGGAATACAAAGGCTCCGATTGGCAGTTACACAAAGAAGAATTAAATTACGAAAACATTAAAGTTCAACAACGTTCTTACAAATAATACAACCATGAATCACGACATGAATATCACGCTCAAAGTTTGGAGACAGGAAAATACCAATGCCTCCGGACGATTTGAAGAGCACAAGGTAGTTGCCAATCCGGACATGAGTTTCTTGGAAATGTTCGATGTTCTAAACGAACAATTGATCGAAACTGGCAAAGAGCCGATTGCTTTCGACCACGATTGCCGCGAAGGAATTTGTGGTATGTGTTCCATGGTTATCAATGGAAGACCTCATGGCCCCAAAAGAGGCGTTACTACTTGCCAATTGCACATGCGCAGCTTCAAAGACGGCGATACCATCACCGTTGAACCATGGAGAGCCAATGCATTCCCGGTAATTAAAGATTTAAGCGTAAACCGAGGCGCCTTTGATAGAATTATTTCCGCCGGTGGTTTCGTTTCTGTAAATACTGGTAACGCGGTAGATGCTAATGCCATCCTAATCCCTAAAGAGGTTGCGGACGAAGCATTTGAAGCAGCTACTTGTATTGGTTGTGGAGCATGTGTAAGTGCCTGTAAAAATGCCAGTGCTATGTTATTTGTTGGTGCAAAGGTTACTCAATTGGCTAAATTGCCCCAAGGCCAGCCAGAAAGAGAAACGCGCGTAGTGGCGATGGTAAACCAAATGGATGCCGAAGGATTTGGCGCTTGTACCAATACCGGTGCTTGCTCAGCAGAATGCCCAAAACAAATTCCATTAAGCGTAATCGCCAATCTAAATAAAGAATATTACCGCGCTAAAATGAACGGTAAGTAATTCAATTAGAAAACAAAATTTAAATATGAAAGCGAATTTTCTTCGGAAAGTTCGCTTTTTTTATACGATAAATCTGTTAATCTAGGGGTTAACTCTCAATTTTATGGGCTAATTCTCAATGGGAACACACAAACCTATTTGCATTCCAAACAAGGGCGACCAATAGGTTTGCGCTCCGCGTGCATTGGGCAACAACGGAATCATTAAACGCGGACTAAAGGCGATACGCATTCCCACGGATAGTTCGTATTCCAATCGGCCCGACAGGGTAAAAAACGCATTGCCCTTAACACTCGAAGCTTTGTTAATTACTAATCCTGTATCTACCGTAGTCCCATAAACATCGTCTCGAACAATTCCGTTCCCTTCTGGCAACAGAAATCCGATAGTATTAATCTTCAAACCGTGATTTAGCAATAAGGCAGGCATCAGACCGGCTTGCATCCATACAGATCCTTGTTTTATCTGAAATCCACTACCATCCAAACGCTTATCCCAAGCAATCAACCCCGCTAAATAGGCAGATCGAAACTCATAATGCACTTCCATATCACCCGCTACCACCTGATTATCGTAGACCTCCAAGGTTGGATGTATTTGGTATCCAAACATGGCCCCCGTTTTCACTCGATCAAACCCCGTAGTTACCAACCCTGCCCCTACTGTCATTCCTGAATATTTCTTTTTCCGATTTTGATAGGTTACAAAGAAATTCAAAGTTTGCAGTGATTTATCGGCGATTTTAAAAGAATCCATTAAGCCCGATTCGCTATACCCGCCTGCAAGATCAGGAGTATATGCCGATATTATTCTTCCGCTAATAGACGGCATCGCTCCAACTTCTAAGACATTATTCCAACGCTTTGGTGTCTGTCCTTGCTGGGCATGAAGCATTATCGAAAAACAACTAAAAATTAATAGCGAAATTGAACGCATGGAACAAATTTAATGCGCAACAACCGGTATTCCCGAATCACTATTGTCAAACTTCATGATTCGAATGTGGTGATAGAAACGCCAAGTACCCAAAATAGCAGCTACAAACAACCCAATGGTAAATCCTAACCACACACCATAAACCTCCCAACCCATGGTTACACCCAGAATATAACTTAAGGGTAAACTTACTACCCAATAACTAATTATGGATAACCCAGACGACCAATTTACATCTTTCACTCCCCGTAGCATATTCATGGCACCGGCTTGTATACCATCGGCAACCTGAAATGCCGCTGCAAGTAAGAATAGTGGTAAGATTATAGGCATTACACCATCGGATAATTTGTATAATCCAGCGATTTGTTGATTAAATACCACAAAAATCACCATGTTCACTAACTCAAAAACGGCTATCACCAAAAATACAGCGTGGGCCGTATGCCTAATTTTTACCCTATCTTCTTCCCCGTAAGCATTACCCACCAATATTGCACCCGCCATTGCAATGCCACTAACTACCATATACGCCACAGACGCCACATTCAAGGCCACAGCGTGAGCTGCCAACTGCTTTTCATCGAACCAACCAATCATTACTCCAGACAAACCAAAGCACGCCCACTCCGCAAAGGTCTGCAGAGCAACAGGAATACCCAACTTCCAAATTTGAGGTAATTCCACTTTTATTTGATTCCAACCCGGCATTTTCTTCGGTACATAAGTTCTCATAAATCGAGAATATCGAATGTACCAAAGTCCAGATAATGCCATAATGGTTCGAGAAACCAAGGTTGCATAGGCAGCACCATTTAATCCCATTGCCTCAAACCCCCAATGACCGTAAATCCACAAATAATTCAATAAAACATTCAATAATAAGCCGCCAGTTGAAATCACAACCGCAACCTTGGTATGCCCCAATCCATCTGTAAATTGCCGAGTTACAACATTTATTAATAATGGAAAAATGCTAAAGGAAATAATATTCAAAAAACCCGGAGCTAATTCGTTCACTCTCCCTTTCTGATTGAGCCAATGAAAATTATGCACCAATATCTGCATCACAGAAAATTGCGCAACAAATAATATCATAGCGATTACCAATCCCGCCCGATACGTTATAAAACCATCGCTCGCCTTCCCCTGCCCTACTTTTATGCTCACCAACGTAGAAATTGCAAATAACACCCCAAAGGTTAATCCGCATGCCATAAAAAATATGTTATTTGCCTGATTTGCACTGGCCAAAAAATCATCGCCCAAATCACCAACCATCACGGTATCCGCCACCCCCATAAGCACTACACTTAATTGACCCAAGACAATGGGATAGGCCAATTTGAGCATCGTAGTTATCTGCTCTTTGTAAAGTACAAATGGGTTTTTCATGAAAAGGAATGCAAAAATAGGACAAAGCCACTATCGGAAACCGATATTACCATTAACTTTGTATTGTGGTGGTTCAAGTTCTTTGGGAAGACAATCATTTGTTGGCGATTAATAAACCCGCAGGTATGGCCGTTCAAGGCGATCAAACAGGCGATTTTCATTTATTAGAATGGGCAGAACGATACATTGCCGAAAAATACAACAAGCCTGGAAAAGCATTCGTAGGGTTAATACATCGAATAGATAGGCCCGTAAGCGGAGTATTAGTATTGGCAAAAACATCAAAAGCACTTACGCGGATGAATGAGGTTTTCAGAAATAAATCAAACACCAAAATCTACCATGCATTAACCACACGGGCACTGCCAGAAGAAGAAGGAGTTTTACATCACCACGTATCGAAAGACGGAGTAACGCATCGCGCCCATGCATACAACAGCCCCCGAAACAACACCAAACCCGCCACCTTGTATTTTAAACTAATTAATAATTATGGCGGTAAATTCTTGTACGAAATCACCCTAGAATCAGGCAGATTTCACCAAATACGGGTGCAACTTTCCAAAATGGGATGCCCCATTTTAGGGGATGTAAAATACGGAGCCGCAGAACCGCTGCCAGATAAAAGTATCGCATTGCACTCGCACCGACTTATTTCCCCGCATGCCGTTACCACCCAACCAGCGATCGATATTATCGCGCCCTACCCCAAAACCCAGTGGTGGGGATTATTTAAATCAAAGTAGCACGTATTAAAGAAAGGTGTTGCATTTTTAGATGCTACATCATTTACTCGTGGAGAGCACCATTCGTTTTCAAGGCAGAATTAATCTGTTTTCTAACTCGCAAAACCAAGCTCTACAGCAGGATCCCAAAACACGTCCGAAAAGTTTACAATTGTATCATTTTCAACTAAAACACCTTCCAATATTAATTGCTCTGCCATGGATTCGGGTGGAACAAAATGCATTTTCCCCGTTAGCATACCGTTTCTATTAACAACGCGATGAGCCGGCACCGGTGGGGTTTTAAAATGAGACTCATTCATGGCCCATCCCACCAATCTACTGCTTCTACCAGATCCCAAAAATTTAGCAATTGCACCGTAACTAGTTACACGTCCATAGGGAATGGAACGTACTACCTCATACACTTGGTCGTAAAAACTTAATTGTTCAACCATAAACAACCATTTTGGAACAAAAATTGTCATTAAATTGCAGAGTTAAAACAAGGTCATACAATTATGTTGAAATTTTTAAGTAAATCCACACTGTTTATCTTAGGTTCCTTGGTGTTGTCTTCGCCCATATTGGCACAAAATTCAACCCCATCAAAGTTTCAACCTATACCCCAGCCCACCCGTATCAAGCCCTACCAACGAGCTACTACGGCTGTTAAGCCCAACGTCCATGGAGCCTATCCTAAAATCACAAACGGCAAAGCATGGGATGGCAGAGAGCCCGGGAATTATTCCTTGCGATTCAAAATAAAAACACTTACACCAGATAACGTAAAAGCATCGCCCACAACCATTTACAAGGGAGACACTGTATTTTTGGCCGATCATCACATCGGTTCAAAATATTTAAGAGATACAGCTGTAATTGACAAAAACGGGGTAGCAAATTTCACAGGAACTCAAAAATTGCAACGCGGAATGTACCTATTTGTGCTTCCGGGCAAAAGAGACTACTTCGAATTTATCGTAGACGATGACCAAGATTTTGAAATTTCGTACGATACTGCATGGTACGAACGCGATTACTTTAACAAAATGAGTGCGGTAGGCTCAGCGCAAAACACAGCCTACATTAATTATCAGCGCGGTAAAACTGGCATTATTGACCAACTCTATGCGGTTGACCAACAACTTGAAATCGATTCGGTTGGACCCAAGAAAGAAGCCTTAGAAGCGAAAAAAACGGCATTATTAAACGATAAAGAAAAATACGATTCCATCTTCATCGCCAATAATCCAGACCACTTATTATCCAGATTCTTGTTAACCATGGTGAGTATTAATATACCCACACAATATCCTACACTACCCAATGGAGATAAAGACTCCTCATTCCCCTACCGTTATTTCAAATCGCACTACTGGGACCATTTCGATTGGAACGAAGATGGATTAGTGCGAATGCCAGTAAACGTAGTGAAACAGAAACTCGATTTCTTTTTCGATAAATTAATTTTACCCGATGCCGATTCGTGCATTCAAGAAGCTGAACGTATAATGGCTGCCTGCCGTAACACCATAGAAATGGAAAAATACGTTATTTGGTACCTCACCAACCGTTTTGAATCGTCCAATATTATGGGAATGGATAGAGCTTTCATACACATGGCTGTTTCTACCTATGGTCAAGGTAGAGCTTGGTGGACAGATAGTTCAACCATTACGAACATGTGTAAAAATGCCTATGAACGCTGGCCAACAACCATCGGTCAACCCGCACCTGAATTAGAATTAAAAAACATAAAAGGAGAATGGTACAGAACACAAAGCACCAAAGCACCATGGACCATCATGATATTCTGGGATCCAACTTGCGGTCATTGCAAAGAGGTAATGCCCAAATTGGCCAAAATCTACGAGAAAAATAAAAGTAGAGGATGGAAAGTAATTGGGTTGGCCTCTGGTGATAAACGCAAGGAATGGGAAGATTATTACAACGCGCACCCCGAAACTCAGCAGTTTATCCATCTTATTCGCGGTGAAGTCTTGTCTGAGCGTTACAAGCAAAACCTATTTACTTATTTCGTTAAATCCTCCCCAACCATTTATGTATTGGATGAAAACAATGTAATTCAGGCAAATAGAATTGACATTGACAAGTTGGAAGACTTCATAAACCACTTAGAGAGAGAACGTTACCAACATTTAATTCCAGCCGATGTTCCCAAAGTAGAACCCAATAGTTCGAAGTCGGGCAACAACAGTACTGGAAAATCAAACACAAAACCAAACAACAAACCCGCGAAATCCGCAGGTAAAAAATAATACCATAACTATCCAAGGGTTACTAGTTATCCCTTGGATAGTTTACTAACGTATTTTCAATAGTTACCCGTTCAACCCGTTTTTTCGGGTATTAAATTCAATGTTTCTTGAGAATTCTATGCTGGGGTAATTAATTTCCAAATCAGTTGCATTAATTTCCGTGTATTAGCACCTAACTTTTTTCTGATAGAAAGTGGGGCATTTTGTTTCTGAAATCATTACACCTAGACATCGAAACTACACAAAGACATTGAAATAACTTACTACAAATCAAATACATTACTTCAAGACACTGGAATTAATTCAAGTCACTAAAGTAACTTACTACAAATCACAAACACTACTCCAAGACACTGGGTACTTTAATATTCAATTTCTCCATCACTTTAACGCCATCCTCAAGCATCGCACTGGGAAAATAGGTGATGCCGAACGTATAAATCGGCCCCGAAAATCGATTTCCGCCTTTGAGTACGGCTAATCGGGTACCTAAACCTGCAGCCAATCCAAAATATCGAAGCAATCGAACACTACCGTACATACCTAACTCCAACGGAATCATTGGCTTCAAATCCGGTGATCCAACTGGGTTTAATTTCGATTTAATTGAAGTGGCACCAATTCCTACCTGTCCGAAACATAAAAAACTATACCTGTAGGTTCTGTAGAGTTTATACTCGAATGTGGAACTTATGTAACGAAAACGGTAAAGCATCGAATCATTACCTCTAAATTCAATATACCTAGAACCATATATACCAGTATGGGCTGCAACTTTCCCCCAATCATACCCGTAGCGTAGCCCAAAAATACTAACAGGATCTGCGGAAACGAAGGAATTCCTACCATCTAATGCACCCGTAATAAAAGGTTTTGTTCGCAATGCAAACTTTATGCTATCGATGGGATTCCATTGCGATTTAACGGTATCAAAATCCAATTCCGAACTGTCTTGTCTACGATAAAAAATTTCTCCTGCACCATTCAAACCATCCGTAGTCCTTTTAATTCCGTAATTATGAATGTTTTCAATAAAGAAATCGTTGAATTTCAAAAACAAATTAGTTGACATACAACGTGAATCTCCCATTGCAGCAACAAAATTTGAGGCCGTTAACAACAGGAGTAATACCAATATTTTTGGCGAAAACAACTTTGCACTATGAGTAGGCTTACAATTCAAAAAGTCTTCTTCTAAATCCATTCCAAATTACTTGGTAAATCATTGAATTGTGTTAAATATTTATCATCGAAACGTTCATATAAACACCGAGTGATTGAATTTTAGGACGCTCCTGTTTTCGAATTGAAATTAATTGTATTATTTTTGACCTAATTATTTTTTATTATGGCTCCAAAAACTATAGCCTTCTCAAATCACGGTAACGAGTTTTTTGCCGAGTTACGCCGTCGAGTAGACGGATATTTCCAATCTAAAAGCATGAGCAAGAATGGAAACTACAAACTTTGGTGGAAAACAGCATTTGCCTTACTCTTCACTCCAGCATTGCTCGTTGTAGCGTACTGGGGCAATCTTCCTTTTTGGGCTGTTGTCATTGTATTTGCTTTGGTAGGTGTAATGCACGCATTCACCGGATTCAACGTAATGCACGATGCTTGTCATGGCAGTTTCTCTTCTAAACCTTGGGTTAACAAACTGTTCAGCCATTCCTTAGAAATGTTGGGCAGTCACGCACCAATCTGGAAATTTAAACACAATGTCTTGCACCATACTTGGACCAACATTGATGGATTGGATGACGACATTGCCAAATCACCGTTTTTAAGACATTGTGAATCCCAAACGCTTAAGCCCATGCATAAATTTCAGCATGTTTACATGTTTGGATTGTATGCAATTTCTACCGTTTGGTGGTTATTTGGAAATGATACCATCAAGTACTTCAAACGCGAAGTAAACTTGCAACCATTACCCAAGTTCACGGTGTACGAGCATTTCACTTTCTGGGTTAGTAAGATTATCTATTTGTTAATTTATTTGGTTTATCCTGCTACATTATTTGGTTGGGGAAATGCATTTTTATTGTTTTTCGTATTACACGCATCTTTAGGAATTCTTCTTTCATTGGTGTTCCAAATGGCGCACGCCGTAGATGGAATTCACTTTGAAGATGTAGAAAAATTTGATAGACCCGTTGAAAAGATTCCAAACGAATGGGCCATACACCAAATTATGACTACCAGCAATTTCGCTACTCGCAGTTGGTTGGCTACTTGGTTTATGGGCGGATTAAACTTTCAAGTTGAGCACCATTTATTCCCAAATATTTCTCATGTACACTACCCTGAGGTTAACAAAATATTGAAGGGATTGTGCAATGAGTTCAACGTTAAATACAACGAAGTTCCTACTTTTTGGCAATCCATTCAATCGCACATCCGTTGGATGCGTAAAATGGGTCAACCAGAATTGGTAGCAGCCGCGTAATTATAATGCCAAATCGCTAGCTTGCCACCATCGGTAGCTTCCCGATTCCAGCGAAAAGAATGAGTAGTTTTAATCAGGAATTTACACAAGCAGTTCCCTAGAATAAATACTCTTTCAACTTAATATTCAATACAGTACACTATCACAGGAGACATGACATACGTCATGTCTCCTTGTTTTAATATCAATGTTCTTTCTACCGTTTCTACCGGTGAACCCCCTATTTCATTTGTACTTATATCGTTTATTCCCCCTGGCAAACTGTTACCGGTTAGAGCCAAAGGCTTATTGTAGTTAGATTTGATGATTGTTAAATTCTGAAACGGATTAAACGAATGTATCCCTACTTGTTTTTTACCTTGCGGAGTAATGGCCACACTGCCCGGAAAATTCTGTGTTAACATGAATACTTGTTTAGGCTTTTTACCCTCAATTTGCATAGAATCATAATTCATATGAATGGAATAGTTATTCCCTTTTCCTAGCTGTTTATACCCTTTTGTACTCACCATTACAAAAACCAGTTGCTTGCCATTTTCTATTTTTCTCGTAAGATAAATGGAGGAAACAGGTAAAATTGGAATCGTTTTTTGTGGGCCATTGTAGGTTATAGTAAAGGCATTTTGAAAACTACGTTGTTCTACCGGTTGTGACCCATAAATTGCCGAACCATTGGCTTTCATCCATGCGCCTATTTCATCCAATCGAGCATAAGCAGCACTATCGAACTCTCCAATTGGGCTGGGTGCAATATTCAACAAGTAATTTCCTCCCCGTGATACAATAGCACATAAATTATTAATTACTACATCCAAGGATTTATAGTTTTCATTCTTTACGTAACTCCAACTGTTCCCTAATGTCATGCAGGTTTCCCAAGGATATGGCAAGAGCTTTGAAGGAATCTGTTGTTCTGGGGTTAGGTAATTCTGATTAGAGCCTTCCACGGCTCTATCTACTACAATTAATCCCGGTTGTAGTTTCCTTGAATCTGAGGCAATTTTATCCATGCCTATATCTTGATGTACCGGTTTATACCCCCAACGCGGACTACTAGCCGTCATGGGCTGAACCCAACCCCCGTCTAACCATAGGATATCTATTGGGCCGTAACCCGACATCAATTCGTTAATTTGTTTTTGGGTGAACTGCACGTAGCGATTCCATTTCTCGGGGTATTTATCAATTGAATAGTTGGGATTTCTATCATACGGAGGAAAACTAGGATCCCAATAATCTGGACAATGCCAATCGGGTTTACTAAAATAGGCCCCTACCCACATGTCCTGCTTTCGAAATGCTTCGAATACTTCTTTGGTAATATTTGCCTTAGGATTGGAAGAGAATGGTGTATTTGAGGAAGTGATTTTATAGTCCGTTAGTTTGGTATCGAACATGCAAAATCCATCGTGGTGTTTGGTGGTAAAAACCGCGTATTTCATGCCAGCTGCGCGGGCTGCTTGGGCCCATAACTCAGGCCGAAACTGCACTGGATTAAACGATTTTTGTAAATCTTCGTATGCCTTGCGGTAGGCAAAGTAATCGGAAGCATAGGGCCCGCGCCGCCTACACCAATCTTCATCTTCGGGGCAAATGCTCCAACTCTCCACCACACCCCACTGGCTGTAAGGCCCCCAGTGCATGAGCAAACCAAATTTCATCCCTTGCCATTGAGTTAATTTCCGCTGCACCAAGGTATCCGCCGGTGGAAAATATTGCTGATCATGGTGGTCCTGAGAATTAGCGGCAACCACCCAAAGAAAAGAACCCCAAAACCAAAGTGATTTTGCAAAATTCTTCGGAATAATCCAAAGAAAAGCTTTAATCCGATTAACACGAGGAACTGGAGAACTACTATTCGGTAATTTTAACGTATAAATATGATTAGACAATTGCATTTATTTCAAATTTCGGAGTTGAACCTTTGATTTATCCTATCGATTTAATTTAACTATTTAACCTCAATTTCATCTACAAACAACCAACCATCACCATTCACCCCGCGCCATTTCGGCAGCGGACCGGGATTATAAACAGTTACTGTAAGGTATTGAGCTAAAATTGGTTTTTCGAGCCTTACCTCTAATACGCCTATTCCAAGTGGCAATTGTTTGCCTACTTGTTCGTTTGTTGCGGTTAGAGAATGAGAATAACTATAATCAGAAGGAATTTTTAAATCGGATTTAAACTGGGCGTTTTTTACCGACTCCGCCGAATTTGTTGGTTTAGCTGAAGTTGATCGCATATTTTCAGTTTGATTATCAACATCCAAATCGGAGATAGTCCGATCAAAAGTAACCGTCATCTTAGATGGTCCTACAATCCATGCTTGATTATTTTCCAAATAGTGAATAGAAACCGAACGAACCGTATCCAAGGTCCCCAGATCAATTACTACCTGCATATTTCGTCCCCACCACCCTTGCCAATTTCGTTGATATTCTTCGTTCGCTCGGATGCCATCTACCAAGGGCTGAGCCATATACCACACGCTGGGCAACAAGCTCAAATTGGCCGAGATGCTGTCCATTCTCTTTAATTCTCCCCTAGAAAAATCTTCATTATTATGATAATCGCTGTTGGCGAATGGCCGGAAATGCGTGAACTTTTTAAATCTAATTTCATCGGTTGAATTACTTACCATTGGTTTTTCATTTGTTGTAGCGGGTCTTGTAACGGGTGCTGCCTTCATTGTATCGGCGATTTGTGCAAGACCACCTGCATCTTCAACTGGCGAAAGCACCAACTCATCCTCAATCCTAAAAGTTTCTTCCTTCAACGTGGCTAACGGACTGATACAAACCTGAATCGGCTTGCCAATTCCAACATTAACGAGTTTCCCGTTGGGGGATTTTTTCACCCATTCTGGAGATTTTACGTGCAAGTATCGATAAACAAACGAGTCATTTTGAGGTATTCTCTGTGCCGATGGATTAATGGGGTCGCCAGCTGTAGTAGGATTGGTTGTTGATGCATTCGATGCATTAAGTACAGTGGTCATCATTAGGGGCTCTTCTCGCCATCCAATTGCTTTAGCTTGATATACTTTATCGGGTACCGAAATATATAGTAGTTTCTTTCCAACCGCATTATGTGTGGAAATCGCATTATTGCTGTACGCTATCACAGACTTTTTATAATCGTTAGGACTCAATTTAATTTCGTGCAACAACTTGGGACCATGTTGGTTGGCAAAGGCAACAAAACGATCCAACATATCCCCGTAGATAGGTTCCAATCCTTGGTATCGTTGTTCCAAATTCCTAATTATCGCCTCGCCACTGTCCAACTTATTTCTCCACCGATACAATCCGCCTTCGGTTATCTCTGGATATTTTGCAATCTCCAAAAATGCATACCGGTAGGGCTGCATCAATCGCTCAACACGAAACATTATCAACGAATCTGCCACATATTGCTGCATACCAAACTGGGATTGCGATCGGGGACCATTTTTACCAATTGAAGACCACAATTTTAGGGATTCCTCTACTTTGTTTAATCTTAAAAAACCCGTTGCATGATTGACGGGTGGTTCGTACAAGGTTAATGGCTTCTTCGACTCCCATAATTCGCGAATATTTTTACCCATATCACTCATCACCCAACCCCCAAGTTGCCCATAATACCCATTTAGAAATTGCTCGTAGGTTTGTTTGATTTCTTTTTTTGCCGATTGGGAGTATCGCGGTCTAAAGTACTGTTCCTCACGGTTGGGGGTATCCGACAAATTCTGACCTTCTATCCACATCAGTTTACTTAGAAGAAAACAACGCAATTCCTGCATTTCGGATCCTACCGAATTGTAGCCCTGCTCAAACACCATAGGCACACCGTATTTCTGAAATAGAAACATGTTGGTAGGTAAAATATGAAAATTGGGAAAGGGCATGACCATGTGCGAAAAATTAATTACATAGTCCCAAATGAGGATATTCTTCGTTAATGTGCTCCAAGCTGCCAAATCTCGTTCGAACGAAGTGCCACGCAAATCCACAGCACGATTCTCCTCGATGGTACAAAGCATGATATTTACGTTGGGCAGAGGTTTTGTTACTTTGGGTGGTCTTCGTGAATATTGATACGCCAAGGTGGAAATTACTTTATGGGGAAATACCGAAGCCACCTGATTTACAAAACGTAACAAGGATCCCGAATGGCTGCCCTCGTATTCATCTACTGAATGACATTGATCGCATTCGCAATGGTTGTAATTATCCATTTGACTTACGCTCCAATAGGTTGCTGAAGGGTTCTTCTCCATTTCTACTTTGAGCTGTTCGATGACCGCTTTCAAAGCACCTTCCGAACTCATGCATACTTGATCCTTTAATCGAATTCCATTCCGAAGCGCATAATATTCGGGATGTTCTGCAAAGTATTTATCTGGAGGCAACAATCGATGCAAAGTATGCACCCACATTCCCCAACCCGGGTGATTTTCGAAGGTTCCCGCAGACTCGCCGTACGACAAACCGTGCCATTGGGCATAAATTCCTCGCCTAGCCTCACCATAAAATACTTCACGGTATTTAAAAACGGGGACCACCTGTTTGGTAATATTGGTAGCGGCAAATACCTTATCCCATTCTTTGGTTTTAAGTTTTACCTGAGACAATAACGGAATATCCACTGCATCGGCAGTATAGTAATTGCATGCAAAAACGTTCTCCAACATATGAAAAACAGCATGTTCATGCGCCAATTGGGTTTTCCCATAAATTGTTATCGTTCTATTGTTTACGGAATAGGCGAACCCCTCCGTCCCCCATTCTTCATAACGCGATAATTGCTGCTGCTTTTCGGGTTTCAATTTTTTAAATTGCTCTTTCGATACGATTACAAATTCCAGTTTATACGGGTGATTGAAAGAAGAAAGGTTGGCAGAACTTGAATTGCTAATTTTGGGCTGTTGACTTATTTCTTTTTCGGAATTCTTAGACTGCTGCACTGCCAGCTCAAACATTGCGTGTTGTGTAAAAATACGGTTTAGCACTGCATTTGCAACAAACTCCGGGGATTTGCCAGCCAATGTTGAATTGCACCAATCGGCATGCAACTTCTGCCATCCCAACGGCCGAAGTTCAATATCTACATGCTTTTTGGGCAACCATATTCCAAAACACAACTGCGCGATACCCCCTTGAACCGAATTATCTTGCGGTTTTACAACATAACGAGGATCGGGTGCTTCGGCAGAAACATATTGCTCCTTAATTACTCCGATTGAGGAATTGCCTTTTCCCTTTTCTGAGGTATTACCCCTCTCCTTTTCTAAGGTATTACCCCTCTCCTTTTCCGCTGAAATTGACGAGAACTGGGATAACCCTAACAATAGGGCTACGGCTATGTGTTTCATATTTTTACTGTTTAAACAAACACCCATTTCCATCAGTGAAATCCTCCTTGGCCTCTGTACAAGGAAAGTGCTCCCTTGAGTGTTAATTTCAAAACGGTTACCTGCTCATCCAATGCGCTGTTGGGGACATCCAAAAATACAGTCCCGGGGACTGAGCTCCACGATATTTTGCCTACAACAATTGGTTGTACCTTGGTATCTGTACCCAATACTTCGGCGGAAATTATTTCATTACGCAACCCTTTCAGCATCACGGAATATTTCGGCGGATCATACGGTTCAAAAGTGATCGGTTCTTCGTTGATTTTTACCAATGCCTCGTTTATTGCATCCTCCAATTCATCATCGGTGATGTATTTACCATCCATGGGCACTCCTTGTACTTGGGTAAGAAATAAATATAGCGTTTGAGAATCTTGAGACAGGGTACTCGGGCCGTGAAAATGTCCATGGGGTAATCCGGCTCTAGAGGAATAAATGGCCTCCTGATGCTTTTTGGTCCATCTACCTAAATCCTTAAGAATTTGTTCTTGTTCTTTGGGAATAGTACCGTCTGCTTTCGGACCGATATCCAACAATAGATTACCTCCCATACCCAGCACGTCCGCAAAAATTCGAATGATGTGATTAGACGATTTCCAAGCCGTATCTTGGGGACGATATCCCCAGTTGTCGTTGGTGGTCATACACAATTCCCATGGGGTTGTAGCAGGAGATGTAATGGGCATATTTTGCTCCGGTGTAGCATAATCACCGAGTTCTTTGAGTCGACCATTGATAATCGCATTGGGGTTCGTCTTTCGAATATCGTCATGTATCTTCTGGGCATTCCATTCTTGGAGTGAGTGTTCCCAATCACCATCAAACCAAAATAAATCTGGCTTAAAGGTTTGATTAATTTCATTGATTTGAGCATGCATAAACGACAAAAATTTATGCCACCGCAGTGTATCTTCGGAAAGTTTGTATCTGGATTGATCTTTAAAAAAACCCGGATAATTTGGATGCGACCAATCCAGTAAGGAGTAATAAGCACCGAATTTTATGTTTTGTTTTCGTAACTCCTGGGCTAAGGGTTGAATTAAATCTCGTTTGGCGGGGGATTGATAAACGGTAGAAAGGGGCAGTTGGGGATTCCAAAGACTGAAATTAGATTTTGACTTTTTGGAGGATTTAGCGAGCGGCACTGATGTGGCTGGAGTATTTTGTTGGTGTGCAGCGGGGTCCAGCAATTCGGTAGCGGGGGTAATTTGGGTGGTGTTATATAATGCTACGCCATCATGGTGTTGCAGTGTAATTACCGCATATTGTGCACCTGAATTCTTTATTAGTTGTGCCAATTGGGCGGGGTTATAATTTTGGGCGCCGAAGCGTTGCAGCTGGCTCATATATTGTGGGTAGGGAGTGGTTCTATTGTGAAAACTCCAACTTTCAGAGGTGCCGTCTACTGCGTAGATTCCCCAATGAATAAAAATACCAAGTTTGGCGTTGGCAAACCAATCTAATCTTGATGGAATAGGTTCTTCAGTGAATTGCGCTGCACCGAGGGAAGTAGCCATAACAACGGTAGACACAACGGTTAAGAACCTATAAAACAGGGGGCGGAAAATTTGCATGGGAACGAAAGTACAATAGGAATGATAGAGAAAGGAAGTTCCTGGCGAAAATTGCAACTGCTTGAAAACTTTTTGCATAATTTGCGGAAATATAAGTCGTAAAAAGTAATGGGAAAAGTAATGGTTTCGGGGTGCTTCGACATGTTGCACAGCGGACATGTGGCGTTTTTAAAATTGGCGGCGGAATACGGAGAGGTTATAGTTTGTGCAGGCAGCGATGAAACGGTGTTTGCGTTGAAGGGTCGATATCCGGTGATACCTGAAAATGAGCGCAGGTATATGTTGCAGGCTGTGCGATGGGTTACGGAAGTTAGAATTTCTCGTGGAAGCGGACATTTAGATTTCTTACCCGAGTTAACCGATGTACGTCCGGAAATATTCATTGTTAACAAAGACGGTGACTCCCAAGAGAAACGAGAATTAATGCAAACCTTTGGGATAAAATACTTAGTATTGGACAGAATTCCCGAGGCAAAAATGACAGCACGGAGCACCACGGATTTGCGAAGAGAGTGCAATATCCCTTACCGATTGGATTTAGCGGGTGGATGGCTGGATCAACCCTTTGTAAGTGAGGAGCATGCGGGGTCTGTGGTTACCATTTCGATTGAGCCAACGCACGTTTTTAACAATCGAAGCGGGATGGCTTCTAGCACTCGAAAGGCAGCCCAGGCATTGTGGAAGTATGATTTACCCTTAGGTGATCGAGAGTTATTGGCCAAGCAGTTGTTTTGTTTCGAAAATCCGCCTGGGACCAAAGAAATAGCCGGTTCACAAGATGCCATCGGTTTGGTTTTCCCGGGACTAAACAAATTATCGTACCGTGGAGCTTATTGGCCAGAAACGATAGAAAGCATGCACGATGAGGCAATTTTAAAATTTTTAGAAAAGCACATCCAACTAATTCCATTAGGCGAACGAGAAGATGGATATGCTGTACTATCGGATGTTCGGGTGAGCCCGGCCGGGGCCGGAGCCTTGGCGGAGGCCGCGGATAGTGTATATGCCGCCGCCTGCGAGCGCAATGCATTGCGCCTTGGCCAAGCCATGACCCGGAGCTTTGAAGCCCAAATTGCCATGTTCCCAAATATGTTAACGCCTAATTTGAAAGAAGCCATCAGACAACTACCCGATCATACCCTGGGCTACAAAGTCTCCGGCGCAGGCGGCGGCGGCTACCTCGTGGCATTCACTGAAAAAACCATCCCCAACGCACTCACAATTAAAATAAGGAGAAAATCAAACGGTTTTTAGGGAGTTTAGACTAAAAAGCACCTATACTGATATCCCATACAATACAAACGATTTCATACAAACTTCTTATCCCAATCATACCCCACACAATGAATAAAAACTTCATACTACTCTGCCTACTTTTTTTCAGTTGGGCTATCGCACATAATCTCAATCCCATCCTAATACCACAAATTAAAACGTTGTTCCAATTGTCCGACTTCCAATCGGCATGGGTGGATTCCGCCTTTTACATCGCTTATTCCCTTTTTGCCATTCCCGCAGGATTTGTTATCCAAAAATTGGGCTATAAACGAGGGATTCAAATTGGATTACTGCTCTTCGCCTTAGGAACAATCACCACAGGATATGCAACTTTGGCCTGGATTTTTCCACTAGCCTTGTTTGCACTATTTATCTTAGCCATCGGCTTAACCCTACTAGAAACCTCTGCCAATCCGCTGGTGGCAATTTCAGGCAATTACTCAACGGCAAGTCAACGACTCACCTTAGCACAATCCTTCAATGGTCTAGGCGCAACCTTAGCCGCTTTCTTTGGAGGTCAAGTAATCTTTAGTAACCCCGAACTTTCAAAAATTACCGTAAACCAACTGAAAAAAATCCAATCCACCGCACCTTCATATGAATATAGCGAAATACTTGAAGACCTCGCCTTACCCGTATTTCTTACCTATTTCTGGGTCACAGCATTTATATTGTTTGTCCTAATTCTCATTTCTTTCTTTTTCAAAATCGCCAAAGCACCAAGAAACCAAGAAGTAAATTCCCATAAATTCAATGAGAGAATTTCCACGCAACAAAGTCAACCAAAAAATCCCCATTCCCCAATCCAAAGCACGTTAAAAAGCCTATTGCAACACAGAAACTTTAAACAGGGTATGATCGCTCTAGGACTATACGTAGGTGCACAAATCGGAATTGGCAGTTTTTTTATTCGATATAGCCAGGAGTACTCATCCATGTCGAAAAACGATGCCTCAGTTCTACTGTCAATGGGCTTGTTGTTATTTATGATAGGTCGATTTATAGGTAGCGCCCTCATGAAATATATTAGCGCTCCGAAACTATTAGAAATTTGCGCCTCATCTGCGGCCGCTTTAACCGCATTCGCCATCTTCACTGCAAATACCCAATCTCCGATTTCTGGATTATACTGTCTAATTCTCGCTCAACTGTTCATGAGTATTATGTTCCCTGTCATTTTCTCCATCAGCTTACAACAGATCCCCAATCCCCCGCCCCTAGCTTCGTCATTGCTAATCATGACTATCGGCGGAGGCGCACTTCTCCCTCCAGGCATGGGACTTATTTCCGATTCTTGGGGACTAAACTATGCATTTATTCTACCCTTGTTAGCGTTTGCTTACATTAGCTACTTCGCAAATAAAATCATCAAATCTTTCTAAAAAAAACGGACTCCAATACCTTCAATCGCAGTAAATCCATGAAAACATTTGTACTTGCCCTTGATTTAAAAAATGATCCCGAACTAATTGCCCAATACGAAGAATACCATAGACATGTTTGGCCCGAAATTATTCGCTCAATCGCCGATTCAGGTATTCAAGAATGTGTGATATATCGAATATCCAATCGACTCATTATGCATCTTACAACAACCGATGATTTTAGTTTCGAAAACAAATCCAACCTAGACAGATCCAATTCTAAAGTAATCGAATGGGAAACGATTATGTGGAAATTTCAACAAGCAATTCCAGGTTTTCCACCTCACGAAAAATGGCAATTATGCGAAGAAATTTTCCGACTTACTGATAACTTATAATGCCAACTTACCGCCAATTTCCGGCAATTCTAGTATATAATTTCTTTAGCTAACGTTTTATCCGAAATGAAAGGATCAATTAACAACGATTTCCCTCCAAAATTCAACGTAAATCAGGCATGACCCAAAAAAGTAAAGTGCAAAGATTTCTGATTAATTTATTCCGTAAAATTAACGAGAATGAAAGAAAATAAATTATAACTTTGTGTAATGAGAAAGACATTCTTCCATACCCTGTTGGCAATTACCGCAATCTCTACATCGGGTTTATTTTTGGGTTCTTGCAATCAATCATCTAATAATCAAACCGATAGCGCAAAAACGGACACTACAGTTTATGGTGAGAAATTTGACAAAACCACTGCAATCGACATTGATTCGGCATTAACCAATTGGCAATCTCATACCAAAAGTGTTGTAGTTAAAGGTATATCTACAGCTGTATGCCAAACAGAAGGATGTTGGTTTAAATACAAAACCATGACGGACGATCTTTTTGTAGATTTCGACCATCAATTCAAAATCGCTAAAAATTCGGTGGGAAAAACCCTGTATGCTTCCGGTTATTTCTATCAGGATACTGTTTCCGTTGAAATGTTGCAAGAATATGCAAAAGACGATGGTAAAACTGCCGAAGAAATCGCTACAATCAAGGAACCGAAAATTGAACTGCATTTTCGTGCAGTAGGCGTTGAAATTGAGTAATCACTTCCTACGTAAACACTCTATTCTCTATTGGGCAATGTTTGCCCTTCTTTTTGTTGCTTGCAAATCCGAATTACCGCAAACCAAGGCTCTTTGCTTAGGCCACGGAGGAATGGGTATCAAGTCTCGATTCCCTTTAGATAGTCGAAGTTCAATTCTAGAATGCCTAAATCAAGGTGCCGATGGGGTTGAAATAGACGTTCAAATGTCGAAAGACGGAATCTTATTCGCATTTCACGATGCCGATCTCTCAGAACGTACCGATGGGCAAGGGCTTATCCATGATTTCTCTGCAAACGAAATATCGGCGATCAACTACAAAGGTTTGTTTTCCCGGAAGGAACCTATACAACGATTGGATTCTATCTTCAACCTACTTTCCGATTTTCCAGAGGCTATTGTTACGTTTGACGTAAAATTGTACACATCATCATCGTATACACCTTACCAACAAACAGTTGCAGAATCAATCGCTAATTTTATACAACAAAATTCACGAAAAAAACCAATTTTGGTTGAATCCCAAGACACATCGTTCCTTAATTATTTCCATCAACTTTCCCCTTTTTCGCCAACGTATTTTTATACCAGTATATTTGATGATGGATTTAAAGCGTTAAATACGTTCAACTACCACGGTTTAACGATGGATCTACAGAACATCAACAAAGAACAAATCGAGACTCTCCATGCCGGTAATTTTAAAATAAGTCTCTGGAACGTACAAACCGTAGGGGAAAATTCGGATGCGCTGCAATTGAACCCCGATTACATTCAAACAGACGAGATTAACGATTTATTGCAAAAAACACGATAATCGTCATTTCTCAGGCAAGAAAATCAAAATCCGATTAATCTAGTTCTTGATCCAATATATATATCATCGCCGCAATAGCCGCTGCTCCTAATTCCAATTCTCGCTTATTTACCGAACTAAACACATCCGTTTCGGCATGATGCACATCGAAGTATCGCTGCGAATCGGGAATGAAACTTACAAATCCGATGGAAGACCAATATTTTTTTAACGGTCCGATATCCGCACCGCCCCCACCCATTTCAAGCAGTCCTACCCCGTATTCGCTTAACATCGCCTGATATTTTTTTACCCCCGGCATCAAAACAGAATCCACGCCAAAACCTCTGGGCGTAAATCCTCCTCTATCGCTCTCGAGAGCGGCAATATGGACCTCATTTTTAGCTTTGGACAACCGAGCGTATTCCTCTCCACCGCGCAACCCATTTTCCTCATTAATCCAAAACACAGCCCTCAATGTATGCTTGGGCTGATACCCAATTGCTTTCAATATTCTCAGCGCTTCCCAAGCATGAATGCAACCCGCACCATCGTCATGAGCACCATCGCCCTGATCCCAACTATCAAAATGTCCGCCAAAAGCGATTATCTTCTCTGGCGACATTTGACCTTTTGTCTCGGCCAGAATATTGGCACTGGGTCTATCGGGCAAGGTTTTACAAAATAAATCCAAGGCTATTTCCAAAGCAGGATCTTTTTGGGATAAATACTCCAGTATATCTGAAATTGAGGTAGGCACAGCGGCAATGGGAATTTTAACAATATTGGGATCATAATGGGTAACACCCGTGTGAGGGTGCATATCGCATCGATTACTAACACTCCTAACTAAAACCGCTACCGCACCATAAGGAGCACACCAAACCGCACCGTTTACTCGCTGATTCACACAACCACCGTAAGCCTGAAACGTATTCAACAAACTCTCCTCCATCGGCCTAGCCAACAAAACAATTTTGCCTTTTAGTTTCCCTTCTTTACCCAGCGAATCCAATTCTCGTTTTGTCCTTACCGATATAAGTCCCGCTCTAACCGATCCGGAAACACTACCTCCTAAAGCAGCCACAGGCATTTTATATCGCTTGCTTGGGGTTAACCCTTGTTCTAAATACGATTCGCATTCCCATTCGGGATGAGGCGATGATGGGAATTGTACTCCATGTACCATTTTCTCCAACGCATCCGAACCCTTCAACCTATTCCCCCGCAAAATTTGGGTAAAAACTTCGGAATAAAACCAAGCTTGCTCTTTCTCTCCGCGTTCCCATCGGGGTACCATTACCGATTGCGTATCTACCCTATCGAATGAATACTTTTTCAACTCATTTACCGCCCATTGTATCGCTTTTTCTGCATTGTCTGAACCACTCAATCGCGGTCCCATGGAACATAATTCGCCGAGTAAGGAATAGGAATGTCCCCGAAGTAATGCTTCGGCATATATTTTTTGAAAAATGAGGCTATCGCTTTTTAGAGCAGTCTGTGAAGAACCCTTTGTTGAAACCTCTGAAAATTCCTGTCCAATTGTACTTGAATCCGATATGTTTTTTACGCATTCAATTTTCTGATATTTGAGATGGGCAGGAACTGCATTTGCGCTAATAATTGTAGTAACACCGCACAATATGACGATAGATATACCACTCAAGCATTTACGAAAACCATTCATAATATTGTAACAAAAGTAACGGCTGCACTTTATTATTAAAACCTTGAAATTTAAACGAATTCTATTACCTGTTTATCTTATTTCAAATTTTAAAGGATAAAAACCGATAAATTCGAATTATAGAACACAAAAATGAAAAAAATATTAATTTTAATTCCTTTAATGCTTTTGGGTGCTAGCAGCTGGGCACAAACTCAAGTAAAAATTGTTACCGTTGTGGAATCCATAGTTCCCATGGGGGTTGGAAGATCTAGATTAATTGAGACCAGTGAAACAATCAATCCGGCACCACTAACAACCACAAGGACAGAGGATAAAAATTATGGTCAAGGAAAAATAGACCGTGAAGAAGCAAAAGTTGAAAATTTCAATGAAACCAAACTATTGAACCTATATTCCGGTGTAGGAATTAATTTCCAAAATATTGCCTCTAATGACGCTATTGTTTCGGGCAGATTAAATCAATTATTGGCGGAAGGTTGGAAAATTTCTCATGTTCTGGGCGGCGTTGAAAGCAATGCAGGATCACAAGATGGTCAAGGAATTTTCATGACCCGATATATCTTAACGAAATAATACTAGTACCTTAATCCCCCATATTCGAGGGAACTAGAGCATAAAAAAAGCGGCAAATTGCCGCTTTTTTTTATCTAATTTCTCTAGACCTAAAATAAGTTTAACGAAGTACAAACTTATTTTTTAGGAGCGTTTGAGTTGCTTGAAGAAGATGCTGGAGTAGAACCACTCTTTGCGGGTGTTGCTTGAATAGCAGGAGAAGTTTTTGGACCTTGAACACTGGTTCCACCTACATTTCCACCTTTGTTTGGACCACTTCCATTAGTGCTAATTGCAGTTGAAGAAGTTGAACCAGGACGATTGGTGGGAGTAGCCTTAGATGTGGAAGATGGAGAAGCTACTGTTCCGGATTGAGGAGCACTACCAGAAGTTACATTGTCTTTTTTGGTAGGAACACCCTGAGCGCTAACTGCACCAATGGCAATTATTGCGCTGGCGATTAATAATGTCTTTTTCATATTGTTTTAAGCAAGATACTTCGGATTCATCAAGTTTTATACCAAAAACATAAAAATACCTAGTTCTTGGTACATAAAAAAACGACGAAGACTACAATTCCATAATGAACTAAAGTCTCCGTCGTTTTGAGTTAGTCCCATTATAATATGGCTAACTACAATTCACAAACGATAAATGGGTATTACTTCTTTTCAGAAGGTTTGGTAGTAGCGTTTGGAGCCGCTGGCTTCGATGTATTGGTTTTGGGAGTTGCTACAGGAGCTTTACTTGGGGTTGCTGCAGGAGCTTTCGCTGGTAACGTTTTAGGTTCAGCAACTTCTGATTTAGGAACATTTTTGTTTTTAGCAGGTGCTTGAAGAGTTGATGCTTGGGCTGTAATTCCTACAACTAAAACCAAGGCAATTAATAATAATTTTTTCATAATAGGTTATTATGCAATTTATTACAAAATGTGATAAATCAAAAAAATCTTAGAAAAAAAATCTCTCGAACGATTACTTGATTAAAGTCATCAAACACAAGCGTGGAATTCATTTTTTTTAAAAATCAAAAATACTTGCGTTAGCCCCTCCCCATATTATCAAAATAATGCCACTAATTATTGCCAAAATCTTTGTGCTCGAATAATAAAAATCTCCATCACAAAAAGCAGCACAGGTTACACCAATCAACAACAATAACAAAGCAATAGGCCCCAAAACTTTTATAGGCACCAATAATGATACAACTCCCACGCTAAGTCCGAGAATAAAAAAAACAATCGCCCAAAATTCAGGATCTGAAGTATCAACATAGGTGGTTACGTTAACAGGTTTTATTGCATTTACATTTTTCGATTTAACTCTTGAATAATAATTTTCATTCCATATTCCAACGTTGCTTACATTGTTAATCAAACTTGAATTGCTTTGTTGATTTAATTCTCCGTTCAATTTCTGAGCATTTGCTGCCTCAATATCAACTAATATTGTTTCTATATTCCCGTCCTTTTGATTATAAACTTGAGATCGATTTTCTACTGGATTATTCAATCGTGGCGGAACAACTGTCTTCCTTTTACTACTGCATACTATTCGAGTATTCTTGTTTTTACCTTTAAATGTTAAATAATCGGCTGAGGGCTGAATATTTAAACCAGAAAAATGATACCTGCGATTTACAGTACAGCCTGAATTAATAACAAATAGAAAAGATAAAATTACAATAAAATAGATTTGCGAAAAACGGACTTTCGAAAATTTTGGCAATTTCATAAATGCAACGATAAGAAATTGAAAACGAATATTTTTGCAATAAGCCGTAATCGGCCGACCCACTTTTATTGAAAATTGCAACTAACGTATTGCAAGAAAAAACCCTTGCAGAACATTAATCTACAAGGGTCTCCTTTTGTGTGTTGTGGTATCGGGCGGAATCGAACCGTCGACACAAGGATTTTCAGTCCTTTGCTCTACCAACTGAGCTACGATACCATCCAGTAAATTCGACCAACTCTTACGAATTGGTTTCTTAAACGGGCTGCAAAAATACAAAATCTCCCTTTACTTCCAAACCGAAATTCAAAATTGTTTCAAAAAACTACCAATTTCAATACAAGATGAACCAAGTATACGGAATTTCGACAATCATCTCTTTAGAGCTTTATCTACAATAAATGATAAACGAATCGTTTTTTGGCACTGAAATTGACTAACGAGCACTAACATTTCCTCATTTTTAGACAAAATCCATGAAAATTAAACATTTTCACCAACAACGTAGACATTTATCTACTAATTTCGAATCATCAAGAAATTCATGCAAATGAAAACTATCCAAAAGTTAATATTCTCAGTTGAAATGAAAAATAAACTACTAACCTCCTTGCTCCTAGTTTTTTCAATTTTTGGCAATAATGCAATTGGGCAAACCATTGATGAAATAATTATACCCGGCGCCACCTCATCTAATAACGGAACTACTTGGGATGTAGAATTCTTTTCTTCAACAAACACAACTACCAACGCCCAGAACTTTAAAGAAATTAAAGTGGTACAAACAGGCACTAAGGGGAAGTATTTGGTTTGGGATGCGACAAATAAAGCGGATTGGGAAATTGTGATGGGTAATTCTGGATCTGGCTCTTGGTTTACTTTTTGCAAACCAATTTTAGAAAATGATATCGCCTGTAACAACAAATGTACTGTATCTTATTACATCAGACATATTGGAACAACAGCGGGACAACAATCAACAAGTATTACACTTGGGTTAAACAATAGTAACGCATGTGCATTTACTAGTGGAACGCCTTCATTCACTATTGAAGCTACAGTAAACAAAGTGGCTTCTACTGGAATTTACACATGGATAGAACCTGCTTCCGGATTGACTGACTCATCTTATAAAATTGCTGCCAACTGGTCTCCTACGAGAACCGTAGTATCTACCGATGATATTCTTGTCGTTGATCTAGCACAAACAGCCGCAACCCGAAATACAACCATTGATATCTCCAATCTCACAGAAAGTATAAATCAATTTAAAATTTTCCCTTATAACAATGTGACGTTTAAATGTACAGCAAACACTGCTTGGACAGTTGGAAAAGCAACTTCTACAACGGGAGATGACTTTATAGTTGATTTGAACGCTGGAATGAGAAAATCGGGATCAGGTACTTTAGAGATTATCATTCCAACCGGAAATACAGCAACCATCAATTCCAAACTAGCTGTAGCAACGAATCCATCGGGAACAAACTCAGGTACATTGTTATTTTCTGGAGCAGGATCCCATAGTATTGCAGGAAATGTACATGTAGATGGAGGAACTTTATCATTTAAACCATCTTCAACAAATACCTTGTTGTTTAATGGAACATCCCAAAGTCTAAACGGAACAGGAGGTACTCTGTACATCGATTCCTTCATGAATGTAACTATAGGAACCGGCGTATCGAACACTTTTACATTAAATAGATCACTTCCATTGTATAGTAAATTAACATTGCTACCTAATACTACCATAGTTTCCAACTCGCCAGCTTCTAGCTCATCCGCTGATTGGAATGCATGGACACCTCATTTGCATTTTAAATGGTTCGATAAAGTAGGATCAAAAGCATTTGGCGAATTAGCCGTTATGCCTACTGGTGCTGCAATAACTGGCGGATCTTTGGTAGAAATCTTAAACTCTTCAAAACGCGCTTACCG
>JACCDP011259425.1_pt1 | contig 27727 bp, 24 predicted proteins | sample 7445841 | NCBI WGS metagenome assembly JACCDP01 (sample SAMN15323441, study PRJNA562643) | freshwater metagenome | isolation source: river surface water | place: USA:Blue River Watershed | collected 2017-08-17 | reverse complement strand
GAACTTCTAGCGACTTCTGAAATCATAGGAAGTCCACCAAAGATGGCAGCGATAGTGTTTCCTATGCCCACAGCAATTAAATCTTGATTGCTATTAGATTTTCTATTGTATGGATCTTTCATATCTATTGCTTTAATTGTCAACAATGATTCTATTGATCCTATTACTGCAAACATGATTACATATTTTATAAAAATGCCTGCTTGTTCAATACCAGAAAAATCTATGTTGATTGTTATGCTTTCAAATATATTCCCAATATTTACTAATGCATATTTGGGCTCAGTGGATTGAAAATTTAAAATTAATTCTGCAGGAATTGCAAAAAGCAGCACCATTAATGGTGCCGGTATTTTTTTGAGTTTGGGGTGTTTGATTTTACTCCAACTGAGCATAATCCATAAACTTACAACGCCTACAAGAGTTGATTTTGTATCAATAAGCGCTAGGAATTTTGGGATATTCAATAATAATTCCAATGGCTCCTTGGCTTTTGTGAGCTCAGGGTTGATGTCCATAAACACTGGAATTTGTTTGATGATAATGATAAGGCCAATTGCAGCGAGCATGCCATGCACAGCTGAAAGGGGAAAGAAGTCTGTGAGTTTGCCTAATTTAAAATATCCAAAAAGTATTTGTAAAAAACCGGCAATAAACAATGCCCCAAGGGTTAAATGCCAACCTAATTCGCCACCGCCAAAAGCATTCACTGCACCTGCAACAATCACAATTAAGCCAGCCGCAGGTCCTTTGATGGTTAATGGAGAGCCCGCAAAAAAACTGACAATTATACCGCCAATTGCCGCTGTTAATAAGCCCATAATGGGAGGGAATTCAGATGCTTTGGCAATGCCTAAACTCAGCGGTAATGCTAATAAAAAAATACTAAAGCCTGAAAGCGCATCACTTAGGAAATGGTCTTTTAATCCAGTAATGCCATCTTTAGGTAAAGGAAGTTTATTTTTCATTTTTATAGAGCTTGAAATTGTTTAAGATACTTAATCTGATTGTAGGGTTGTTTTCGAAAATGGTGTTACTATAATTCCAAATGTTTTGATGGATATAGTTTAGTTGAATTTGAAAATTAGGCTTATAAAACCATGCCAATCCAGCTATGATTCTATTTTGATTCATTACAGATTTACCACTGTAACTGCCGAGATTAAAAAAGGCTTCATCTCCAAATTGTATGAATAGTTTTTTAGGGCTTATTGGGTAACTAAAGAGCAGCATGTAGCGCAATCTATTGCGATAGGTTTTATCTGTTCCAATAAAACGATTTTCATTTCTTATTCGATTAGTTACACTCCATTTTTTGTAGAAGCATTGAGTGCTTATCTGGGCCCAAATGTGATCTTCCTCTAAGGGTGTTTTAAACATGGCAGGGTTGCCATAAGAGAAAGTTTTATAATGGGAGTAACCAATACTTGAAGAGATGAATTTATTAAAGGTATAATCAATGGATGGTCTTATAAACCATTGTTGATGTTGTTTGCCCCAATCAGTGTGTCTATCAGAGGTCTCAAATGTAAAAAACCATTGTGGTTTAAATTGAAGCTTCCCGATGTAGTGTATCCAAAGGTTATTATTTACAGTTTTTGTGCTTGCCTCAATATTAATACAATAACACATAACTATCAGTAGAATGGTAATTGTTCGTGTTAATTTATACATACGGCTTTTGAAAGGCCGGTAACCGCAAAACTATTGAATCGAATTCAGTTCAAGAGTAGCACAATTCATCAAGGCCTCTCATAAATAGAGGTTTGAAAAACATAAAGATCAAATAAGGTTGAGGGGATTTGAATGCAAATATAAAACTTGCTCAAATTATTAACAAAAAAATTTAACTATTTAAGTTTTCGTATACAATCGCCATGCCTTGACCAACTCCAATACACATAGTGGCAATGCCATATTGTGTGTTTTGGCGTTTGTTCATTTCATGTATAAGGGTAGTGCTGATGCGAGCGCCACTACAACCCAATGGGTGACCAATAGCGATAGCGCCACCATTCACATTGACTATATTAGGGTCTAAGCCCAATTCTTGAATACAAGCAATGCTCTGTGAGGCAAAGGCTTCATTTAATTCTACCAAGCCAATTTGATTCAAGTTTAAACCTGAACGCTTTAATACTTTGCGACAGGCTTCAATAGGCCCAATGCCCATAACGGCCGGTTCTACTCCCGAGGCGGCACTGGCAACTATTCTGGCGATTGGTTGTAATTGATGGGTTTTAACAAATGCTTCAGACGCTAATATTAAGGCACTTGCACCATCATTAACACTGCTTGAATTACCTGCAGTTACACTGCCACCTTTTTTGAAAGCAGGTTTCAGGCCGGCTAAGGTTTCTATGGTGCTTAATCGGGGTTGTTCATCAGTGTCAAAAATAATAGCGTCACCTTTTTTTTGAGGGATTTCAAAAGCTACAATTTCATCTTTAAAACGGTTTACAGCATGGGCTTTTTGCCATTTAGATTGAGAGTCAAAGGCAAATTGATCTTGAGCCTCTCTGCTGATTTGCCATCTTTCAGCAACATTTTCAGCGGTTTCTCCCATTGTGTAAGGGTGGTATAAGGCCGATAAACTTGGGTTGGTGAAACGCCAGCCTATCGTTGTGTCAAAAATTTCTGGAGCTCTGCCAAAGGCAGTTTCAGATTTAGCCATCACAAAGGGGGCTCTGGTCATGCTTTCAACACCTCCACATATAAATAAATCTCCATTGCCAGCCATGATTTCCATATAGCCATTGGCTATGGCTTGAAGTCCGCTAGCACAAAGTCTGTTAACAGTATAGCCGGAAACACTGGTTGGTAGACCCGCTAACAATGAGGCCATTCTCGCGACGTTTCTATTGTCTTCTCCAGCTTGGTTGGCGGCCCCGAAAATCACTTCTTCAGTTTCATTGAATGGGATATTGGGATTTCGTGCTACTAAAGCTTTTAAAACATGGGCGGCTAAGTCGTCAGGACGAACTTGAGCAAAACTGCCGGCATACTTACCAACTGCCGTTCTAACGGCATCAATCACATATACTGCTTGACTCATAATTACTTCAACAAAACTAATGCTTATCCATTAATATTTTAAATTATATTTGCCATTATGCGTCTGATAAAAGGGATGGTTGTTTTAGGGGTTGCTTGCTTAATTTCAAGCTCTGGAGCTTGTAAAGCAAAGTCTTGTGATGCGGCTAATAATATTTATGAATCCGATCAAAGATCAAAGCGCAAGGTGAAGCAAATTGGATTGTTTTCAAAACGTGAAATGCGCAGAAAACGCTGGCATTAAAGACCTATTTTAGACAATTCTCTTTGAATGTCTTTGGTTTTAAGGTCGTTGCGCTTATCGTATGATTTCTTGCCTTTGCCAATGCCAATTTTTAATTTGATTAAGCCCCTTTCACTCTCGAATAATTGAATAGGGAAAATGGCAGTGCCTTTCTCCTTCACTTTGCTGTGAATCTTTCTCAATTCACGTTTTGTGATCAATAATTTTCTTGAGCGCAAAGGTTCATGTTGGTTGAAACTCGCTTGCTTGAAAGGGCCAATGTGCATGTTTTTGATCCATAATTCTTCAGCTTCAATGAGGCAATAAGCATCGTTAATGTTCACATTGTGCTCGCGAATGCTTTTGACTTCAGTGCCTTTTAATTGAAGGCCTGCAGTCACTTCGAAGTCCACATGGTATTCAAAATGCGCTTTTTTGTTTTTGATGATTAAGGCTTTTGAACTCATGAATGGGCTATTTGCTGAAACAAGTTTTCTAATTTGTCTTTCTTTATGATTTTTTGTCCGGTGCTGCAGTTGGCGATTACTCTATTGTCAACTGTGGCAATGACTTTGCAGTGTATGCTGTTTTTTTCAAGCAGGGTTATAGTAGCGGTAAAGGTAACAGTTTGACCAATCAATGCTGGTGATTGGTGTTCAATGTTTAAAAAAGTGCCAATGCCTTCTTCGTCTGCCTCTTTCATGTCCAATACAAATAATCGGCTGCTCCATTCAGCGTCTCGACCAAGTGCAAAGGTGCCATATACATTATGGACTGTTCCACTTTCAAATTGAGCAATGTCTTGAACATCGACTGTTCTTTGAAAGGTTTTTTGATCACCAACTTTGTACAAGGCTTTCATGTTCTGCAAATTTCCATTTATTTCAATTCATTTCAAAATGCCTTTTCTGTTGAATTGTTTTGCCTATTTTCGTAGGGAGTTTATGTCGCAGAAAAAATTGTTTTTATTGGACGGAATGGCCCTAGTTTACAGAGCTTTTTTCGCCTTCAGTCAGAATCCTAGAATCTCTTCTAAGGGCTTGAATACTTCAGCCATGTTTGGCTTTGTTAATACCTTGTTGGATGTTATTCGCAATCAGAACCCCACCCATTTGGCTTGCGTGTTTGATACCGCTGAACCAACAGAACGTCATATCGTTTATGAACAATACAAAGCGCATCGAGAAGAAATGCCTGAAGACTTAAGCAAGAGCTTGCCTTATATTTTTCAAATTTTAGAGGCATTTAATATTCCTATAATCACATTGCCAGGTTACGAAGCTGACGATATTATTGGCACCATTGCGCTCAGAGATGGCGCTGCAGATTGCCAGGTATACATGATGACCCCTGATAAAGATTTTGGTCAGTTGGTGAATGAGCACGTGTTCATTTTTAAGCCAGCAAGAATGGGCAATGCCTATGAAATAATGGGGGTCAACGAGGTGAAAGCCAAGTGGGAGATTGATCACATTCACCAGGTAATTGATATTTTGGCTATATGGGGAGATGCTTCTGATAACATTCCTGGCATACCAGGTATGGGAGAAAAAACAGCAAAGAAATTAATTAAGCAATACGGCAGCCTCGAAAACATTTTAGAACATACCCATGAGTTTAAAGGCAAGCAACAAGAGAATTTGATTCAATTCCGTGAACAAGGTTTGTTGTCTAAACAACTGGCTACCATTAACGTAAGCGTGCCTATAGATCATGTCTTAGAGGATTATGAAGTCAAAGCGGTTGATCGCGAGGCCATTAAAGTATTGTTTGAAGAATTAGAATTTAGACAATTAACCAAGCGTGTATTAGGAGAGGAATTGTCAGAGTCAACCCCTAAGACTGTAGCGGCTCAAGCACCATCAAATCAAGTTGATTTGTTCAATCAGCCAGCAGCTGCAGCAGAACCTTCAGGAAAAGGTGATGAAGCGCCTGAACTCGTTGAGGAAAATCATATTCAATATCAAACTATTCAAGAGGTGCCACATCAGTATGAATTGGTGAATAGCCCCGAACAAAAGGCCCAATTGAAAGAGCAGTTATTACTTAGCAAGGTGTTTTGTTTTGATACAGAAACTACCGGTTTAGATGTAATGACAGCAGAAGCCATTGGTTTGGCTTTTTCTATGGAAAAAGGGAAAGCTTTTTATGTGCCAGTGACCAATGCTGAAGACGTTTTGTTTTTCAAGCCAGTGTTTGAATCCACCGCCATTAAAGTGGCTCAAAACCTCAAATACGATTTACAGATTTTAGAGCAATATGGTGTAAAAGTTCAAGCACCGTTTTATGATACCATGTTGGCCCATTATTTAATTGAGCCAGACAAACGTCATAATATGGATGAATTGTCAAGAACTTATTTGCAATATAATCCCGTTTCAATTGAAACATTGATTGGTAAAAAAGGCAAGGGGCAAATGTCAATGTCTGATGTTGATATAGAAGCCCTTAAAGAATATGCTGCAGAAGATGCAGACATCACCTTGCAATTAAAAACGGTATTAGATCCCTATTTGGCAGTTCAAAATGCGGGAAAAGTGTTCAATGAGATTGAGTTGCCTTTAGTGCCAGTATTGGCATCTATGGAAAGAGCTGGTATTCGAATTGATGCAGCTTTCTTGCAAGATTACAGCGTTGAATTGGGTAAACAGATTCAAGCCATAGAAGAGAAGATTTATGAACAAGCGGGCGAACAATTCAACATTGCGTCGCCTTTGCAATTAGGAAAGATATTGTTTGATAAATTGAAGTTGGATGAAAAAGCCAAGAAGACCAAAACTGGTCAATACCAAACCGGAGAAGATGTGTTGTTGAAGTTGTCGCATAAGAGTGCCATTGTTCAAGACATATTGGATTTTAGAGGATTGCAGAAATTAAAATCTACTTATGTAGATGCTTTGCCATTATTGGTGAATGAAGCTACTGGCAGAGTGCATACAACCTTTAATCAGGCCGTAGCAGCTACAGGGCGATTGAGTAGTACCAATCCTAACTTACAGAACATTCCGGTTAGGACAGAACGCGGCAGAGAAGTGCGCAAAGCCTTTATTCCAGCCAATGATGACTTTTTAATTTTATCTGCAGATTATTCACAGATTGAATTGAGAATTATTGCAAGTATTAGTGGCGATCCAGGTATGATTGAAGCGTTTAATCAGAATTTAGATATTCACGCAGCTACTGCGGCCAAGGTGTTTGGTGTGCCTTTAGAAGAAGTTAGCAAAGAACAACGTTACAAAGCTAAAAGTGTGAATTTTGGTTTGATTTATGGACAGGGCGCCTTTGGCTTGGCTGAAAATCTTGGCATTTCAAGAACAGAGGCCAAAGAGATAATAGATAATTATTTCAAACAATTCCCAGGTATCAGAACGTACATGGATGAAGTCATAGAGAAGGCTAGAACGTTTGGCTATGTTGAAACGCCTATGGGCAGAAGACGCTATTTGCGAGACATCAATTCAAACAATGCCACTGTAAGAAGTTTTGCAGAACGCAACGCGATTAACGCGCCTATTCAAGGAGCTGCTGCAGATATGATTAAGATGGCAATGATTAATATTCATAATCGCCTGCAAGCAAAAGCCTATCGCTCAAAAATGTTATTGCAAGTACATGACGAATTGTTGTTTGATGTGCATAAAGAGGAGTTAGAAGAAATCACCGCAATGGTGAAAGATGAAATGCAAAAAGCAATGCCATTAAATGTGCCCGTAATTGCGGAAGCCGGAACCGGTAAAAACTGGTTAGAAGCCCATTAATTCAGCCACTTGATTTTGGACTGCAAAAGCTGATTAAAGGTTTCTGAGATCTTAAGTTTGTATATGCTGAATACCATGATTGGTCCAACTATACCTGTTTTTAATAGACTGTCTAGGTAAGGATTAACAACCCAATTGCCTAGTATTGGCACACAAAAGAATAAACTTAAGAGCAATAGTATTTTGATTTGATCAACATGGAAAGGGCTGATGTTTAATTTTACATGTACCACAATAACATTGCATAGGTTTACGGATAACATCACCAATATTGTGCTGATAGCTGCGCCAATTATGCCGTAATGGCTAATGAAGTAATAGTTGTATGCAAATGATGAAATCAACGCCACTACGATACTGATCACTGATAAGCCATAGAATTTTGAATTGACTAAAATGGGGCTATTGCCACTAACAACCGCATCTATCAATTTACTGATGCCAATAAAAAATACCACCCATTTGCCTTGCACGTAAAAGTCTCCTCTTGGCATAATGGCATATAGGTTATCAATGTTTAACCAAATTAAGAAGAACAACATGCCCGAAATTAATAATTGATTGTTGCCATTCTTTTTGTTTAAATCCCTTACAGCAGCGTAATTTTCCTCTTTCATGTGGCCCGAAATAATGGGCGTTGCTATTTGCAAAATGGTGCGCTTAGGCACTTCTATAAACGTGGCTAAATAAAATCCAATACTGTAAATGGCTACTTGTGATAAATCCTGTTTTAAAGCAGATATCATGAAGAAATCCATTTTGGTGTATAGCAAAGAAGAAATGCCTGAGAAAAACAGCAAGGCGGTAAAGCTCAAAGCTTCTTTTTGAATGTTGGGATTGGCTTTAAGAAACTTGAAATCTGGTTTTAAATGAATAGGGGTTAGTTGTCTTAAAAACCAAATATTACTGGCCAAAGCTATGCTGTAGGCAACGACCATCAGCGCCACACATTGACTGAACGATACCCATGAGAAATAATACATTGCTCCGCAAACAATTAATAAGCCTCTTAGTAAGACTTCTCTATTGAAATTAGGAACAGCTATTCTGGCATGGTTGGCGCAAGTTACTTCACTTACAACTTGGTAGAGTATGATAAAAACCAATGCCAATAAATAAGGGAATAAATCTTTGTAGGCTAGCGCATTGGCATTTAAAAACAAGAAGATAGGCTTGCCGGCTATCAATAAAACCAAAGTTAAAATACTGTAGCCAATCAAAGGAAAGACTAAAGCCCAAAAAAAGAACCCATGGTGTTTGTGGTCTTGGGTTTTAAAATAAGGGAAGAAGCGATTGATGCTGTAGTGGGTTCCCATCAAACCGAGGGCAGATAAAACAGTCCCTAATTCAATGAACAATCTAATGGCGCCAAGTTTTTCTGGTTCGAAAAATTTAGGAAATAAAATGAAGAGGCTTAAAAAGCCCAAGCCCATGCCTATATAGTTGCTTATGGATGCTTTAAATCCTTGTCTGGCAATTACTCCCACTGACACAAAAATAAGTCCTTCAAGCTCAAGTTTAAATTTTGATATCGACAGGCGTTCGAATTAAAGGACTAGCATTGTATATTTGTACACTTAGATGCGCGTCGGAATAGTTGAAATCTGTGTTAAAGAGCACTATATGGTGGTCAATGCTGTTTTGAAAACATACAGCAGTCAAGCCTCCAATGAAGTCTATGTTTTTACTTTAGCAGAGGCGGTTGATCTCATTCAAGGCGGTCAAGATTTGGGCTCCAATGTTCATTTTGTGATAATGGATGCCACTAAGCCTGTTGCTGATTTTTTAAATCAAGTGGAAGCCTACAATTTAGATAGAGTTCATCTGACCACAGTGACTAAGTATTTTAAAGCTTTTTATCATTTTAAGCCTAAAACAGCTCAATTATTTTTCCATTTTCACAACATTGATTTATGGTTTGAATCCGCCATCCGCATTCAGGCAAAACGCTTGTGGAAAGCTTATTTTATTGATAAAATCAAGTTTGAATGGGCTACTCAAATAAAATACAGTGTTAAAGATATCTTCAGAGATATTTACCGAAAGAAATTCATTAAACGTTTGGCCAAAGACAAGGCGAAATGGATAGTCTTAAGCGAGGCTCAAAAAAAAGTATTGAGCCAATACATTGATGTTTCAAATGCCATCGTCTTTCCGACTTTGATTTTTGAGCCCAATTTGCATCAAGACTTATCGGTTAAAGGCGCTAAATTGCGCATATGCATTCCGGGTTCAGTTACACAAGTTCGAAGAGAGTATGAACAATTGTTCAATATGATTGAACTCAATTTTGATTGGGTTAAAACACATTTTTCTTTTGATTTACTGGGCTTTGTGCCACCAAATGAAACCCATTTGTTAGAGCGTATCAAGGCCCTTGAAAGCAATGGCTTAGCAATTGATTATTACACCAGTTTTTTGGAAGTTAAGCAGTTCGATTTAAATCTATACGCAGCGGACATTCTCTTAAGTAATTTACTCTTGGATCAAAATGAAGCCATTCAAACCAAGGAGACTGCTACTGTTTTTCATATGGTTAGAGGGGTAAAACCTGGTATTTTTCCTCAAGCCTTTCAGTTAGACTCAGACTTAGAAGCTAGTGTAATTAAGTTTAAAGATTATCAAGATTTATTGAGGGTCTTTCATGTTCTGATTGATGAGCCGGAGCAGTTGATTGCATTAAAGCAAAAAGCGGAAAGCTTATCAAAGTCTTATACGCCAGAATACTTATACAAACGCTTGTCCTAAAAGCGGTTTAAACTCTTGGTTTTTTTATTATATTTGCCTTTTTAACGGAGCATGTATAAAAAGATTAATCATTGTAGAATGTGCGGTAACACTAATTTGGTGTCGCTTTTGCACTTAGGGGAACAAACTTTAACAGGGGTATTTCCTAAGTCAAAATCAACCACTATTACCAGTGGACCTTTAGAATTGGTAAAGTGTTTTAGCCATACAGGTGAACAAGTTTGTGGTTTGGTTCAATTAAATCACTCCTATGATAGCAATGAGATGTATGGAGATAATTATGGTTATCGTTCAGGTTTGAACCAATCTATGGTTCGTCATTTACAAAGCGTAGTTAAAGAAATTTTAGCAACGGTTGAATTAGCTTCTGGAGACATCATCATAGACATCGGGGGAAATGATTCTACCTTGTTGCAAACTTATCCTAAAGACTTAGGTTTGAATTTAATGGTGATAGATCCTACTTCCAATAAATTCAAAAAATACTATCCAGAGCACATCAATAACACGGCTGATTTTTTCTCTGCTTCAACCTATAACCGTTTGTTTGATAAAAAAGCAAAAGTGATTACGTCAATTGCGATGTTCTATGATTTAGAAGAGCCATTGAAATTTGTTCAAGATATTTATGATGTATTAGACGATAATGGTATATGGGTGTTTGAACAGTCGTATTTGCCTGCTATGGTCAATACCACCTCTTATGATACCATTTGCCACGAGCACCTTGAATACTATGGTATGCAACAAATTTTGTGGTTGTTTGAAAAGGTAGGCTTTAAAATGGTGGATGTGGAGTTTAACGCCATTAACGGTGGAAGTTTTAGAATCACAGCCGCTAAGAAAGCCGCCAATATTGTTTGCAAAACAGAGAAAATTAACGAGGCCTTAGCCACTGAAATGGAGGCTGGTTACGCTCAATTAGATATTTATAATCAGTTTGCTCAAGCGGTAGTTAAACACAGAGATGAACTAAAAGCCTTTATCAAAGATTTGCAAAACAATGGCAAAAAGATTTTTGGTTATGGCGCTTCTACAAAAGGCAATGTTTTGTTGCAGTATTGCGGACTTACTGAACATGATTTACATTGTATTGCAGAGGTTAATCCAGATAAATTTGGATCCTTTACGCCTAATACCTTAATCCCAATTGTTTCTGAACAAGAGGCGAAAGCTCAAAATCCAGATTATTTTTTAGTGCTTCCTTGGCATTTTAGAGAAAGTATTATTGAGAGAGAGCAAGCCTTCTTAGAACAAGGTGGAAAATTGATTTTTCCATTGCCTACCTTAGAGGTTTATTCAAAATAACATTGAAGAAAAAAGCGCTGATAATAGGGCATAGTGGTCAAGATGGGTTCTATTTAAGAACGCATTTGCAAAGTTTGTCTTATGAGGTGTATGGTGTTTCAAGTTCATCTGTTTTCGCTTCAGATGGAACAAGTATCCCTGAAGGGAAAATTGAATCGTCTGAGTATGTAAAGCAATTGCTTTTGCATGTTCAACCGGATGAAATTTATTTCTTGGCAGCCCTTCATCAATCCTCTATAGAGCAAAATCATTCAGACCTTAGTTTTTATGAAGCCACCATTCAGACCAATGCTATGGCATGGTTATATGTGTTAGAAGCTGCTTGGCAGAACCATACCAATGCGCGTTTGTTTTTTGCTTCATCATCACATGTATTTGGTGCCACAACAACCAAGATCCAAAACGAATTGACGCCTTATGCGCCAGTTTCTATCTATGGCATCAGCAAGGTACTTGGCATGCAGTTCTCTGAGATGTACAGAAAGAAAGGTTTGGCCTGTTACTCAGGCATATTCTATAACCACGAATCACCTTTGAGGGCAGCTAAATTTGTATCCAAGAAAATTGTACAAACTGCTGTTGCCATTAAACTCGGTAAAGCCAATGAATTGGTCTTAGGGGATTTGTCTGCTCAAATTGATTGGGGCTATGCACCTGATTATGTTCAAGCGGCTCATAAGTTATTACAATCAGATCAACCTGGAGACTATATCATTTCTAGTGGCAAATTGCATACGGTTAGAAATTTTGTGGACCTTGTGTTTAATGCTTTGTCTTTAAACCCAGATGAATATGTTAAGGTCAATCAAGATTTGATTCAAAAGATTTCCACTACAGTTTTACAAGGCGATCATCAACAATTAAAGTCTGTCACCGGCTGGGAGCCATCTGTGAGTTTCGAAGCGATGGTGAATTTATTGGTGGAGGCAGAACTCAATGCTCAATCCTAGGCACTTAACGATTAATCAGTTCTTGCCAACGCATTAATTGACCATTGGCCACCAATGCATTTGGAATAAATATAAAATTATTAATAAACAGTCTGTTTTTGCCATGGTTTTCAATCGACTGTAATGCCTCAATACTTTGATTGTGTAAATCTGTTTGTAGGGTTTGTGTTGTTGGGTTAAAATATACGCAGGTATAATCGCCTAATTGCTCTATGGCTTTAATTTTCTCTTGAATAGGTGTTAGGTGATGTCTTTGCTCAATTTCAATCATTAAAATTGGCTGGTATTTTTTTATACAGTCACTACTACCATTAATCACATCGAATTCAGCGCCTTCAACATCAATCTTAATAACAGATATTTGTTCTAATTGCTGGTTTTTGACAAAGTTGTCTATAGTGTCAAGCTTAACCTTAATGCGTTTAGAGTTGGTTTCTTCCGTCTCTATATGCTCTATTTTAAGTGTGCCTCTGGTATGAATTTCTTTAGACTTGAAAAAAGGAATTTTAAATTCAGCTTGACCTTCTGAAGCCGATAAAGCAGCCTCAACTATATGGCAGCCATTAAAGAGTCTGTGTAGTCTCTTGTTTAATTGTGGGTGTGGTTCGAAGGCATATATTTGAGAGGCTTGAATACATCGCTCTGCTAGAAACATGTATTGGCCAAGGTTGGCGCCTACATCAATGAAATTGCCTTTGGGTTGATGGTTTAAAAACAATTGAATTAACAACAATTCGTTTTCAATGTTTTTATCTTTAATGTTATGCCAATTGAGTTGAGCGATTCCTGCAAAAAATTGTTTTTTCACCCAACTTGGAAACAATTGAATAAACAAGTCTTGCTTAAGTTGTTTTAACCACTGATACATTATTCCGATTTTAATAGGTAAATAGCTGTTGAAATGGTTTTGGCAATTAATTGATAACCCTTAGGGTGTAAATATTGATAAGTAGGTAAGTCGTTAAAGTTGTTGATGTGTTCTTCTTGGTCTTCTACCAAAATCACTGTAGGCCGGTATTTCTCCCAATTATTTGACATCAAAACTTCAACATCTGTACCTTCGGTATCAATGTCAAGTACATCTATAGTTTTGCCGTTTAGGTATTGATCAAACACGGCTTCAAGAGTGGTTGTGCTGATGTCTTTTTTGCCTATAAACTCTGCACCTTGCTCTAAGCGTAATTTGTAAAATTGTTCTGAAAAAGTACTCACCGCAGATTCTGAAAATTCATAATAGCTCAATACTTGATTGCTTTTTGAAATGCCAATATTTAAATTGGTGTCATGCGGTCTGTATCGGTTAAAAAGTTCAATAGTATTGGGATTGGGATCAATGTTAATCCCTTGCCATCCGCGTTTAAATAATTTGTAGGTGTTAGAGCCTACCTTTGGGTGGTAGCAGCCAATGTCAACATAAGTGCCCTTTGATAGATGTTTTACCAGTCTTTCAAGGATAAGGTCTTCGCCCTCACCAGAATAAGTAAGTTGTGGTTTTCCGATGGTGTTTTTCCTTGTTGTTTCTAACCAGTTGAAAAGCCCTTTAGGCAATATGTTTTTCCAATACCCCATGACGTATAGCATTGCAAATATATGAGATTGGACCGACTTCTCCTTTTGTTTTTGCTTTCTTGAAGAATCCCTTAACTTTGACCTAGTGAAAGTTGCTTTTGTATTTGGCGGAATGCCTCACTATATAGTTAAACTACTTAATACCATTCAATCTATGGGCGTTGAGGTGGTGGCTATTGTGCCAAAGAGCAAGGGAGCAAGTATAGGAGATGGTGTACACGAAACTTTCGAAGGGGCTCAGTTTAAAACAGTTTTTTTAGAGTCCTACAAAGCTTGGTATGGCAAACCATTTTTTAAAGGGTTTTGCCAGGTTTTAAAACAAGAAAACATCAATGCCTTGGTTTTGGGTTGGCCTTATTTTTTAGCTTTGGTTTTCAATCCGTTTTTAAGCGCCAAAATTAAAAGGTTGTCATGCCGCATTTATGCACGTGAAATTCCATTCACTGTGCCGTATTACCAAGACACTTTGCAAGCCTTTTCAGACCGTTGTGTGGAGGCTCAAAAAACAGAAAAACTATTCAAAAGCCCTTGGTTGTTCAAAGCTCATAAATGGGTTAGAAAGCAATTGTATTCCCATGTGGTTGATCAGGCCTTAGTATACACAGAACAAGGCGTTGATATTCTATCTTCCTACGGTATAGCTAAAGAAAAAATCACAGTCACTTATAATTCACCAGATACAGAGGCCATATTTGCTAGCATTGCTAGCCTAAAAGCCAAAGGAGACTTGCCGATTAAACAGCCTCATAAATTATTACATGTTGGTCGTTTGGTGGCCTGGAAAAAGGTCGATGCGTTGATTCGTGTTGTGGTGCAATTAAGATCTAGTATTCCTGATATTGAGCTTGATATTGTTGGCAATGGACCAGAGTTAGCAGCCTTGCAAACATTGGTTAAAGATTTAGCCTGTTCAGACTATGTGCACTTTAAAGGGGCTATCTATGAAGGAGAGGAGCTCAGCAAATGCTTTTTGTCTTCAGGCATATATGTCTTAGCAGGGATGGGCGGTTTATCCATCAATGAAGCCATGGCACACAGCTTGCCAATTATCTGTTCTGTAGCCGATGGCACAGAAAAACATTTAGTCTACCAAGGCATTAATGGCATGTATTTTAAAGATGGGGATCAAAACAGTTTAGCTCAAGCCATTCAAGCCATGTGTCAAAGTGATACAGACAGCATGGGTAAAGCGTCATTGAAAATCATTCAAGAGCAAATTAATTTGCAGCAAGTAGCCAATCGTTTTGTCTCAGCTTTTTACCCTAAAAATTGATTTAGTTTTTGCAGAAACTCTGCCGGATTATCTGCATGTACCCAATGGCCTGCATGGCTTACATAGTCAAATTGAGCGGCACTAAAATGAGCTTTAATGTTAGGCTTATCAGATTCATTCAAGTACTTAGAATTGGCCCCACATAAAAACAGACTAGGGCCATTGTATTGGCCATTCAAATCAAAGGATCCTATAATGTGTTCATACGCTTTTTCGATAGCGGAAATATTGCATTTAATTTCAAACCCACCTGTACTGGAGCGGTCTATGTTTTTGGCTAAAAACAAACGGACGCCCATATTGGATTCATAGCTCGTTAAAGCCTCATCAATCGCTTTTCTTGTATCTAACAAAGACCAATGAATGGATTTGAAGGCTTCAAAATAGGTTTTATGACCTGGTGCATAAGCTTTGGGCGCAATATCAACCACAATCAATTTTTGAACACGTTGAGGGTAGCTTAAAGTCAAATGCATAGCTGTTTTGCCGCCCATGCTATGGCCCATCAGTATGAATTGGTCAAGGTGTAAATCATTGGCTAATTCAATCACATCATTGGCCATCAACGCATAACTCATATCCTCATCGTGAGGTGATTGTCCGTGGTTACGAGCGTCAATGGTATATACTCGGTATTGGCTACTTAAGTGTTTGGCAATGTTGTGCCAATTGTCAAGCATACCAAAAATGCCATGTAGAATAAACAAGGCAGGACCTTGTTCGCCGTATTGCTTATAAAAAAGCTTCATGCTTAGGCAAAAGCTTCAGAGATAATAGCAGCTTGTTCTTTGTCGTGGGTCTTTTTGAAACCAGTAGCAGGACTCGCAGAGCTCTTTCTACCGATATACCTCAATTGGAAAGGGAAGTCATAACGGCTTAAGTGCATCCAAGTGCCCATGTTTCTAGGTTCTTCTTGAACCCATACAAATTCAGCTTTAGCGTATTGTTTATATAATTCAGCTAATTGTTTTTCAGGCAATGGATATAATTGTTCAAGTCTAACGATGGCAATGTCTTTGCGTTTTTCCTCTTGTTGTTTAGCTAGCAATTCATAATACATTTTGCCAGTACATAATACCACGCGTTTTACTTTTTTAGCATCAGCATAATTGTCGCCAATCATTTCTTGGAATTGACCAGCTGTAAAATCTTCCATTTTACTAACACACATTGGGTGTCTCAATAAAGATTTAGGAGACATTATCACTAATGGCACTCTGAAATCGCGTTTCAATTGACGTCTCAGTACATGGAATAAACTTGCTGGGGTAGAGCAATTCACAACTTGCATATTGCTGTTAGCACACAATTGTAAAAAACGCTCTAATCTTGCTGAAGAGTGCTCCGGACCTTGGCCTTCATAGCCATGTGGCAATAGCATAACTAAACCACTGTACTGACCCCATTTTGTGCCTGCACTGGCAATGAATTGATCTATCATGATTTGTGCGCCATTGGCAAAATCACCAAATTGTGCTTCCCAAATGGTCAAATCATTCGGTGTACAAGTGCTGTAGCCATATTCAAAACCTAGTTCTGCATATTCACTTAATAGGGAATTGTATATATAAAACTGTCCTTGCTTGTCTGACAAATGTTGTAATGGTACGTATTCGGTCTCAGAATCTTCTTTTTTAACCAAAGCATGTCTGTGGCTAAATGTACCACGCTCACAGTCTTGACCAGCCAATCTTACAGAGTGGCCTTCATCTAACAATGTCGCATAGGCCATTAATTCACCCATAGCCCAATCATATTGATTGTTGTCTATCATTTTTAATCGGCCTTCGTACAATTGTTGTACTTTTTTAATGGGTAAATTATCTGCAGGCAAAGTATTGATGGCTTTAGCCAATGCTTGCCATTTTTTGTCAGTTACACCTGTTTTAGGGGATTTTTCAAAATCTTTTGCCACCGGAAAATGGAAGTCTTTCCATACATCATCTATTTTTAATTTAGATTCTGGGGCTTTGTTCTGTTTAACATCGTCAAGCGTAGATTGTAATAATTGCTTGAATTGCTCTTCCATTTCTTGGGCAATGGCGGCATCTATTTCACCTCTTGAAATTAATTTTTCTTTATAAATTTCTCTAGGGTTAGGATGTGAAGCAATGGCTTTATATAAAATAGGTTGAGTAAATCTTGGTTCATCACCCTCGTTGTGACCATATTTTCTGTAACCTAATAGATCAATAAATACATCTGAATTGAATTTGTTTCTGTAAGCCATGGCCATTTTAATGGTATGAACTACTGCTTCTACATCGTCTCCGTTTACATGGAAAACTGGGCAATTGGTAGTTTTGGCTACATCCGTACAGTAAATACTGCTTCTGCTATCAGTGTAGTTGGTGGTAAATCCAATTTGATTATTGGTAACAATGTGTATGGTGCCACCAATGTTGTTGGCTTCCAGATTGCTCATTTGAATGATCTCATACACGATGCCTTGACCTGCAATGGCAGCATCTCCATGGATTAAAATCGGACACACCTTGTCAATGTTTTTATAATGGTGGTCTAATTTGGCTCTCACCATACCTTTAACGACAGGGTTTACAGCTTCTAGATGGGAAGGGTTAGGGCTTAACTTCAATCTCACTTCTTTGCCCTTATGAGTGTTCACAACTGTAGAATACCCTAAGTGGTATTTCACATCACCTTCAAATTGCTCATCTTGAAAAACTTTGCCCTCAAATTCACTGAAAATATCTGAATAGGTTTTGTTGAAGATGTTAGACAACACATTCAAACGGCCACGGTGAGCCATACCCATAACAAATTCTTCAACGCCCAACTCGGCGCCGTAATGAATAACACTGTCAAGCGCAGGGATTAAACACTCTAAACCTTCTAATGAGAAACGTTTTTGACCAATGAATTTGGTGTGTAAGAAGTTCTCAAAAGCAGTTGCTTGATTTAATTTGTTCAAGCATTGCTTTTTCTCTTCAGCGGTTAAATTTGGTTGGTTCTTGGTGGTTTCCATCAAGTGTTTTAACCACTCAATTTTAACCGGATCGCCAATGTGCAAGTATTCAGCACCTATGCTTTCGCAATAAGTGATTTGTAAATGTTTTAAAATATCAGCCAATGCACATGACCCTAGTCCTAATTCATGGCCAGCGTTGAAAACAGTATTCAAATCCGCATCGCTAAGGCCAAAATTGGCTAAATCAAGCGTAGGGGTGTATTTGCGTCTTTCTCTTACCGGATTGGTTTTAGTAAACAAATGCCCACGTGTTCTGTAGGCGTTGATCAAATTCAAAACATTGATTTCTTTCAAGGCATCTTCGCTAATAGGCGTTGAGCCAGGCATGATTTTGCCAGAGGCTAAGTCAAAACCTTCGAAGAATTTTTGCCAACCAAAATCAACAGAGGCTTTGTCGCTTTGGTATTGTTTGTAAAGATCGTCAATGTAATTGACATCGGCATTGCTTAAATACGAATTCGGAAGCATAGGCTAAAATTTGTGCAAATGTACTGATTTCAGAACATTTATTTAACAGAAATTTCAAATAAAATCAAGGCTTTTATTGCTTTCTGTCTATCACAAAATGCAAGAGTTCAATAAGGCTGGTTCTCGAAGCGTTATTGGGCATGGTCATTAAGATTTCCATGGCTTTTTGTTGGTAGGCCAACATTTGTTTTTGGGCATAATCAAATCCCCCTTTTGACAACACAAATTGTATCACTTCATGAACCGATGATTTTTTCTCACTTTTGTTCTTAATCAAGTTGATGATGTGTTGCTTTTCCTTGCTGTTAGAGTTGTTCAAGGCATATATCAACGGCAAGGTCATTTTCTTTTCTTTGATATCAATACCAGTGGGTTTGCCTATTTTATTGTCGCCGTAGTCAAATAAGTCGTCTTTAATTTGGAAGGCTATGCCAGTATATTCGCCAAACAAACGCATTTGTTCTATCGTTTCTTCTGAGCAATTCACTGCAGCAGCGCCAATAGCGCAACAACTTGCTATGAGTGAGGCTGTTTTTTTAGTGATGATGTCGTAATAGACCTCTTCGGAAATGTCTAAACGCCTAGCTTTTTCGAGTTGCAGCAATTCGCCTTCACTCATTTTTTTAACACTATCGCTCACGATTCTTAGGAGGTCGAAGTCGTTATTGTCTATTGATAACAATAGGCCTTTGGCCAATAAAAAATCGCCTACTAAAACCGCTATTTTGTTTTTCCAAAGGGCATTGATACTGAAAAATCCTCGGCGCATATCGCTGCCATCTACAACATCGTCATGTACCAAGCTGGCTGTGTGCAAGAGTTCTATTAAACTGGCGCCTCTGAGTGTTCTGTCATTGATGCTGCCATGTAGTTGTGCTGAAAACAACACGAACATTGGTCGGATCTGTTTGCCCTTGCGCTTTACAATGTAAGTCATGATGGTATTCAGCAAAGGCACTGAGGTTTTCATGCTGTTGCTGAACGTTTTTTCAAACACCTCCAAGTCTTTTTGAATTGGAATTTTGATATGGTCAATTGAGGTGCTCAAGGCTCAGAAATATTTTGCAAATTAAAGAATAATATTTTGACTTATTTTTGCGGCCAAGAAAATAAATTTTAAAAGAACATGTTAACCGTTGACCAATTTAATTTTAAAGGAGAAAAAGCACTTATTCGCGTTGATTTTAATGTGCCTCTAGATGCTGAATATACTATTAAAGACGATTCAAGAATCAAGGCGGCTGTGCCAACTATTCAAAAAATATTAAACGATGGGGGAGCCTGTATTTTAATGAGCCATTTGGGTAGGCCTAAAGAAGGTCCAACTGAAAAATATTCTTTAAAACACATAGTACAGCGCGTACAAGATTTAACTGGAGCCAAAGTACATTTTGCCGCTGATTGTATGGGCGAAGCAGCTTTTAAATTGTCTGCAGAATTGCCTGCTGGCGAAATCTTATTATTAGAAAACCTCAGATTTTACAAAGAAGAAGAAAAAGGTGACCAAGCCTTTGCTGAAAAATTAGCTCAATACGGAAGTTTTTATGTCAACGATGCTTTCGGTACTGCTCATAGAGCCCATGCTTCTACCGCTGTTGTAGCTCAGTTCTTTAAAGGCAAAAAGTGTTTTGGTTATGTAATGGCCAACGAATTGGCCAATGCAGATAAAGTCATCAAAAGCCCAGAAAGACCATTCACCGCTATAGTTGGTGGCGCGAAAGTGTCTGATAAACTTTTAATCATTGAAAATCTTATGAGCATAGCGAATAACATCATCATTGGTGGGGGGATGGCCTATACCTTTGCTAAGGCCCAAGGTGGTCAAATCGGCAAATCGCTTTGTGAGGATGACAGAATGCCATTAACCTTAGAATTAATTGAAAAAGCCAAAGCTAAAGGGGTTAATTTGTATTTGCCTGTTGACAGTAAAATCGCAGATAATTTTTCTAACGATGCCAATACAGCTTTTGCAGATAATGATCAAATAGCTTCTGATTTCATGGGCTTAGACATTGGACCTAAAGCCATTGCCACTTTTTGTGATGTGATAAAACAATCAAAAACAGTGTTGTGGAACGGCCCTATGGGTGTGTTTGAAATGAGCCAATTTGAACAAGGCACTAAAGCCGTTGCTGAAGCAGTTGTGGCCATGACCCAATCGGGTGGATTCTCTCTGATAGGCGGGGGCGACAGTGCCGCAGCCATTCATCAATTTGGTTTTGCTGATGAAGTTAGTTATGTATCAACTGGTGGAGGCGCATTATTAGAGTACTTCGAAGGCAAAGAATTACCCGGTGTAAAAGCGATTTTAGATTAATCGGATTTTTATTATAAATTTGAAGCATTACGTCTATGCCTAATACCATTTTAAACCATAAACAAATCGGCTATAAATTTATCCGTTTGGCTTGGCAAGTCTATGAAAACAATATGGATGAAACCAGCATTTGGTTGGTGGGCATAGATCAAAGAGGTCACTTCATAGCTCAATCTATTGCTAAGGCTTTAGCTGAAATTTCACAACAAAGAATAGAAGTTGTTCAAGTAGATGTTTTGAATCAAGCTGAACCAGTTTACCATGCTAATGCTGATTTAGCTGAAATGTCTAATGGGGTAGTGATTTTGGTAGACGATGTTTTAAATTCAGGTAAAACCATTATGAAAGCGATGGTGCCAATGTTGAGTATGCAGGTGTCTAAAATTCAAGTGGCGGTATTGGCCTCAAGAAGTCATAGATTGTATCCGATAAAGGCTGATTACGTAGGGATTAGTATGGCGACTACCTTGCATGAGCATTTAACCTTTGACAACACCCAGCCAGATCAATTGCTTTTGACTTTGAATTAGTCAAAGTGTTGTTCAATAATCTCTTGTAAAGGGGCTTGTAATTGCCAATTACTCGCTATGATTGAATCACCAAAAACATAGTCATTTCCGCGTTTAAAGTCTGATAATTCACCACCAGCCTCTGTTACCAATAAACAACCCGCAGCGACATCCCAGGCATGTAAGCCATATTCAAAAAAGCCGTCGAATCTACCACAGGCCACATAAGCCAAATCAACTGCCGCTGAGCCCATGCGTCTTAGGCCATGTGTATTTTTCATGAGGTGTTTTAACACATCAATGTATTGAGCCATCTGTTCAAAATCATAATAGGGAAAGCCGGTTGCCATTAGGCTGTTTTGAAGGGTTTCACATGTGCTGACTTTGATCTTTTGCCCATTTAAGAATGCGCCACCACCTAAATAAGCGTGAAACAATTCTTGTCTGCCCATTTCATAAACAGCACCGACTAATAGTTGATTGTTTTGAGCCAATGCAACACTTATTGAGTACACAGGTACCCCGTGTATAAAGTTGGTAGTGCCGTCAAGTGGGTCAATGATCCAATTGTAATTGAGTGGGCCAATTTCACTGGTGTTCTCTTCTGTTATAAAACCTGCTTCTGGGACAATTTTACTCAAGGCATTGACTAAATATTTTTCCGTTTCAATGTCAACAAAACTTACCAATTGGTTAAGGCCTTTGCTGCTTACATGTGATTGTTCAAATTGTGATTTTTGCTGTTGCATGAATTGAGCGGTTTCAATCATGACTGCATTTAATGATTCACTAATCAATGCTAAATTCATTCAACAAATATAAGTTCAATCAGTCGCTTTTTGTACCTTTGTGTCATGGATCAGCAGCAACGTGTTTTTTTAATGATTTTGGATGGTTGGGGTATTGGTAAAAAAGATTTTACCGATGGTATTTATAACGCTAAAACACCTTTCATCAATCAATTGTATTCTAAGGTGCCCAATACCACTTTAACTACCTTTGGTAATGCGGTTGGTTTGCCTGAAGGCCAAATGGGCAACAGTGAAGTGGGGCATATGAACATAGGTGCAGGAAGGGTGGTTTGGCAACAATTGGCGCTGATCAACAAACAATTTGATGAAGGAACAGCCCAAGATTTACCCGCTATGCAAGCACTTATGGACTATTGCCTTCAACAGCAACAACCTTTGCACCTTATAGGTTTGGTAAGTGATGGTGGTGTGCACAGTAGTTTAGACCATGTCATTAAACTTTGCCAGATTGCTCAAAACAAAGGGCTTAAGCAAGTATACATACACGTGTTTACCGATGGGAGAGACACGGATCCTCGAAGCGGTGTTCAATACATCGAACAATTGGAACAAGCCATTCAAAACGGACCGGCTAAAATTGCCTCTGTGATTGGTCGATATTATGCCATGGACCGCGACAAACGATGGGAGCGTGTTAAGTTGGCTTACGAGCTTATGGTCAATGGCGTTGGAACGCCTTATACTTCTGCTCACGCAGCTATCATTGATCAATACCAAAAGCAAACCACTGATGAGTTTTTGTTGCCCTCAGTTATAGTAGATGAGCAACAACAGCCCATAGCTAAGATTGCCCAAGGCAATGCCGTATTGTGTTTTAATTTTAGAACAGATAGGGGCAGGCAAATTACTCAAGCCCTCACGCAAGAAGCATTTGATGAAAAGGGTATGCAGCCGTTAGAGTTGTATTATGCCACCATGACTGAATACGATGAACGTTATCAAAACGTTAAAGTCTTATTCCCATCTCAAAACATCAAAATGACTTTGGGAGAAGTTTTAAGCCTTCACCATAAAAAACAATTAAGAAGTGCAGAAACTGAAAAATACCCCCATGTGACCTTTTTCTTTTCTGGTGGTCAAGAAGCCTGCTTTGAGGGCGAAGACCGAGTCATGGAGCCGTCACCCAAAGTGGCGACTTATGATTTACAGCCAGAAATGAGTGCCCTGCCTTTAACTCAAAAAATCTTAGCTGCCTTAGATCAAAACCAATATGATTTTATCTGTTTGAATTTTGCCAATACCGATATGGTTGGTCATACTGGTGTTTGGGAGGCCATTATAAAAGCGGCAGAAACGGTTGATGCCTGCGTGGAACAACTGTATCAGAAGGCGCTCAGCATGGGCTATCAAATGGTGATCATTGCAGACCACGGTAACTCTGATGAGGCGAAGAATCCAGATGGAAGTCCTAATACTGCACACAGTATGAATCCTGTGCCTTGTTTTATTGTTAGCCCAGCTTGCAAGCAGCTTAATCAAGCGGGCAAATTAGCAGATGTAGCCCCTACAATTCTAAAAATGATGAACTTACCAATTCCATCTGAAATGGATGGTAATTGTTTGTTTTAAACTTCAAGAGTAGGCTCATTGTGGTCGCTGTATCTGTAATACAGGGCAGCTGAACAAGCAAATATAAAGGCATTACTAATGCCACCTATAATGGCATTCAATAGTTGAGTAGTGAAATAGGCAGGAGCGGCACCTAATTGCTTTGAAACGCTTTTAGCGATTGGCATAGTTAAAGCACCAAAGGCATAACTCAACAGTGCTAAGCCTATCAATACCACTATCCCAATTAGCCCCACCATGGCAGCGCGTTTTAAGGTGATGTTTTGAAAACTAAAGGCAAAGGCCTCGTTCATTCTGAATTGGCCTAAGGCAATCGCTGCAGGCGCCAATAAAAATCGAATCATATACAATAGCCATACAAAAAAACCAATAAAGCCAATCAGTATACTCAATAGGCTGTTGATTTTAGCCAACATGGCCACGAGCAATACAAACAGCATAAAGCTAATACCCATGAATAGAGAGAAAACCACCATGAATAGGATTTGAGTAACAATGCGTTTGTTGAAAGAGGCTTTAATGACGGCGCCTAACGGTCTTGAGCCAGTCATGATTTCTTGTTGGTTCAATTGATAAAACAACTCTACATTCCACCCGTAAATGAAGCAAGCAATAGCTACAAAAGGCAACAATAAAGCATAGTTCAATTGGCCAAATAAGGCTTCTACTTCAGCGCTAGGGTCGCCATTCTTTTGTAAGATGTTGCTAATGTCTTGAAGTTTACTCTGGATTTGATTGAGGGTTTCAAAATCCCAATTCATCATTTGTAGTAGTAATGGCATTTGAATTGTGTTTGAAAGGATGGCAACGATTAAACTGATTAAAATTGCTGCTGGCCAAATTTTCTTGAACACCATAACTGCTCCGTTAAAGGCTTGATCCTTAAAATGAAATTGGTATTGATTCATGTATTCAAGATTAGCGTAAGTTTACAATATTTACAAATCATTGCAAATAATTTATGGGTAAAACCTATTTTTGCGCATCATGATCAAAGGGAAAAAAATAGTTGTTGTATTGCCGGCTTACAATGCTGCCGCCACATTAGAACAAACTTACAAAGAAATTCCAATGGACATTGTTGACGATGTGGTTTTGGTTGACGATAACAGTAAAGATGAAACCATTGCCAAAGCAAAAGAATTAGGTATTCAGCACATTGTTAAACACGAAGTCAATAGAGGGTATGGGGGCAATCAAAAATCATGTTACAGTAAAGCCTTGAGTCTTGGCGCAGATATTATTGTGATGCTGCACCCAGATTACCAATACACGCCTCAACTCATTGAAAGCATGGCATACATGATCGCTAACAATGTTTACCCAGTGGCTTTGGGTAGTCGCATATTAGGTAAGGGGGCTTTAAAAGGCGGTATGCCAATGTATAAATACATAGCTAACCGATTGTTGACCCTTTTTCAAAACATTCTAATGGGTCAAAAACTTTCTGAATACCATACTGGTTATAGAGCTTTTGACAAAAAGATTTTTGAAAAAATCAATATTGAAGCCAATTCAGATGATTTTATATTTGACAATCAAATGTTGGCTCAGATATTTTATGCCGGATTTGAAATTGGTGAAGTGACTTGCCCTACCAAATATTTTGATGAAGCTAGTAGTATCAATTTTAAGCGCAGTAGTATTTACGGCCTGGGTGTCATTAAAGTGTCTTTGCAATACCGAATGCAAAAATGGGGCTTAATTAAAAGTGCTTTATTTGCCTAATCCGCAAAGTTCATCAACATACTTTTGGGCCTCTTTGTAACCAATTTGTAGGGCATGTTTCCAGTCAGAACAGGCTTCTGCTTGAAGCTTCAGGTTGTTGTAGGCCACACCTCTTAAAGTTAAAAGCAATCCGAAGTCCGGGAATTCTAAATCAATGGCTTTGTTTAAGCTCATTATCGCAGCTTCGTTTTGTTTCAATTGAATTTGGCAAAAACCAATGTTAAAATGGTAATCAGCTTCATTGCGCCCTATGCTTAACAAGCTTTGGTAGTCAAGAATGGCTAATTCAAATACACCCAGATTGCTGTAGGCGTCAGCTCTGTTGTAAAGCGCTTCTTTATGTTTGGGGTACAATAGTAGTATCACATTGTAGGCGTCAATCGCTTCTCTGAACCTGTTAGCATCGTAATAGATATTGCCCTTGCTCATCCATAAACTTGTGTCATTTGCATTCGGTTGTAGGCAGATGTCTATGTCTTTAATGGCCAAATTGATGGAATCAATAGCGGCATAGGCCATAGCTCTTAATTGTCTTATTTTAAGGTCAGGCGCTTGCTCAAGGTAGCGCGAGTAATAGGTTATGGCTTGGGGGTAATTGTCCATGTCTTCAGACAAAACCGCTAAATTGTATAGTCCTCTCAGATCATTGCTTTGTCTGCGTAAAAACACTAAAAAGTCTGACTCAGAAAAGGTTAGATTGTTGAGTGCATGATGGGCAATGCCTCTGTTTAAGTAGGCTTCTGTAATGTTAGAATCCAATCTAAGCGCCTGATTAAAATCTACTAAGGCAATGTTAGGTTTCTGCAGCATTAATTGGCAAGTCCCTCTTTGAAAATAAGCCATTGCCATGTTAGGGTCAGAACTCAAGCATTGGTCTAACTGAGCAATGGCTTCAGTGAATGAACGGTCTTGAATGAATGCGATGGCTTTATTGTAACAAATTGTAGTTTGAGCAACTGCCTTTGTTGAGCAGAATGGCAAACACAAAACCAATACCCATAAAGATTTGCTCAGTTTCATATTAACAAAATTAAATGGATTCACTTGACAAAATAAAAATAGATATCTACTATTGTGGAATGATTCAAGTGGAAGTTGTGATAAGTCCTGCATTATTGTCTTTATTTGAAGTAAAAGGCAAGGTGGTTGTTGTGGTAGATGTTTTGCGAGCAACTTCAACAATATGCACTGCCATTCATGAAGGGGCTGAGGCCGTTATTGCAGTTGAAACCATTGAAAGTGCAATGGGCTATCGCTCAGGTAACTACTTATTAGCAGCAGAGCGAAATGGGTACAAGGTTGAGGGCTTTGATATGGGCAATTCCCCATTTGAGTGTCAAGAAGGTAAAGTAAAAGATAAAACCATCGTATTAACCACTACCAATGGCACTAAATGTATTGAGGCGGCTGTTAAAGCTGGTGCAAACCATGTGTTAGCGGGTAGTTTCTTGAATTTAGAGGCAACTGCTCAATGGTTGAGTCAATGCACAGAACCGATTTTGATTTTATGTGCTGGTTGGAAAGATAAAGTGAACCTTGAGGATACCTTGTATGCAGGTGCTTTGGTGGCAAAGCTTAGGCAAATCATTGAATTATCAATAGACTGCGATACGGCACTTATGGCTGAACAGTTATATAATCAATCTCAAAATGATTTAATAGGGGTCTTAAAACACTCCTCTCATTATAAAAGATTGTCGCACTTGTCTCACGAAGAAGACATGATTTTCTGTATGCAAAACTCTGTTTTTCAGGAAGTTGTTGGGCTTGTGGAAAATCAGATGAAAAAAATGTAGTTCTGAAGACTCTTTTAAGGGTATAATTTGTACATTTGACCAATCTTAGATTAATTTAATATGAAAAAAGCATTACTAATTTTATTATCGGTGATGGGCTTAAGTACCGTTTCTGCACAGTACTATTACATCCCATACACCAATGCCGGTAAAAACCCCGGTGGATTAAACACTGACGCCGAATATCCTGTAGGTGGCGGTATTTCACCAGGTTGGACAACCCTTTTAGCAGGTAACCAAACCAGCCCTGCATGGTCAAGTCAAACCACCTTGCCATTTACATTCAAGTTCAATGGCAATGATTACACCAAATTTTATGTGTCTTCATCTGGCGTTTTAACTTTCTCAAGTACCGTTGGAACTGCTCCAGCATATGCTAATACCAATTTACCTGATGCCTCTATTCCTGATAACTCAGCTTGTATCAGAGGTATTTTAAGTGCAGGTGCAAATAGTGCTTATGCTAACATCGTGACTAAAACCTTCGGAACTACTGGTTCACGTCAATTTTGGATCACCTTTAGTGCCTACAATGAAGCCAACTTAGGCTCATCTGCCTATTTATGGGTATCAATTGTTCTTGAAGAAGGAAGCAACGCTATATACTTTGTTGATCAAAGAAAAGCACCAGCTACAGCAACAAAATTAACAATGGG
>JACCDP010150592.1_pt1 | contig 27739 bp, 44 predicted proteins | sample 7445841 | NCBI WGS metagenome assembly JACCDP01 (sample SAMN15323441, study PRJNA562643) | freshwater metagenome | isolation source: river surface water | place: USA:Blue River Watershed | collected 2017-08-17 | reverse complement strand
CCAAAAGACGGCGGAGACATCCTAACGGTGCAGTTAGCACTCACAAACCTAGAGAACTTAAGTGCCAATCCCGACCGATGAAATGGCGCGAGAAGCCCAGCGAGGGCTTGATTGGCGCAGCGAATACGGCAGAGGTGGTACTGAGGTAGGCATCGCTAGAGCCCGTGACATTGTTAATAAGCGCGATTTGAGCGAAGATACGCTCAAGCGCATGGTCAGCTTCTTTGCAAGGCACGAAGTTGACAAAGAGGCTGAAGGATTCCGCGAAGGTGAAGAAGGCTACCCGTCTAACGGGCGTATAGCGTGGGCATTATGGGGCGGTGACCCTGGTCAATCCTGGGCAAAGCGTAAACTCGCGGAAATCGGAGATGAAAAAATGATACGCAAGGCAATTAACCTCGATTCGATGTCCTTAAAGTTCGCTGGAGATAGCGGGTTTGAGGGCTACGCGTCTGTTTTCGGTGGCGTTGACAGCTACAACGACACGATCATGCCTGGTGCTTATAAGTCTGTCATTGACCGCATCAAGGCAGGTGCAGCCCGTATGCCTAAGATGTTTGTCAATCACAAGTCTTGGGACGTGCCAATCGGTAAATGGATCAAGATGGAAGAGGACGAACACGGCCTTTACATCAAAGGCGAGTTCACACCAGGCATACCAGAGGCGCAAGCAGTCAAAGCGGCCATGCAACACGGCACCATTGACGGATTGTCAATCGGCTATATGCTTCAGCCTGACGATATTGAGTTTCGTGAGGATGTTCGCATCATCAAGAACATTTCCGAGCTCGCAGAGGTAAGCATCGTTACTTTCCCTGCTGATTCTGCTGCTAGGGTAGACCTTGCAAGCGTTAAAAGCTCTTTGGAAAGCATCAAAACTTTGAGAGAATTTGAAAACTTCTTGCGGGATGCAGGTGGGTTTTCTAAGTCTTTGGCAACGGCCACGGCAGCACGAGCCAAAGAGGTACTGAATCGGAGAGAGTCTGATTCGAAATTGCCGGACGATTTGCAGCGTTTAATCGCGCTCAACCTCCTCCAATCACGGACTCTGTAAGGAATATCATGGACGAAATCAAAGCACTGGCCGAAACCCAGGCCAAACTCTTAGACACCAGCCGCGAGCTTAAGGGCTGGATGGAAAAAGCCAACAACGAGATTGAATCGGTCAAGAAGTTGGACAGCGAAACCAAAGCAGCACTCGATAAGCTCAGCACGAAAGCTGCTGAACTTACCGACAAGTGCTTGGACCTTGAGCGTCGCATCTCTGATGCTGGCTCGACCGAAGGCAAGAGCGAAACCGCGGGCGAATTACTCACCAAGTCGGAAGCATTTTTGGCTATGTCAGCAGGTCGCAGCAAGTTTGCTCGCGTTGAGCTCAAGACCGCCATCGTCAACGCAACCGGCCAGAATCAGCCACTCGTTGCTGACATGCGCGTACCTGGGATTATCAACAATCCCAATCGCGTACTGACGATTCGTGATCTTATGCCCGTTGGTCGCACTGCTAGCAACCTTGTGCAGTTCACGAAGGAAAACGTTTACACGAACAACGCTGCAGCGCAGTACAGCAGCCCAAATCGTGAGAACGTTACCAAGCCTGAGAGCGGCATCACCTTCACGCTCGCAAACGCTGCTGTCGTGACACTTGCTCACTTCATCCCTGTTAGCCGTCAGGTTCTCGATGATGCGCCTCAGCTTGAGTCGTACGTCAATGGCCGTCTGCTCTATGGCTTGAAGTTGGAGGAGGAAGATCAGCTGCTTAACGGCGCTGGCACTTCCGGTTCGTTGTCTGGTTTGTTGGCAAGCGGCAATAACACTGCCTACAACCGCAGCGCAACTGGCGACACCCGCATCGATACCCTTCGCAAGGCAATCACTCAGGCAGCACTGAGCGAGTACGCAGCCGACGCGATTGTTATCAACCCTGAGGACTGGGAAGCCATCGAACTGACCAAAGCAACTGATGGTCAGTACATCATGGCTAACCCAATGGCACTTGCTGGCCCTCAGCTCTGGGGCAAGCGCGTTGTCGCTACCAACTCGATCGCTGAAGGAACGTTCTTGGTTGGTGCTTTCACGATGGGCGCTCAGGTTTGGGATCGCATGGACGCAGCTGTCCAGATTTCTTATGAAGATGGCGACAACTTCAAAAAGAACATGGCAACGCTGCTGGCCGAAGAGCGTCTCGCTCTGACGGTCTACCGTCCTGCCGCCTTTATCAAAGGCACGTTCTAATGCCAACGCCGAGGACGGGAGAAAGCGAACGCGATTTTGTCAGCCGTTGTATGTCTGACTCCGAAGCAAGACGCGATTTCCCTGACTCGGCACAACGCGCAGCCTTTTGCTACGCGACATGGCAGAATAGGCCCAAGGTCACAAGCCCTGGGCCTTTTTCATCACCCGCGAAGAAATTATGCAACTTATTGAAGTCTTAGCACTGCAACACTTTGCAGACTCCAGAATTGGAAGCGTCACACGCAAGCAACGCCTCAAACTACCGATTGGACTCGCTGAACAGCTAGAGTCAGCCGGTTGCGTTGAAATCCTAAACCCTCGCAGGACAGTTCGCACAATGCCGTCAGCCTCAGAGACCACGGACGCTGGCGGGGCGAGACTGTCTGTATCTTCGCTTCCGGCCCAAGTCTCACCGCAGAGGATTGCGAGCTCGCTGGCACAAAGCCTTGGCGATTTATCGCAATCAACGACAGTTACAAACGAGCCCCCTTTGCAGACGTTCTCTACGCATGTGATGGACAATGGTGGAAGGTCTACCACCAAGAAGCGAGGCAGGCCTTCAAAGGCGAGCTATGGACTCAAGACGAGTTTGCCGCAACAAAGTACGGAATCCATCGCATAGGCTCTGAATCGCATCCTGGGCTTGGACTTCATGACAAGATTCATCAGGGCGGCAACAGTGGCTATCAGGCTATCAATCTTGCGTATCTCTGGGGCGCTGACAGAATCATCTTGCTTGGGTTTGATTGCGGCCCTAGCTTAAAAGGCGAAGCGCACTGGTTCGGCCAGCATCCGCCAACGCTAACAACAACACAGCCCTATGAGCTCTGGCGAGCTAAATTCCCAAGGCTTGCAGCAGACTTGCAAAAGCAAGGCGTAGAGGTTATCAACGCAAGCAGACACACTACGTTGACATGCTTTGAACGCAAACCGATAGACCAATGCTAACCCTACTGACAACCACCGGAGAAAGGCAGCGAGCTTGGGATTTGTGCCAAATCTGGATGGCAAGGCAGACTTATAGCGGACCCGTTCGCTGGGTCATCGTAGACGATGGAAGAAATCAACAACAAACGACATTCAGCCGCAAGCACTGGGAGCTGGTTTTTGTAAGACCGGAGCCGTTCTGGGATGGCTCAAACACACAAGCAAGGAACCTACAGGCAGGGCTTGCACAGATTGGCGGCATCGAGTGGGTTGTCATCATTGAAGATGACGACTATTACGCACCACAATGGCTTGAGACTGTTTTTGGTCAATTCAAGAACGCTGAGCTGATAGGCGAACGACGCGCCCGTTACTACAATGTTCGGACTAAGACCTGGCGACACATGGAAAACTTGATCCACGCAAGCCTATGCTCGACGGCTATGCGTAGCAATGCTCTAACACTCTTTCGAAACATTGCAACAACCGAGCATAAATTCATCGACATAGCGCTATGGGAGAAGGCTAAATCTAGGCATCTTTTTGATTCGCAGCTCACAGTCGGCATCAAGGGATTGCCAGGACGAGCCGGTATCGGCTCAGGCCATGACACTAACTTTTACGGAGAATTTGACCACGATGGGTCAAAACTGAGAGAATGGATCGGGGCAGATTCTCAGTATTACATGAACGATAAGGACGGCAAGAATGCTACCCAAGCTGATCGCACAAGGCGACCAATCCGTTGAGCCTATTACGCTGGCACAGGCCCAGTTGCATTTGCGCTTGGACTTGGAAGCTGGGCAGCATCCAGACGATTCGCTTGTATCTGCACTCATCACCGTTGCTCGACAAGACGCTGAGAACTATACGGGCTTGGCGCTTGCTCAGCAAACCTTTATCGCTTATTACGACGAATTCCCCGCAGACGATTTAGACCTTGGCATCTGGCCGGTGAGATCGATTACGTCTGTTCAATATGTCGATAGTGATGGAAATACTCAGACGCTTTCGTCGACCGCCTATCGTTTAGACCCTAACGACAAGCCAGCGATCCTGCAATACGTTGACGCATGGCCTCAGACTAAGGCACAAAAGAACGCAGTTACGGTTACTTTTGTTGCTGGCTATGCAGCTGGAAGCCCTACGCGCTGGAACCTTCCGAAACCGATCTATCAAGCGATGCTTATGATGATCGGGCATTTGTACGAGAACAGAGAGAGCGTCAACGTCGGAAACATGGTCACAGCTTATCCGCTTGGGATGATGCACCTTTTGACACCTTATCGAATCAAGATGGGGATCTGATGTGCGAGCTGGCAAACTTAACCGACGCATTCGGATACAAGAGCAGAGTCTTTCCGTCGATGATTACGGGCAGCAGATTGAGACTTGGGCAGATATTGCAATTGTCTGGGCAGCGATTAAGCCTGTCAAAACAACATCTGCGCGAGAGAAGGTTAAGGCTTTTGAACTTAGCCCAGACATTACGCACGAAATCACCGTACGTTACAACATCAATTTCCTGCCTGCCTCGATCACTGATTCTCGGCGCATCGTTTACCAAAATCGCGTTTACAGTATTGCCGCTGCTTATGACATCGAGGAAGATCGGAAGTCGATTGTTTTTGAGTGTAAAGATTCTGGCATTGTCTTGCAGGGAGAAATTGAGAAATTCACGCTTGAAAACGGCGATATTCTTATCCTTGAAAACGGCAATTATTTGATTCTGGAGTAAATATGGCCGACGTAAAGATCTCACAGTTAAACGACGGATCGCCAGCTCAATCTGCCGATGAAATTCCGGTTACTCGCGGCGCTAGTAATTTTAAAATCTCCGCTGGCGATATTGCCGATTTAGTTATTGGCAATCTGACTGCATCCAAGCCAGTTTTCACAAACTCAGACAGCGAGCTTGTAAGCACTGGGACAGTGCCACTAAACCAAGGTGGCACAGGTGCGACTACAGCATCAAATGCACGAACCAATCTTGGTCTTGGCTCTGTAGCCACACAAGATGCGTCATCGATTGCGATTACTGGAGGTTCAATTGCTGGAATCACTGACCTGGCGGTTGCAGACGGTGGTACTGGGGCTAGCACTGCTGCTGGGGCAAGGACTAACCTTTTGCCGTCTTACGCTAGCAACGCTACGAAGGTGCTTAGGGTCAATGCTGGCGCGACGGATGTAGAGTGGGCAGAGCAAAGCGCAAGCGGTGTTACTAGCGTCGCAGCAGGCACAGGATTAAGCGGTGGCACGATTACCAGCACAGGCACGATTGCGCTTGCCACGGCCTATGGTGATACGGTTAACCCATACGCATCCAAGACAGCAAACTATGTGCTTGCTGCACCTAACGGATCGTCTGGAGTGCCTACGTTTAGGGCTCTAGTCGCTGCTGATATTCCGACGCTCAATCAGAGCACATCAGGTAATGCGGCAACTGCCACAGCGTTACAGACCGCCAGGACAATCAACGGCGTTTCATTTGATGGCACAGCTAATATTACGGTTGCAGCGGTCACGTCCGTTGGCTTGACGATGCCGAGTGGGTTTTCTGTTGCAAGCTCACCTGTAACGAGTTCCGGCACGATTGCTGTCACGACTAGCCTAAGCGGGATTCTTAAGGGCAACGGATCAGGATTTACGACAGCGACAAGCGGCACAGACTATGCGCCTGCAACGAGCGGCACTTCGATTCTGTACGGCAATGGCTCCGGTGGCTTTAGTAACGTCACCGTAGGTACCGGCCTTAGCTTTAGCGCAGGAACACTCTCGGCTACTGGAGCAGGTGGCTCAGGCGATGTAGTCGGGCCATCATCGGCAACAGATAATCAGATTGCGCTATTCGATAGCACGACCGGAAAGTTGATTAAGGCTGCATCAACCAGTGGATTGCTTAAAGCATCTTCAGGCGTGATTGCAGCGGCCACAAGCGGCACTGATTACGCTCCGGCAACGTCAGGCACAAGCATACTTAAAGGATCTGGCTCTGGAGGTTTTAGCAACGCATCTGCCGGAAGCGATTACCTCGCTCCTCCGTCTGGCACAGCGATTCTGAAAGCTAATTCGGGCGGTGCTCTTGCTAATGCTACGGCAGGCACAGATTACGCAGCGGCGACCACTGGCACGAACGCGCAGCTGCTCGCTAACAACGGCAGCGGTGGCTTTTCTAATGTAACCGTTGGGTCAGGATTATCCTATTCTGCAGGAACTCTAACGGCTACTGGTGGTGGATCGGGTACGGTTACTTCGGTTGATGTTTCTGGTGGCACGACTGGTCTTACAACGTCTGGTGGCCCAATAACATCATCTGGAACCATTACGCTTGCTGGAACTTTGGCTGTTGCAAACGGCGGCACTGGCATCACATCCTTTGGGTCTGGCATAGCAACATGGCTAGGGACTCCATCATCAGCTAATTTAGCTGCTGCGGTAAGTGATGAGACGGGTACAGGTGCGCTGGTATTTGCAAACACTCCAACACTTGTGACACCTGTACTTGGTACGCCAACATCCGGCAATTTGAGCAACTGTACAGTCGATGGCACTAATAAGGTTGGTTACATTGGAGCGCCGCAAAGCACCAATACAACCGTAGCTGCAAGCGATGCAGGTAAGCACATTTACTTTACAGGCGGTTCAACTGCGACGCTTACAGTCAACTTAAACGCAACAACGCCGATAGATGTTGGCACCACGATTCTTGTTGTCAACAACAACAGTGGGAGCCTAACGATCTCTGGTGCTGGCGTGACGTTTCAGCTAGCCAACGGCGCAACAGGAAACCGTACGGTAGCCACTAAAGGTATGGCTACTTTGCTTAAAGTTGCAACCGATACTTGGTACGTTTCTGGCGCAGGGGTAACTTAATGGCTGGCGCACTCACAGCTTCAATTGCAGCAGCATTTGCTGGAACCGCTGCGCCTAGCGCCCCACCATCCGTTGAATATTTGGTTGTTGCTGGTGGTGGTGGTGGAGCATCCAGATACGGTGGTGGGGGTGGCGGTGGTGGTTTCAAAACAGCGACAGGCTTATCTGTCACATCAGGTTCCTCAATCACAGTAACCGTTGGTGCTGGAGGTGCTGGAGTAACAGACCATTTTGCTGTTTATTATGGAACTAAAGGTTCTAATTCAGTTTTTTCTTCAGTAACGTCCACAGGTGGTGGAGGAGGTGGAGGTCAAACTAATTACAGTGGTAATACATCTGCAAGCATGAATGGTGGATCAGGCGGTGGTAGCAGTTGGGGAGGGACTCCAGCCACAGGCGGAACAGGAACTTCAGGAGAAGGGAAAAATGGCGGGTCTACTGCGAGTGCTAGCCAGTTTGTGTCTGCTGGCGGTGGAGGGGCTGGAGCAGCAGGAAATGCAGCAACAACAGCAGCATCCGCTGGCGGCGCTGGATTATCATCAAGCATTAGCGGAAGCTCAGTAACCTATGCTGGCGGTGGTGGAGGTGCTGCTTTTATAGGCTCGGGTGTTGGAGGTGCTGGTGGGGCTGGTGGTTCTGGTGGCGGTGGTGCTGGTTGGGGTAGTTCTGCCGGTAGCGCAGGAACAGCAAACACAGGCGGTGGTGGCGGTGGTGGAAACGGCGGCACTGGGGCTGGCGGTGGTGGTAATGGCGGCTCAGGTGTTGTAATTATCCGCTATGCAGACAGTTATGCTGCCGCAACATCAACCACAGGATCACCAACGATCACGGTCGCTGGAGGCTATCGTATTTACAAGTGGACCGGAAACGGCTCCATTACATTCTAGGGATTGCACATGGCTCATTTTGCAAAACTAGACGAAAACAATGTCGTGCTTGAGGTGCATGTCGTTCACAACAACGAACTGCTTGATGAGAGCGGCGTTGAGCAAGAACAAAAAGGCATTGACTTTCTAATCAACTGGTCAAACGGTTATTTGGCTTGGAAGCAGACAAGTTACAACGGGTCGTTTAGGAAGAACTACGCAGGGATTGGCTATTCTTATCTGCCAGCACCTATCGATGGTTTTGTTCCACCAAGACCATTTGGAAGCTGGAACCTAGACCCTGACACCTGTCAATGGGTAGCGCCAGTGGCAATGCCTACAGACGGCAAGATGTATCAGTGGGACGAAGCAACGACCAGTTGGGTAGAGTTGGCTATACCAGGAACTGCACCGGCATTTGAAGATCAAGCAGAGCCTACGTTTTTGTCTGAGACGTTGACCACAGATCAGATCGTTAACCTGACTACGGCGCAAATCAATGTCTGAATTTGAGGTCACTGGGCTTGCTGAGCTCTACGCAGCGCTGCAAGAACTACCTGTGAGGATCGAACGCAACATCACTCGCGGTGCTTTGCGAGCTGGCGCTGCTATATTTAGAGATGAGGCAAGGGCTAATGTCCCTAAAAATTCCGGTTTTCTTCGCAAGTCCATCAAATCGGAATCAGACGTTCGTTACGGTAAGGCATACGGATACGTCAGAATTGATCGCAATAAAGGCGGTGCTTTTTACGCTCACATGCTCGAATTCGGAACAGCCAGTTATTACGCTGGAAGCGGTCGTAGTAAGCGTCAGCCCTATCGTATCCCTAAAGCGACGATTGGCAGAAAGAAAACGGCGAACACGGTTTCGAAGAGGCTAAAATTCAACACCCCAGGTGGTTTTGTGATTCGTAATGCTGTGATTCATCCAGGTATAAAGCCAACTTTCTTTATGCGTAAAGCCTTTGATCGCAAGCAAAAAGAAGCGATGGACGCTTTTAGGGTTTACGTTGAAAACCGACTGCCTATTGAGGTTGCAAAGCTAAAATGAGTGCGGAACTAATCATTGCAGAGCTGCTGAAAGATGCGTCGATCACGGCGGTCATTGGTACGCGCAATGCGCTCGTGCAGCTTCCAAAGAATACAAACTATCCTGCTTTGGTCTACACCGTCATCGACACGACACCAGACCCAGTGCTAGCCTATCAATCAGCAGATCAGATGGCTCGCGCTCGAATCCAATTCAATCCGCTTGCAAAAGACATTGCCACCGTAAAGCAAATCCTTGCTGCATTGCGGACTCTGCTTGATTTCAAGCATAATGATACTGTTTTGGGGCATCTTATCGTGAGCTGCCGCTTAGACAATATCGGCCCTGTAGACCGAGACAACGATATTGGTGTTTGGACTCAGCCAGCCGATTACATGTTGATGTACTACGAGTGACCCCGTTGGGGCTTTTTAACTGGAGAAAACCATGACTGTCGCAACCTCCGCAGGCTCAACCCTCAGGGTCACATCGTCTGCACCTGCAACCTATGATTCGAGCGGTTACAACACGCTCTTTAACGCATCACCTGCACCTGCTTTAGTTGGCGAGATCACCGATCTTGGCGAGTTTGGCCGAGAGTTTGCCCTGGTTACGCATAACCCAGTAGGCACTCGCGGGACGCAAAAGTTTAAGGGCAGCTTCAACGAAGGCACGATGTCGCTTTCGCTCGGTCTTGATACTGACGATGCTGGTCAGATCATTATGAAAGCAGCTTCGCTTTCTGACAATGACTACAGCTTCAAGGTCACGACCCAAAACGGCGACAAGTATTACTTTCGTGCCAAGGTCATGAACTTCAAGGTTAGCGTTGGATCGGTCGATTCGATTACTACCGCAACCTGCACACTTGAAATTACCACCAATTCTGCTGGCGTTGGCATCGTCGAAGCGTTAGCTGCTTAATTGGAAAACCTAGCACCTGCCCCACGTCCGCCTGACTCTTCGCGGGGTCAACGGGCTGGGGGTAAGGGCAAACATCCCCGCGAAGGATCATTTACCATGTTTGATATTTCCACGCTTGCTGTAAACGACACCACTATTGTCGAGCTTGAAACCCCTGATGGCGACCCTTTGCATAACGAAAAGGGCTTGCCGTTAAGCATCACGATCTACGGACCAGGCTCAAAACCATTTCAGAAAGCTCAAAGTATCCGCAATCGCGCAGTGCTTGAGTTTGTGAAAAAGGGTGGCAAGAAGATGAAGGACAACGAGCAGCGGGAGCTCGATGCAGAGTTCTTGGCATCCTGCACCGTGTCTTTTAATAACTTTGGTTACAAAGACCTGACAGGCTATGAAATGTTCAAGGCTGTTTATCTCGATGCGACGATTGGTTTTATCTCTGAGCAAGTCAACAAGCACATCGGAGACTGGTCAAATTTTATGCAGAAGTCGCAGAAGAACTAACGCTCTACGCTCGCCAGCTCGGTTGGTTTCACGCCACCCCTAAAAAGTCTGAGTCTGTCAGCAAAGAAAAGCCTGTTACGCGACAGCAGGATATTTTGAATCGTGGCGGCACTCCGCTTATGCCGGATGTGCAAGCCGAGTATCTCCTTGGATACTGGACATCGCTTGGCATGGTCGAGAATAATGGCCAAGGCCCAAGCCCTTTGTCTCCAACGACAGTAAAGCACTGGGCGGACTCCATCTGCATCGATTTGCAGCCTTGGGAGTTTGCTATCCTTTTAGGCATGTCAAGGTTATACTTGGACGAGTTTAGGCAGGCTGAATCGCCGGATAGACCACCACCGTATGGCGACCCAGTGAACACCTTTGACCGCGCAGCAGTAAGCAAGAAACTTGGAAACGCATTTAAGGCATTCATTCAGGCTAAAAAATGAACGGCACAGTTGGAACGCTTACGATTGAGATGGCTGCAAACATTGTCCGGCTGCAACAGGACATGGACAAAGCAAAAAGGACAGTCGACAGCGCTATGGGTAGCGTCGAGAAGTCTATTGATCGCGTCACTACTGCTCTTGGTGCTATTGCTGGCGCTCTTTCCGTTCAAGCTTTCACGACTAAGTTAATTCAGGTGCAGCGCGAGTTCGACATCCTGAACTCATCGCTTATTACGGTCACAGGCTCCAGCCGAAACGCTGAGATCGAGTTTGCTTGGATCAAGAACTTCGCAGCCACCACGCCTTTTAGCCTTGCGGAAGTAACTAGCGCATTTATTAAGATGAAGGCGTTAGGATTAGACGCTAGCGCAGAGGCTCTTAGGTCTTACGGCAACACCGCAAGCGCGATGGGCAAGAGCCTCAACGATCTTATCGAGGCTATAGCTGACGCTGCCACTGGCGAGTTTGAGCGATTAAAAGAATTTGGCATTAAGGCCAATGCAGAGGGTGACCGCGTCACGCTAACCTTTAGAGGCGTTAGCACCAATATTGGCAAGAACGCTGCCGATATTACGCAGTATCTTCGCTCGATAGGCGAGGTTGATTTTGCTGGCGCTATGGAGAATCGAGCAAACACGCTCGACGGTGCCATTAGCAACCTTAGCGATACTTGGGATGAGCTTTTTAGGACGGTCAACAAGGGCTTGTTTGGCGATCTTTTGCTCGACTCTGTGCGTGGATTAACAACGCTGCTGTCAGGTCTTGGAAGCGGCATAACGACGCTTGGCGAGGCTATTGAGCGCAACAAGACACAGCTCATCATCTGGGCTGGAATCTTTACGGGCGGCGCTCTGCTTGCTGCTCTGCCGCTTATCACTGCCGCGGTTGGCGCTCTCACGACCGGCGTGATCGCTCTATCTGCTGCCTTTGCTGCTAATCCGGTTGCGCTTGCAATCATGGCTGTAACTGCTGCTGCTGTGCCAGCAGTCAACGCAATAAGCGCAATGGTTGCCCAGAACAAGAAAGCCGAGTCCGCGACCAAGGCGGTTTATGAAACAGAATCACAACGCGCTGCATTCTTAGAAGCAAACGCTTCGCCAGCGCAACAGAAACAAATTGCACTGACTAAAGAACAGATTAAAGAGATTGAAAAGCAAGAAGAGGTTTATAAAAAGCTCATTGAGAAGTTGCGCGAGCAAAACTCTGAAATGCTGCTTGAGGAAGCTAATAACGGCAAGCTAACAGCGTCGCAAAAACAAGCCCTGGACGTTATGCTGCAAATCCAAAACGGCACGCTTAAACTTACCGAGCAGCGCAAGCAAGAGGTCGTAGAGATTCTGAACGCTAATATCGCACTAGAAGCCGAGGCTAAAAAACGCGAGGATGCGAAGAAAGCAGCCGAAGAGCAAACGAAGGCTTACGAGAAGGTTACCGGCTCGATTAGCGATCAAATCCAAAAACTCGCTGACGGTCTTGGTCCGCTCAATGAAATGACTGCCGGACAAAGAGCAGCTTATGATGTATTGATCAAATACTTGCCAGAGCTCAGCAAACTAAACGACGAGCAGAAAATTAGGATTCGGCAGTTGATAGAAGAACTGATCGAGCAAGAAAATTTCAATCAGGCATTAAAAGACGGTGAGGAAAGTTACGGTAGATACAAAGACGCTCAACAAAAATCCTACGATCAGCAAAGAAAGACTATTGAAGGCATCGACGCTGAGATTGCAAAGCTCCGAGAGAGCCAGTCACAGATCGGGCTTACTGCTAAAGAGATTGGACTTTTAGAGGTTGCAAAGATCAGAGATCGAGCAGCATCGATGGATCGTGCCTCACAGCTTGCGTTGGAGGCTGATTTTGACGCTGAAACGGCAGAGAATTACAGACTGCAAGCCGTTAGACTTAGAGAATTAGCCGACCTAAAAGAACAAGGCGTACACGTTCAATCCGCAAAAGATGCAGCTGAGGCTTGGAAGAAAACAACCGATGAACTTTCGAGAGGTTTAACCGATGCGTTGATGCGCGGTTTTGAATCTGGCAAAGGTTTTTTCGACAACCTGATCGATGTGCTTAGAAACAAGTTTAAGGCTTTCGTTGCCGAATCAATCATCAAGCCTTTCATGGACGGTGTTGCAGAGGGCATCACAGCTCTGACAAATCCACTTACCTTGTCAATCAAGTCTCTTGTCTCATCAATTATGAGCCCAATTACGGGCGTAATTCAAAGCACGATGAGCTCTGTAGCAAGCGGCCTTGGGCTAACTTTACCAGGAGCCACTTCTGCAGCCGGAGGAGCTGCCGCTGCTAGCATTATTGGTGGCGGCGCTGCCGCTACTAGCATTGGTCAGGGAGGTCTTGCAGTTCTTGGTGAGGGCGCAGGAGCTGCAGCTGCTGGCGGCGGTGTCTTAAGTGCTATTGGGTCGAGTGTTGCAGCAGCGGGATCAGCTATTGCGTCTGGAGCTACCGCAATTGCTGGCGGTATAAGCTCAGGTATCTCTGCTGCCGCTACAGCGCTTGGACCTGCTGGATTAGCCGTACTTGGAGCCGCTGCTATTGCGTCTGTTTTAGACGGAGGCGAAACACGCCAGGGCGGTCGTTATTCGTGGACTAGGGGCTCTGGTTTATCCTTTGCAGGCGGTCCTTCCGGAGGTGAGATACAAGGCCCAGAGATAAGATCACAAATCGACGATTATGTTGCGTCAATAAATGCTCAATTAAGCAGTCTTGGCAGCGCAGCTATGGTCGAAAGCCTCGCTTTCGGACTTGAAAGCTCGAAAAATGGCAAAGGTGGCACGTTCTTAGGTGGTAGGTTGACCACAGGTCAAACATTTGGAGATAACGTCTCAAGCCCTAACGCTTGGAACTACAGCGAATCACTCACGCCAGAGCAAGCGGCGGCGCAGTTCCAATCCGAGGTTAGTTTTGGTGCTGCTGACGCTATTGCAGCTGCGCTTGGTCGAGCAAGAGGCACATCGCCTGGTGCTGGCAGCGGCGGCAGCTCTGGCTTGCAAGACAGAGACTCAGACATAATCGGCCTAGCCACTGGCACAAACTTTGTGCCTAGTGATATGGTTGCTATGTTGCACAAAGGCGAAGCGGTCGTGCCAGCACAATACAACCCTGCTGTCGGCGGCGAAAACGTCGTAGCAGCAGAGATTAGGTCGCTAAGAGATGAGGTCGTGCAACTGCGATTTGAGGCTCGTGCTACGGCTATCAACAGTGCGAAGATGGCTCGCTTGCAAGATAACTGGGACGTTCGTGGCCTGACGGTCAAGACCGATGTTGACCAGCCACTTGAGACGGTGACTGTATGAAGCTACTAAAGCCAGTTACTTTCACTCCGGCGATGCTTGATTACAGCAACGCACCAGAAACTTATGCTGCTTGGTCATCGGCAACCACTTATGCCAAAGACGCAATCGTTGACTACCAAACGCACTATTACATAAGCCTTGTAAACAGCAACACAAACCATATCCCTGACGCAGCAGGCTCTACATACTGGGCTTTATATAGCTCAGATAACACGCACGCCATGTTTGACGGTCAACTATCGACGCAGACCACGGCAACAACTAATTTGACCGTAAGACTCATTCCGAGCCCTTACTTTGTAGACTCGATTGCGCTTATCAATATCAACGCGACTGCATGTCGAGTCATTATTACGGACAACGGCGCAAGCCCTCCGATTTACGACCAGACATTTGACCTTGAGAGCAGTGTTGTAACGGACTGGTACGAATACTTTTTCCAACCCTTTAGCCTGGAAGATCAGCTTGTCATAACCGGCTTACCGATCAGACTTAGCGCAGAAATAACCGTGATTCTTACTGGTGGGTCTATTGCCATTGGGGAGCTTCTTTTCGGCACGATGTATACGCTAGGCGACTACGGGACGGAGCTAGGCGCAACCATAGGTATTATTGACTACAGCAAAAAAGACACCGACCCCGACACGGGCGTTGTAACCTTCCAAGAACGCGCTTATTCCAAGCGAATGAGCGCATCTTTTTACTTGCCGAATACGAGTCTAAAATCGGTTCAGAAAATACTTGCCGACGTTCGCGCTATCCCGTCCGTTTACATAGGCTCAAGCGACGAGGATTATGAGCCACTTGTAGTTTATGGCTTTTATAGAGACTTCAGCATTGATATTGCGTACCCAACGCGCTCACTATGCCGCATTGAAATCGAGGGTTTGATATGACAATCACCGCATTACCAACACCGCCGAGCAGAGATGACCCAGCGAATTTCGCAACCAGAGCCGATGCTTTTTTAGGAGCATTACCGGACTTTGCAACCGAGGCCAACGCTTTAGCCGCTGCTGTTAATGCTGACGAAATCGCTGCTGATGCCTCTGCAACCGCTGCTGCTTCATCAGCAAGCGCTGCTGCGTCATCTGCCAGTTCAGCCTCATCTTCAGCGAGCGCAGCTTCATCATCTGCTAGTGCCGCTAGCGCAAGCGCATCAGCTGCCGCTGCTAGCTATGACAGCTTCGACGATCGCTACTTAGGCGCAAAGAGCAGCGATCCTAGCGTAGACAACGACGGTAATGCACTGATTACAGGTGCGCTCTACTTCAACACGACAGCAAACGAAATGCGTGTCTATAGTGGTAGCGCATGGGTTGCAAGCTATTTGCCAGCAGGGAGTTATCTAACTCTTACTGGCGGCACAATGACCGGCAATATCACATTTGCAGCTGGTCAAAGTTTTGATGCCTCTAAGATTACAGGCTCTGTTGCAATTGCTAACGGTGGTACAGGCGCAACGACACAATCTGGAGCCAGGACAAATCTAGGGCTTGCTATCGGTACGGACGTTCAGGCTCATCTTGTTAGCGGTACTAACATAAAAACTGTAAATAGCTCAAGTCTACTTGGCTCTGGCAATTTATCAGTCGGTACGGTTACATCTGTTGGTGCAACCGCAGGAACTGGCATAAGCGTATCTGGAGGCCCTATTACATCTTCTGGGTCTTTAACCATTACCAATACGGGCGTTACATCGCTAACAGCAGGTAGTGGCATATCGGTTAGTGCTTCAACAGGTGGTGTAACTATTACAAATACGTCTTCTGCCGGCATGACCGAAATTACATCAGCTTATGCCTCATCATCGACTTCATATTCAGTCGGTTTGGATTTTAATACTTATAAATACTACACTCTAATTTGTACGGCAGCTAACAACTCTTCAATCTGTCAAATATCAAATATAACTTTCAATAACGATACTAGTGCCAGATATAGTTACTATATACTTTCTAACACTAGTAACTATTCTACGACTGTAAACTCAATAATTGGTGTCAGTGGTAATAACGGAGGTTCTTGCCAACTAAATATATACACTCGTAGTGGCAGCGCTTTAGGTGGGGCTGTAGTATATGGAGTGGGAGGAGGCGCAAATAGTAATACAATATTATCGGGGGGTTATAGTGCGTCTGCTTCGATTACATCCATACAATTTAACGCAACAGGTTATTGGATACTCTACGGTGTTAAATAGGAAACAATCATGCCAGTAATTAAAAGAGTATTAGTGCATTTACACGCTGAGGGCCAGCCAGTAACTACGGAATGGCAAGAGATACCTTACTCAAGCCAAAAAGAAATGGTAAGGCCGTTTCGTAATGCGCGACTAGCTGCTACAGATTGGACGCAGCTACCAGATGTGCCAGAAGCTACCCGATTAAAGTGGCAGGCATATCGCCAAGCTCTGAGGGACATGCCAGAAAACACACCGGACGATGTTGCTTTTGAAAACGAGGCTGATCTTCCGTGGCCTCCAATGCCTGAATAGCAATCATTCGATTAAAATCTAGCCATGACACCCGAGCAAAAGTCAGACGTTATTAGCGAAGCAGCAAAAGCCGCACCTCCGATTGCGATCACTACTGCCGTGACTGTCGGCGGTATGACTATTAATGAATGGGTTGCCATTGCCACGCTGATCTACATTGTGTTACAGTCCGGATGGCTTGTCTGGAAGTGGTATCACGCTATAAAAGACAAGAAGAATGCGAGTTTATCCTCCGATAGTTAAAGTTGTTTGGGAGGATGCCGCTCACGACACACTAGGCTGGGGTGAAAGCCTAGAAAAAGCCAAAGCGTTTCAAGTACCTGTCATTGTCAGCGTTGGATACTTAGTCGCTGAGAATAAAAAGGGTTTGAAGATTTGTCAGTCTATTACGGACGACGCTATTGCTCAGAGCTTGGTAATTCCTCGCAAGATGATTATCAGCATCGAGCGAAAGGCTTGGCAGTGCGTAAAAAATCGGAAGATGAAGAATTCATCAGGGTCTGGAAAGAGCTAGGCAGTCCAACTAAGATTGCAGATCGCATAGGTCTTACGCTTCGCAATGTGTACGAGCGACGAAGGGCAATTGAGAAGAAATACAACATCCTTTTACCGACAAAAGACGCTCGTTTTACCTTACCTGAGAATCGTAAACGAGCGACGCTAGAAACTGAAGGTTATGTGATCGTATTCTCTGACGCTCACTTCATGCCTGGAGAGCCTTCTGCGGGCTTTAATGCGCTCTTAAAACTTATCAAGACACTTAAACCTAAAGCAATCATCGCAAACGGAGACATCCTCGACGGTGGCACCATTTCAAGATACGGACCTATGGACTGGGAACCAGTCACTAGCCTGCGCGACGAACTCGAAGCAGTGCAGTGGCATATGGATCAGATCGTCAAGGCTTGCAAGGGCTTAGGAACTTTTCTGCATCGCACTACCGGCAACCATGACATCCGCTTCGATAGAAAGCTAGCGGGTACGGTACCTGAGTTCAAAGGCATCGCAGGAACAACACTTAAAGATCACTTGCCTGAATGGTCCGTGAGTTGGTCGGTCATGATTAACGACCTTTGCATGGTCAAGCACAGGCTTCAACACGGCGGGATTCATTCGGGATATAACAACGTCTTGAAGGCTGGTATATCAACCGTGAGCGGCCATACACACCTGCTGGAGGTTAAAGGCTGGGGCGACTATCGCGGTAGGCGTTATGGTGTAAGCACAGGAATGCTTGCAGACCCATGCGGCAATCAGTTTGGATATACCGAGGATAATCCTTTGCCTTGGTGCTCAGGCTTTGCTGTGCTGCACTTTACAGATGGTCTACTCTTACCGCCTGAGCTGGTCGAGGTCATCGAAGGAACAGCCTATTTTCGAGGAGAAGCCATTGCGTAGAGCTATTGCAAGCCTATCGCTTAGTGCGGCAGCTTTGATAGGTATCGCTGTGCACGAGGGCTATTCTGATCGTCCGATCATTCCTGTTAAAGGCGACCGGCTAACTATCGGGTTCGGTGACGCCACCAACGTCAAGCCAACAGACAAGACCGATCCGGTTAGGGCATTGATTAGGCTTGGTGAGCATGTAAGCCAGTTTGAATCAGAGATGAAGGCTTGCATTGGTGACGTGCCTTTGCATCAGCACGAGTGGGAAGCCTACATTTCATGGGCCTACAACGTAGGATCAGGCGCTGCTTGCAAATCAACGTTAGTGAAGAAGCTCAAAGCCAAGGATTACGCTGGAGCCTGCAAAGAGCTACTGAAATGGGATAAGTTCCAAGGTAAGACGCTTGCAGGGCTTACTAAACGCAGGCAAGACGAATACCGCAAGTGCATAGGGGTAAAAGCATGACTGACTGGCGGCTAGTCGCTCTTATCGTTACGCTTGTACTCACGCATGGTGCAGCTGCTTGGATGGGGCGCAGTATCGGCAAATCTGCGCTAGATCGTGCCATGATCGAACAGCAAAATCACATCATCGAACTAGAGCAGCAGGCCAGAGAAATCGAACAACGACTAACCGCCGAGAAACATCAAGCCGAGGTTAAATATGCCCAATCTAAACGCCAAGCGGCTAGCGCTGCCACTGCTAATTTGTCTGAGCTTGAGCAGCTGCGCCACTCGCTCGCTTCCCGTAATCAGTCAACCGGCAAAGATACCGCCTCCAGCACCGGAGCTTATGGAGCCACAGAGCGCGAACTTTTCCGAGCGTGTGCAGAAACTCTTGCAGGCATGGCGACAGAAGCTGACCAAGTAAGCGTTAAACTGTCTGGCCTCCAGGGTTATGTGAGCGCAGTTTGTGCAAAGCAATAACCTTATCGCGCACCATTTGCCCTATATGCTCACCATGCACTTTGTCGATCTTTTCCAGTAGATCTAAACGTTTGGCTTTAGGCACTCGCAAGACCATGAGCGCCCAGTCATGAACAACAAAGGGCAACGCTTTTTCATACGCTGCCCTTATTTCCTCAAGGTCAGAACTCTTAACCTGCTTGATAAGGTTGATCCACGATTCCACGGATCGACCACTCCCGAAACGCCTTATGCTTTGCCATCGTGTCCGCACAATGTGTGGACGGTGGTTGCCATCCGTATTCAGCCCAGATTTGCTCCACAGGTCGGAATCGCTCTTTGCTAGCCTGGTTTGCTAGCAGCTCTCGCCAATCAGAATGGGATGTCGTCATCATCGCTCGCCTTCTTTGCTGGTCTAGCCTGTTCCTCTTTCTGCTGAAATTTCAGGCCAAGATATTTTCCGTCTGAGCCTTCGTTGGCCCATCCGCTGATCCAGTAATCAATACCGGCTATCGTTGCAGACCCTCGATAATCGGGGTGTTGCTCCTTTTCTTTCTTTTTGTTCTTGCTTAGCGACCCTGTTAGTTCTTTTGGCATAGCTGTTGCTCCATTTGTTCAACCTCGACCAGGAAGTTAGTAAGTTGGATTTCGATAATCTTGAAATCCTCTGGCTTTGGTTGATAGCGAATAACGAATAGTTGCAAGTGCTCAGGCAGCCGTGGATCGAACGACACAAAATCGCACCACTTGCGCCCAGTCACGAGCATTTGAGTAAGCATTTGAGATTTGTACTTTGCTGGCACCTCCTTGGCTAATAGGTAATCTACATGGGTATTGCTGTTTGGGCATTTGATCTCTAGTAAACCATCGTCGGCAAAGCCATCAGGAGACGCTCCAAGCCATTTTATAGACGGGTGAGTATGAAACCCTGTCTGCTCTACAAAAACGCCTGTATGGGCCTCATAGCAAGCCCTAGCGACGGGTTCTTGCTCGACACCCCATTGCATTGCTGCCGACTGGAATCCTTCGACGGGCAACTTCGTCAGTCTTTCCGTGACCAACTGGATTGCATAGTTGCGCCTGGTCGCAGTGCCTTGCTTTGCAATCGCATCGCTAGCCCTGCTCGCAGTAACGTGTCCCAGCCTAGCCTGATACCACTCAATCGTTCGCTGATCCATGTGTGACCCCTATCGTTTCCTGATGCCGAGCTTTACAAGGTCAAGCTCTGAATCCTTCATTTCGTCGGTCCAAATCAATCCCTTTTCTAGCGCATAGGCCAGAATCTGCTCGACATAGGTAGTAAATGACTCCGTGTTTAGCATTGTTGTACTTGCTTCCACCTCCTTAAGTTGGCCTCCAGGTAACTCGATCATCTCTGAGCCTAAGAATCGAGATTTAGCCCACTGGTGCCAGATTTCCTGCGAATACCGGCCACCGACTAGCTGCTCCGAGCAAGCAGTCAGCAAAGCCCAATAAAAGCGATTCTGAGCCGCTGTTCGAGGTGGCTTGATGATAGTTACCATAAGGCCCAGTTCCGCGCCTTGTACGGCCTCTAAAGCCCTTGCGCGGTCGTTTTCAGTGGTGAGTATGATTCGCATTTCGCATGTACCATTTGTGATTAAACCGAAAAGCGCGTTTAGCACCTTCCTCAAACTTGTTTTGCTTTTCCGAGTACATAGCCTCCAGCAGTCTGCGCCTGAACTCTCCAGCGTTAACGTCAAGCCACATCAGATAACCATCGATGTCTTCAGACAGCAGGAATCGCATGGCTGAGACTGCATCGTCTTGCGGCGTGACTCGGTTAGGAATCTTGCAAGCGTCATCAACGGCTAGCTCAATGACAGCCCAGAGCAATTTGCGGCATCGTTGCGCTTGTATGCTATTGAGTAAATCTTCTTCGAATCGATCAATGTTCATTGTGTCGCCTGTAATAAAAGGCCCATGCGCCTTTGTCAGTCCTGCGCTTAAATAGCTTCGTTTTGCTTATCAGCCGGTTTGCTTCCAATACCCTGATCATCTTGAGCGCGTTTTGTGGCGTACAACCAAACTTATGCGCCAGATCGTTTAGTGATTGCCAATCACTCAGCTCGGCAAGATAAGCCTTTTGAGTCTTTGTCAGCGGTCTCGGCGCTGCCTTGTTGATGAGCAGCTTGCCAAACTGCGCGACAGCCTTTAAGAACTCATCGCGGCCAGAGATAAGCACACCGGATCGCTTAGCAGCATCGAGTATCTGTTGCTGGTTCATTTCTTAACCTCGGTGAGCTCTCGCTTGCGCTTGTCTTTTACTTCTTCGAGTTTCTTAATCATCTCTGGATTGTTCTTGCTGGCCTTGTAAGCCTGCGCGAATATCTGCTTCAAATCCTCCATAGACTCAGCACTAGCTAGCTTTGCAATATGGTCGTTATCAGGTTCTGCGCCATGTTCTACAGATTCTGCACCGTCTGGCAAATCTTCGCCTGCGTAGATGTGCAAGCCAATCCCATGCAGGGCGATAGCCTTAGCCAAGCAACGCTGCATCGCCGTGTTGACCTGAAAAGCGTCAGGGTTAGCAATAGGCTGGTTGCGGTGATTCATTACCGGCAGCTGGGCAGTGCGAGAAACTCCAAAGGCTTTGACCTCGCAAAAGACCATCACCGTATCGTTCCAGGTCTGGTGCGGTTTGTATTCCCAGCTTGCAGCCGGATCGTGTTGCAACAGCGTGTCTACCGCCCAAGCCCAAGATAGATATGAGAGGTTATTCTTCTTCTCAATCTTGTCCTTGACGTTAATCATCCTCAGTTCGTTGAATTTCATAGCATCCGCCTATCTGACAAAGAAAAACATTAAGACACCCAGGGCAATACCGAGAGCGGCGCACAGCAGCCACTCCACAATCGGATTCGGTTTCTCCAAGTTCGTCTCTCTGTTGTTCCAACTGTTCTCGCTCATTTCTTTCTCGCTCCTTGTCGTGTTGGTAAAGTTGGTTATCGAGCCACCAGTCATAGTCCATGCTTGTGCTCGGTGTAGACGATCTTGCAAAAGTCTGCTTCGTTGTAGCAGTCGAAAGTAATCTCTGTTTTGAACGGCGGCACGTTATGCTCGTCGTAAAAGTATTGCTTTAGGATTTCGCAAAGCTGCTCTTTTGTAAGTACGATTTTCATGTTGGCTCCTGTAAGGGCCGAAGCCCCTGGTTGTTAGTGGTTAGCGCATCTCGCAAGGGCTTGTCCGTAAAAGGGATGATCCTCGAAGAACTCAACGCGGCCAGCCTCAAAGTAATCTGTACAGCTATCAGTCTCGTTGACGTATTCATCAAAGATGCGGCCAAGGTTGCGCGTGTAGTCTCTTGCGTAAAGCGTCACTGACTTGCGGCCGTCAATGCGCGGTGAGCTGCTGTAGAAAACCTTAGCTTTGACATCGCCGTTTGTGACGTAATATTTCATGAACTTGATCATTTGCGACTCCGTGTTTGTTTGTTGGTGTAGACGTATCTTCTATCAATTCCCCGCGAAGGACTGTCATCTTGACGACAATTACGACCACTAAGCCACCTAAAAAACGCCATTCGTCCGTTAGTCCTACTCAGAGATCGCTAGCAGCGCTGCGCGAGCGCGGTTATCTCTGCCAGATCGTCGAGCGTTGGAACTTTCACGCTAGGATTAGACAAGACCTCTTCAACATCGGTGACATACTGGCAATCAGAGACGTCGAGACGCTGCTAGTGCAGACAACGACGCGCGGCAATGTGCAGGCAAGGGTCAAGAAGATTGCAGACTGTGAGCACTTGCCAGCGATCCTGCGAGCAGGTTGGAAGATCGAGATTCACGGTTGGGGAAAGCTAAAGGAAGGGTGGACTTGCAAGGTCATTGAGATGTGATATATTTGGTTTGTTGTCGTAGCAGACAAATGTATTAAGGCCGTTTACTCATGCTCTCGACCCTTGTTGCAAGACTTGGGTTCTGCTACCGAGAGCAGCAGTAAGCGGCCTTTTTTATTGCTTGCAGATAACCGGACTCCACCCGTTAGCAGTGGGCCTGCATGGGCTGCTTGGAGTAATACACCGGAACTTGGACACCCTAAGGCACTTCCGACCCAGACTGTCAGTGAGGTACTGGGCGTAGACCTATCTACAGGGGTGGTAGACATGAGATAGGTCGGAGCGAATCGCTGGCTTCGGCTACGCTAGGCAGGGTATATCTAGAAATGATTCCTGATGGGCGAAGGTGGTGCTTCCACCCTATGGGGATACTATACGCAGAGATAAGCTGATGATAAATAAGAGGAAAGTTTTGGCAAAATCTGGACGCAAGACATGAAATTGATGTTATAGTTTTGCAGCATAGGCTAGGGTAGCTCCCGAAAAGCAGAATTGTCACCTGCCTGCCTTTTGCTTCTTTCAGTGACAGCGACCTTTGACTAGAGGTGATTATTATGAAACGACCATCGTTTCAATTTTATCCAGCAGATTGGCTGCGAGATACCGCCCTCAGATCATGTTCCACTGGAGCCCGTGGGCTTTGGATAGACATGATTTGCTTCATGCACGAAGGTAATCCTTATGGACACCTTAAGGTTGGTGAGAAGGTTATCCTTCCAGATAACCTTGCTCGCATGGTTGGGGAAAACCTAGAGGTTGTTCAAGGTTGGTTAGCCGAACTAAAGATTGCAGGAGTCTACGATATAGACGATGATGGCTCTATCTGCTCTCGGCGCATGATTAGAGACGAAAAACTTAGAGAAATCAGGGCCTTAGGTGGGAAAAAGGGCGGTAATCCAGCTCTTATGGTTGGCAATAAGGTTAACCTTGAGGATAACCTAGAGGTTAATGACGAGGTTAAACAAAAACCAACCCCTTCATCTTCTTCTTCTTCTTCATCTTCAAATAAAGTAGATACTATTACCGTTCAGAGGCCTGAAGGCGTTTCTGAGATGCTTTGGAAATCTTACAAAGCATTACGCAAGCAAAAGAAAGCTCCTCTTACCGTCATTGCATTTGATGGTATTAAGCGAGAGGCTGAGCTGGCTAAGGTAAGTATTGCTGACGCATTGCGTATCTCTTGCGAGCGAGGATGGACAGGCTTCAAGGCTGAATGGCTAGAGAAAGACAGAAAGCCAGCCCAAACCAGCAACCTCGACGCTGCTGCTGGCAGAGGTGGTATATGATCGGCCACGAATTTGTTAGCTCTCAGCTAATCGCAGGCAAACCCCCACGAGCCGTTTTTCTCGACATCGAAGGCAAGCCAGACGCTGACGAGCTTTATCCCGTCGTTATTGTTGCCAAGCACGACTTTGATTTTCGTTTTGTGCGCTCTTTGCGAGTCTTTGTCTCAGGCATTGATTCGGAAGCGGTTTACAAGATTGTGCAAGCTGTCTTGCGATTCAGTCCTGCGCGAGTCATTGCGAACTACCTAGAGACATCACCGATCATTGTCTGGGATTCGGAGGTCGACGCATGAACATCATTCAAGACCTCGATTATCAAGCCTGGTACGAGTCGATGGAGGCAAGCGTCAAGGTGCGACCAGTTGCCGACTGCATGGATCAGCTCATCGACGAAGTGCGGCATCCGGTACATACACCGAAAATTGTCATGCCTTGGAGCAAGACCGAGGATTTGTTCCGGTTCCGGCCTGGTGAAATTACGGTCTATGCAGGCCAGAATGGAAGCGGGAAATCAATGCTTACCGGCCAGATCGCACTTGGCCTTATCGCGCAAGGTCAAAAGCTGGTTATTGCATCTTTCGAGATGAAACCGCTGGCGACCCTCAAGCGCATGGTTCGGCAATGGTCGCGGATGTCTATGCCGACTGTCGATCAATACGAAGCCTTTAGGGACTGGGTAGGCGCGAACATGTGGTTTTACGACCAGCAAGGCACCGTCTCGCCTCAGCAGGTGCTTGGCGTTGGTGTCTACGCGACTAAGCAGCTACAGTGCAAGCACTACCTAGTCGATAGCCTGATGAAGTGCGTCAAAGGCGAAGATGACTACAACGGTCAAAAGAACTTCACGGACGAACTTTGTGCGCTTGCGCGGGATCAGGATATGCACGTTCACCTAGTGCATCACATTCGCAAGCAACAAAACGATGAGAACCTGCCGACCAAGATGGACTTGAAGGGTAGCGGGTCGATTGCCGATCAGGTCGACAACGTGATGCTGCTTCACAGGAACAAGAAAAAAGAGCGCGAGCTTGAGGCTAACGGCGTGGTCGATCAGTCAATCCCTGACGCTTATCTTGCAGTCGAGAAGCAGCGAAATGGCGAGTGGGAAGGCGTGATAAGGCTTTGGTATGACAGGCAGTCTCAGCAATACGTGGAGATGCAAAACGGATTTGCTATCGACTTTTGCAAGCGGGACTAAAGTATTACGCACATGCTTGAAAAAGCTAGGAAGATTGGATTTCTTCAACAAGGAGCCGCTATGACAAACAAACAGAAAGCATACAAGCTGCTGGAGAAGCTAGCAGCAGAAAATGACTATGTAATCGTTCATTCACGCGAGTTGCGAATCTTGATCGACGACCTCAAAGACTTGCAAGCTAAGGTAAAAGCAGCGCGACAAGAGCTCATAGACATGACGGGTGACATGGCATGAGCGAAAACAAAAATGCAAAGACACCAACAGATGGTGGGGGAGCATTTCCCGTTGCACATTCGTACCTAATCCAGCCAGGCATGTCTCTGCGCGACTACCTTGCAGCCAAGACGATGCATGGAGACTGGGCTGCTGAAGTTGCTGGAGCTAACGGGGAAACGATGGAAGATAGTGCAAGGCGTTACTACAAAATGGCAGACGCGATGCTGAGAGCGAGGGAGCAATGAAGTTAAGCGAATTTGATATGTGGTTACGCATGTTTGCGTTGCTTGGCCTTGGTATATCAATGGCAATGGCAGCAGGTGGATGGTTTGCGATGGCAGCAGTCTGTGCTGCTTTATTTCTTGAACCTTATAAGTAACAATCATGAGCAGAAAAGCTATGCAGGTGGCGCTTGAGGCGCTGGAGAGTGATCCAATAAGTCATGCTGGGCTTGTTAGTAGAAAGCAAGCCATCACCGCACTACGCCAAGCACTGGAGACAGAGCAAGAGCCGGTGTGTTGGACTGTTGCCGATGGATGGGTTTATGCCAACGACACGAGCCAAGTTGGTACTTCAAAAGAAGTTAATTGGGAGAACCTCTACACCGCACCACCAAAGCAATGGGTTGGGCTGACTACTGGCGAAATGAAAGAAATTGCAGACCGCTACCATCTCAAGCCGCCAAACATTCCGGTTGCGTTTCGCGCCATTGAAGCCAAGCTAAAGGAGAAGAATCAATGAGTGGCGATCACAATATGTACCAAAAGGCACGAATGGAGCGAGACCCAGCAGGATTAGACCAGCATTCACCAGGCGCGAAGTTAGATGCAGGCAAGATTAGACCGACGCTGATTTTTAACTCAATGCATAGGGCTTTGCGAGCGGTTATCGATGTAGGCGAATACGGCGCAAGAAAGTATACGGTCGATGGCTGGCAGTTTGTTGATGCAGGATTCTCGCGCTACACCGAAGCCATGTACCGCCATTTACTGGCAGAGAACGACACGATGCACGATGAGGCGACAGAGCTTTTACACGCGGCGCATGTAGCTTGGAATGCTTTAGCCAGGTTGGAAATACTTTTGAGAGAGATCGAAGCAGGGGAGCGAAAATGAGCAAAGTAATCATGGAACTGGCTTTGAAAGCATTAGACGCTGGCGACACCGAGGAAGCCAAGCAGATTTTGAAAGAAGCGGTTATGCCCGACATTCATTTCGTGAGCGACACTGACAGGCTCTACTATCGTTATCTCAAGAGTCGCGCAGCTTGGGTTACGGCGGAAGCGATTAGCAAGCATTTCATGGTTACTAAGAGCGCAGCTCACACGCACTTAAAACGCATGGTCGAGCGTAATCTTGTATTCACCGAAAAGCGCATGGTCAAATCTAAGTGGGTCTTGTACTTTTGCACAGGCGATGTGAGAGAGCGCGAGTCTTACAAGCCACAGCTCGAAGCATCGCAGAAGTTTTTAGACTGGATTGAGGTTCAAGACAAAGAAGTTACCAGGCAACAGATCGCAGACGGTTGCAATGTCAGCTATGGCAGCTTAACGCCACACATTAAACTGCTGTTGGAAAAAGGCTTGATCGTCGAGACGGTCAGCTCTAACAAGCGAGGCGGGGTAAGGAAGCTATACCTATCGAAGAAGTCGTCAACCTACTCGTTTAACAATCCTTTCAATCTGAGGGTTGCGTGAAGGACTACACAGCCGGTAACGCTATCTGGCGCACAGCGACTGAGCAAGAGCCACCGTTAGGCGTAAAGATGCTGTTGCTAAACCCTGGTGGCGTTTGCGTCATCGGCACATGGAGCGATTGGGCCATTGCTTGGGCTCCACTTCCAAAGGTTCCAGACCATATTAAAGGGATGCTATGAACTTCAAAGAGATTGCAGCGAAGGCGGTTACGGATGACGTGATTGACCAGGCTAGGCTTTCGAGTGCATTGGAAGAGCGAGCGCTGGCGATCATCAACCAGTCAAGAGAGTTACATAAGCGATCTATCGAGCTGCGCTTGCAAGCCGAGGAAATCTTGAAAGAGATTCGGTACGGGCTATGAAGAAGAAGCGAGCGATGAAAGCTATCACCGAGTGTTGGACGGATCAAGAGGAGGAAGAGCTCGCGTTCATTACTCGATTGCAATCAATGAAAAGGGGGGTAGGTATGCCAGAAATGCCAGAAAAAAAACAGGGGGCACTCTGTAAAAAAGCGATGCAACAAGCCTTGGTGGTTATCAGGCGAAGCGATCAGGTGCGAACGGTTAGCGATCTTGCTAACAAGAGTTTGGCGATAGAT
>JACCDP010033523.1_pt1 | contig 27751 bp, 28 predicted proteins | sample 7445841 | NCBI WGS metagenome assembly JACCDP01 (sample SAMN15323441, study PRJNA562643) | freshwater metagenome | isolation source: river surface water | place: USA:Blue River Watershed | collected 2017-08-17 | reverse complement strand
CTAACCAGGCATTGAAACTGGCAGGATTGGTGACATCAGCACAACACAAAATATCTCGTGCAGGCAAAAAATATGGCAGCATTACGATTGAAGACTTTTCAGGAAAAGTGGAAATCACCCTGTTTGGTGACATGTACGTGAAATTCTCCAACTATTTTGTTGCGGGTAGCTGCATCCATGTATAAGGGAATTTTGAGAAATGGGAAAGCAGAAATGAATGGAATTTCAGGGTTTCGGAGATTTGTCTGCTTGAAACCATCAAAAGGGTCTTCACCCGACAACTGCAACTTACCCTCCAGGCAGGAAGCATTACTGAAACTCATGCCGCTTTTCTTCATAACAACCTGAAAAAAAACCCAGGGAAAACCCGACTGAAGCTGATCATGATTGACCAGGTAGAAAGGTTAAGGGTGCAAATGAAGACAACAGAAAAGGGATTTGAAATGAATGACGAAATGGCCGATTTTCTGGAAAACAACCCCCTCATCGAGGTACAAGTTGACGCTGTATAAATCAAACATGACTTTTTATGAAATATTAAAAAATGGAACTAATTTTGCATTTCACTTGATTATCTAACATACAATCCAAATACATGGCAAAAGAATTTACAGACGGCAATTTCCAGGCTGAAGTACTGGACTCAGATAAGCTCTCAATGATTGATTTTTGGGCTGAATGGTGTGGCCCCTGCCGTGCCATCGGACCCGTTGTTGAAGAACTCAGCAAGGAGTTTGAAGGTAGAGTTAACATCGGAAAAGTGAATGTGGACCACAATCCCCAGCTTTCCATGAACTATGGCATCACCTCTATCCCCGCCATTCTTTTCATCAAAAATGGCCAAGTGGTGGACAAACTTGTAGGTGCACAACCCAAACACAACTTTATAAAGCGGATTGAATCTCACCTATAATCCGCAATTGTATTAATTTTGAAACCGTCACCCAGTGGCGGTTTTTTTTATTTCCCATGGCAACCATTCGCAAGCAGAGCATTTATTCATCCATTTACATCTACGCAGGCTTTGCGATTGGGGCCTTCAATGTATTGTTCCTGTTCCCCAAATTCTTTACCCCAGAAGAATTTGGGCTTACCCGGATCCTGATGGACATTACATTGATCCTTTCCATGATCTGTACTGCAGGTACTATTCCAGTGGCAGTGAAGTTCTTCCCTTTCTACAAACACTATCTGCCCAAAGAGAAAAACGAACTGCTTACACTGGTTCTGATGATTGGCACTGTGATGTGTGTACTGCTCTACCTTACCTTCCCCCTCATCGAACCCATTGCCTTGAGAAAATTCGCTGACCGCTCTCCTATATTGTCTGATCACCTCAGACTTGTGATTCCCATGACCATTTCTTTGGTGGCACTATCTATCCTCGAGATATTTGCTTGGATTATTGGCAAAACCATATTGGCCAATTTTTTAAAAGAATTCATGTACAGGATCATTGTACTCATGGTTATTCTCGCGTGGGTATTGGGGATTATCAAGGAGTATACAACTTTCATAGAACTCTATGCCTATCTGTATTTCATTCCTGTTGTCATTCTCACTTGGATAATTGTGAGAAGTAAAGTTTTTAAACTGGTCTTCCAAAAAAGTGCTGTTACAAAAAAACTCTCTGGAGCAATGTTCAAATTCGGAGGAGCTTATTTTTTGGGCAACCTCCTGAACGTTGTGGCCAAAACCAATGATACCATCATCATTGCTTCACAATCAACTGGCGGCCTGGCAGATGCAGCCATCTTTACAATTGCCACCTACCTCATCACAGTCATGGATGTTCCACAACGGAGCATGGTTTCTGCAGCAATCCCACAAATTGCACAAGCCTGGAAAGACAAGGACCTTGCCAAACTTGACAGGCTTTACAAAAAAACAGCCCTGAACTTGTTGGTGATTGCCGCTGGAATTCTGGGATTGGTCACCTTGAATATCCCAGCTTTTATCCATGTGCTTGGCCCCACCTATGCAGGAATGTCCATCCTGATGCTCATTTTGGGCATTAGCAAATTGATTGATCTCGGAACAGGCATGAATGGTCATATTTTACAACTCTCAAAACATTGGAAGATTGACCTATTTACCAATATGTTCTTTGTGGTAATTTCAATCATCCTCAACTATTGGCTTACCCGTTCTTATGGCATACTGGGCACTGCTGTTGGAAGCCTCATCGCCATCATACTGTTCAATTTCATCCGTTTTTATTACATCAAACGGATCTATGGTATGCAACCATTCTCGTGGAGAAATGGGGTGACGCTGTTGGTAGCTGGAGGATTGACTTTTGTCCTGTACAGCATAGCATTCCATGATTTCATTTGGATTAACCTATTTGTCAAATCTGTACTTTTCATCCTCTCATTTGCTTTCATTGTCATCCGCTTCAACATTTCTCCAGAGATCACTGAACTCTATCAGATGGCCAGAAGCAGGGTTATGCGACGGAGGTCTTGATTATTATTGTATATTGCCCAATAAACCAAACTGACATAGCTATGATGTGGGAAAACCTGAGCCGTGGACTTCTGGGAATGTTGTTTTTGATTGGCCTCTGTTATGTGTTGAGCAATAACAAGAAAGCGATCAACTGGAAGCTGGTATCCATGGGCATCATCGCCCAAATTGGCTTTGCCATTGGTGTGCTGTCACAGGGGAAATATAATTTCTTCAGGATCATCATCCAATGGTTTTCTGATAAATTTGTAGAGATCATTAACCTTGCACACAAGGGAATTGAGTTCATGTTTGGCAACCTGGCAGATGCCTCTGGAAGCTGGGGATATACATTTGCCATACAGGCACTGCCCAATATTATCTTCTTTGCAGCCCTTTCTTCATTGTTCTATTACCTGGGCATCCTTCAGAAAATTGTTTATTTCTTTGCCCTGATGCTGAGCAAACTCAAGGTTTCAGGAGCAGAAAGTGTTTCTACCGCAGCCAATATTTTCCTCGGCCAGACTGAGGCGCCACTCATGGTCAAACCTTTTCTGGAAAAAATGAACCGAAGCGAAATCCTCTGCATCATGGTTGGTGGCATGGCCAATACTGCAGGCTCAGTGCTTGCCGCTTATGTTGGCTTCCTTGGCGGGAATGACCCGGCACAACAACATTTCTTTGCCCTGCACCTCTTGAGTCAATCCATCATGAGTGCCCCTGCTGCCATCGTCTGTTCAAAAATTCTTTTTCCCCAGACAGAGAAAACAGATGAACGCATTGTCGTATCCAAAGAGAAATTTGGAGAAAATGCATTGGATGCCATTTCATTGGGTACTACAGATGGTCTGAAGCTTGCAGTCAATGTAGGCGCCATCCTGATTGTATTCACTGCCCTGATGTATGTTCTCAACTGGGTATTGGGTTCTGTAGGTTACTATACCGGCATCAACAGTCTGGTAGCCAATTTCAGCAAAGGCAGGTACGATGCATTGTCCTTCCAGATGATCCTGGGGTATCTCTTCTCCCCAATTGCTTGGTTGATTGGAGTAAGCGAGCGCGACATGGTCTCTGTAGGGCAATTGCTGGGTGAAAAAACCATCATCAACGAGTTTCAAGCCTATATTACATTTGGAAAAATGAAGGCTGAAAACCTGATCACTGATCCAAAATCCATTCTCATCACTACTTATGCCTTGTGTGGGTTTGCCAATATCGCTTCCATCGGAATTCAGATTGGTGGCATCAGTCAGTTGGCACCCGGACAAAGGAAGAACCTGACCGAGCTCGGATTCAAGGCCCTGATAGGCGGAACAATCGCTTGTTTGATGTGTGCCTGTATTGCCGGTGCGCTCGGATAAGCAACCCTTTTTTAAAGGAACATTTGCATTTTTGGGTCTAACTTTATGCCAGCCTGAATGTTGTACAGGTATCCTATGACATTGGTTGGAAAAAGACTCATATCAGCAATTACCATTCTCTTTCTGGCTGTTCAGTCTCAAGGGCAACAAGGCATTGAGGTTATACAAGGACAACTTACAGCCACTACAATACCCATCAAATCATGGAAAGCTGATCGCACAGACCCCGTGCTGAAGATCAAAACCAGGGATGAGAAAGGTCTAATCCATGCCCAGGACCTGGAACCATTGGTGTTCACGCAATATGGTTCAAAAACCAGAGAAGAAGACATGCTTTGGCAAAAGGATACCAGAGGTTTCCAAAAGCCTCCTCCATCAAATGTGAGGAATGCCCCAATGAACCTGATCCCCCTGGAGAGAAATGGTGGGTACGTTGACAAGGCGCTGGATGGACAAGGATTCAGCAACATCAATCCAGCAGACCCAAGTATTGCAGTGGGTCCAAACCATGTCATACAGATGATCAATGGAAACAATGGCAGTGCTCTCTTCAGCATTTACGACAAATCAGGAAAAACCGTTTTTCCTCAATCCTACATGGACCAGTTGCCAGGCAGCAGTTACAATGGCGGAGGCGATTGCATTGCCTGGTATGACCAGCTTACCGACAGGTTTGTCATGTCTGAATTTGGCGACAGTTCCAAAGCAGGCATCAAGATGAACACCCTGATCATGGCTGTATCAGCCAGCAACGACCCTACCGGCGCATGGTACATTTATGAATTTTATTGTGACCCTTTTTTTCCAGACTATCCCAAGTATGGGAATTGGCATGATGCATGGTATGGTGTAACCAGGGATTTTTCAGATCAATATTTGGGCAATTCCGTTTGGGCATTTGATAAAAACAAGATGATCAGTGGTGCCCCCAATCCAAGTTTACAACGCCTGAGATTGACAGATCCAGACAATAAATTCAATTCATTGGTGCCTGTAACGCTTACAGGAAACAATCCAGCGCTTCCAGGCACTCCGGGTTTGTTTTTATATTACAACGATGATGTCTTGACTGCCTCACCATCCGATGCAGACAGCATTGGCCTGATCAGTTTCAAAGTGGACTTTACTGACCCGTCAAAATCGATTGTAAAAACAGAAAAGAATTTTGCTGTTTCGGCATTCAACAGCATTGTTTGTAGCAGCAGGAATTGTGCAACGTCACCAGGGCCGCAAGGCTATGATGTTATCAGCAACAGGATTATGCACAAACCTGGCTTTAGGAATTTTGGCAGCTACCAGTCAATCGTAGCCAACCATACTGTTGATGTGAATGGCAACAGCCTTGCGGGGCTCAGGTGGTATGAGTTGCGCAATTCAACTGGTTGGAACCTTTATCAACAAGGAACCTATGCGCCACAGGCTCAGTCAAACTGCAACCCCAACAATTTGCTCCACAGGTTCATGGGATCCATACTGCAAAATGCAAAGGGACAAACCGCATTGGCCTATAATTTCAGCAGCAAAACTGATTTTGCATCCATTGCCTTCACGGGGAGAAATCAGTATGATCCTTTGAACCAGATGGCCTTTGAAGAGACCATCATCAAAAAAGGAACTGGCTATGGCACCAGTGCCAACCGGTGGGGAGACTACAACGATATGGTACCAGACCCATCCAATGATTCCGTTTTTTGGTTTACTGGGATGGTTGGAAACACAGCCAATACCTGGAGTACATCACTGTCTTCATTTTACCTGAGAAACAATCCCCAAACAGATGCCAAGCTTTCAAGCATTGTTTATCCCAATGCCTGTGAGCCCATTTGCGCAAGCAGTTTTCAACCCAAAATAAACATCAGAAACAATGGAACTGAAATCCTGAAATCAGCAAGGATCAGTGTCTTGCTGAATGAGACCAAAATCAATGAAGAGTTGTGGACAGGTAACCTAGCCTATGCAGAGGAAGTTACCTTAACGCTTAAAACATTGACCATCCCACAAGGAAAATCGATACTTAAAATATTGCTTGACGTTCCCAATTCAAAGTCAGACGAAATGCCGGGCAATGACAGTGCCAGTATAGCAGTTGAACTACAACCTCTTCAAGTGCTGCCTGTAATTGAAACAGCAGAAGCTGGAGCAATGCCCCCAATCGGGTGGTCCTTTCAGACCAATGGAAGCAGCACATTGGGATGGAAAAACACCAACAAGACATCTTACGAAGGCAGCAGGTCATTGGTTTTTGACAATTTCAACAATGATGAAAAAGGGAAAACTGCAGACCTCTTGGGTCAACGAATCAAAACCAGCTTGTATGATTCATTATCAATGGAATTCATGCTGGCAGCCGCTTTGTATGATGCGATCAACCTTGATACCTTGGAAATAATGGTCAGTCCTGACTGTGCAAAATCATTCAGCACGGTGTACAAAAAATGGGGAACGGCTCTGAGCACCAAAGCTGGATTTGCCACCACTGAATTTATCCCAGTTAAAACTGATTGGAGAAAAGAAACAATTGATTTGAGCAGGTTCAAAGGCAATGATATCCAAATCAGGATACGCGGCACAAACCAATATGGGAACAATATCTATCTTGACAACATCAACATCACAGGATTCAATTTCCCTTCAGTTGATGTAAAACTGGATTCAATTGATGTCCCACCACTGGTTGGTTGTGATCCATCTATTTCACCGATTGCCCGCTTTACCAGCCTCGGAAAGGATACATTGAAAACCATTGACCTCCAATTATGGGTAAATGAAACCATGGCAGAAACAAAAAAATGGATGGGTACACTCATGAGAAACAAGACGGCGATTGTAGGTTTCTCATCATTGACGGTAACAGAGGGAATAAACAATATCAAAATCATTGGAGCCAATCCCAATGGTCAGGTGGATCAAAACAAAACGAATGATACTGCTACTGCTGTTCATCATTTCTTGAAAGCCATCAACATGCCCTTCAAGGAAGGCTTCAATAAATTGAATCAATGGCCCATCTACCCCGTTCATGGAAACGAAAAGTGGCAATCGGCTTTGTCTTCGTCAGCAATGGTTGCCCGGAATTTTCAGAGACCTTCTTTTGTCAGTGGCATGATATCACCACTGGTGACCAAAGGCAACCCAGATTCTGTATTCCTCGATTTTGATCTTGCCGCCAATTCTCCCAATGGGCCAAAACCTGATACCCTTGAAGTGGACATTTCCTTTGACTGTGGCAAAACCTGGCAGTCGGTGTACAAAAAATGGGGATCAACACTGACTACAGCCAATAGAAATACAACGGCATCTTTTGAGCCTTTAAATGCAAATGAGTGGAGAACAGAACACCTGGACCTTACAAACATTGTATACGGAAAGAAGGAATTTATGGCGCGCTTCGTTAACATGGGCAATGGTAACAACAACATTTACATCGACAATGTCAACATTAGATCCATCACCCTGCCCCAGCGGTTGAAAGAACAGGGATACCTCCTCTACCCCAATCCTGCGTCAAACAGCACTGCAATCCAGTTTTTCCCAGTGGTAAACAGCTTGAAGAGCATTCAGCTTTCAGACGCAAAAGGCAGCATTGTTTTGTCCTTTCAATACAAACCTGGACAACCAATCAATATTCAGGAAATCAACCTGACTGGAATGCCTACAGGAATTTATTTCCTGAAAATCGACTACACTGACAAATCCATCACCGAAAAATTAATAAAGATGCCGCAATGATGGCTGAGGGTTCAACAGGTTTAGGTCAGACCAAAATCAGCGTGTATTTTTGCACAAAGAAGCTACAATGAATGGATCTATCTCCAGCCTGGTGAATTTGCCAGGACTTGACTCCGCCTTCAAAACAATTGCATCTAAAATTGAAAACAGGCAAAGGATCAGTCCGGAGGAAGGCCTCATGCTGTTTGAAAAAGGTTCATTGGCCATGTTGGGCACAATGGCCAATTTCATCCGAGAAAGAGAACATGGCAACAAAACTTATTTCAACAGGAACTTTCATATTGAACCGACCAATGTCTGCGTCTTTTCATGCAAATTTTGCTCCTACTCCAAGCTTTATTCAAAACGGGAAGAAGGATGGGAACTGAGCATTGATCAGATGCTGGAAAAGGTGAAAGCCTATGATGGCCAACCCATTACTGAAGTGCACATTGTTGGTGGCGTGCATCCCAAAATGGACATCTATTTTTTTGAAGAACTGATCAAAAAAATCAGGGCCCATCGACCAGACCTGCACATCAAAGGCTTCACAGCAGTGGAGCTGGACTATATGTTCAGAAAAGCCAAACTCAGCAGGACTGATGGCATGAAATTGTTGCATGATGCAGGACTGGATTCACTTCCAGGCGGAGGTGCAGAAATTTTTGACCCTGGAGTAAGAGAACAGATCTGTGCGGACAAAGTCGATGCAGCAGGCTGGCTTGATATCCACGCCATTGCTCACCGGTTAGGGATGCACACGAATGCAACCATGCTGTATGGACATGTGGAATCATATGCACACAGGATTGACCACATGGAAAGGCTGCGCACCCTACAGGATGAAACCAAAGGTTTCAATACTTTCATCCCATTGAAGTTCAGGAATGTTGACAATGAAATGAGCCATATACCTGAGGTCAGTTCCATTGAAGACATGAAGCTCTATGCTATCGCCAGGATCTACATGGACAATTTCCCACACATCAAGGCCTATTGGCCTATGTTGGGAAGGGAGCAAGCTCAGCTTACCCTCTCCTTTGGCGTCAATGACCTGGATGGCACCATTGATGATTCAACCAAGATCTATTCCATGGCGGGAAGCGAGGAGCAAAATCCAACGCTTACTACTGATGAGCTGGTAGGCCTGATCAAACAAGTGGGAAGACAGCCCGTAGAGCGTGACACGCTGTACAATGTTGTGAATACGTATTGATCATTGCCCTTAACATTCACTCAAGCTCAGTGGAATCTGCTGGGCCAATCCACCATCTGAAGTTTCTTTGTATTTGGCACTCATGTCCCTTGCCGTTTCCCACATGGTCTTGATGACCGCATCCAGGGAAACTTTCGCAAAATCCGGAGCACTCTGCAAAGCCAGTTGGGCAGCCGTGATGGCCTTGATGGCCCCCATCGAATTCCTCTCAATACAAGGAATCTGTACCAATCCTCCAATCGGATCACAGGTTAGTCCCAAATGATGTTCCATGGCAATTTCAGCGGCCATCAATACCTGGCGTTGTGTACCACCAAGACATTCGCAAAGGGCTGCAGCAGCCATGGCGCTGGATACACCAATCTCTGCTTGGCATCCACCCATGGCGGCAGAAATCGTAGCCCCTTTTTTGAAAATGGAACCAATTTCTGAGGCGGTGAGGAGGAATTGAATGACTTTGTCTTCAGCATTGTCATCACAGAAGCTGATGAAATACTGCAGCACGGCAGGAATCACCCCTGCTGCCCCATTGGTGGGGGCCGTAACGACCCTTCCGAAAGAGGCATTTTGTTCATTGACGGCCAATGCAAAACAACTGACCCAGTCGATGGTATACCTAAAATCCTTTCCGCCTTTTGCAATGGCAGACTGCCACTCTTGATGATGCTCGTAATGCTTGCCACCCATCAACCTAAGGTTGAGGTCTTTTGCCCTTCTCCTCACATTCAACCCTCCAGGAAGCGTGCCTTCTGTATTGCATCCCTTGTAAATGGATTCCTTCATCACTGACCAAATCTGGAGGATTCCTTCTTTTGTCTCTGCCTCTTTTCGCCAACTGGATTCATTCTCCAATACAATTTCACTTACCGACATTCCGGTTTTCATGCACCAATGCAACAGGTCCTTGGCAGTATTGATGGGAAAAGGGAGTTCTGTTTGTGAACTGGTTGCAGGTTGTTGATTTTCCTGTTCAATGAATCCTCCACCTACAGAATAATAGGTTTGAGCAACATGTTCTCCGTTTTTGATTTCTGCCAGAAAACTCAAGCCATTGGGATGATAAGGCAAGGATTCTGTTTTCAAAAATTCAATGTCCATTTTAGGATCAAAGAATATTTCTTGCTTACCACCAAGAGAAAGTTTTTTCTTGGTGGCAATATCACCGATACTTTTGTCAATGATGTTCACATCAAAACTGACAGGGTCTTCGCCTGAAAGGCCCAGCTGGACAGCAATATCAGTGCCATGTCCCTTTCCAGTCTTGGCCAGGGAACCATATAACATGACACGAATGGACTTGACAGTTGACAACAATTGATGATCCTCCAAGAATTGACAGAACTGCTTTGCAGCTTTCCAAGGACCAAGGGTATGAGAGCTGGAAGGACCAACCCCAATTTTAAACATGTCAAAAACTGAAATGGACTGGTGCATCTTTGACGGAATTATTGCTTAAATTCAATCAACCAAATTAGTACAAAATGAAATTCTTTTCTCTATTGCTTTTGACATTGTGCAGTTCAGTAAGTTTTGCACAAGACAAGAAAACAAATGACGATATTTTGGGGGTCTGGCTGACCGGATCAGGAAATGGCAAAGTAGAAATATTCAAGAAAGGGTCAAGCTATCAGGGTAAAATTGTTTGGCTGTCAGAACCCGTGAATCCTGAAACTGGAAAACCCAAAACAGATGTAAAACATCCAGACAAGGCACAACACAACCGTCCATTGATGGGCCTGATCAACCTATGGGGTTTTGTTTACAAGGGAGACAATACATGGGAAGAAGGACATATTTATGATCCCAAGAACGGCAAGGAATACAAATGTGTCATCACCATGAAAGACAAAAACAACCTGAATGTTCGAGGGTTTGTGGGCATCACACTCATTGGAAGAAATGATGCCTGGACAAGAAGCAAACTCTGATTAGCCTACTGAGACAAGGGTTATCTCAAAAATCAATGCTGCATTACCAGGAATACTGCCTGCTCCGTAAGGACCATAACCCAGTGAAGGAGGAAGATAAAGGATGATTTTTCCACCTGGTTTGATAAGGGGCAATCCTAATTGCCAGCCTGAAATCAATTGGTTAAGCGTAAATTGAGCAGGACTGCCCGATTCATGATTCGCTGCAGTGCCAGTCTGATCAAATACATTGCCGTTGGTCAGGTATCCCTTGTAAAAAAGGGTCACTTTTGAGGTGAGGGTTGGCGCAGTTCCAGTACCTGCGCTCACAATCTTATAGTAAAATCCGCGGGAGTCTTCAGTTACAGAGCTCTTCAATCCGGTTCTTGTCAAATACTCTCCAATCGTTTCCAATTTTTCATCTTTTTTACATCCTGAAAATAACATCACGATTCCAGCTACTAAAACCAGGCCTATATTTCTCATGTGTTTATGTATTGAGTGGCAAATATCGTAAAAAACAGGCAACTAACCCTTCCTCTCTCTCGCTTTCAATTCCAAGTACTGCTGCTCCAGTTTTTCCCAGCGGAACCGCCTGTTCAACAAGGCAGTAAAGACAGCAATCAAGAGGGCGGCGACAATCAGAACCATGGGATTGAACTGGCTAAGGCCAACAGCATCGGCCCTTTTGTACCAAAACCTTCCCAAGAGAAAGTTTACAATAATGGGCATGGCAAACAGTATTCCCAAAGGAAGTCCGAGCATCAACTGGTTCAACAGCTTTTTCTGCTTTTCCCGGTTTTGTTCCCAGTACTCCATAAATTTCGTCTCGTCGGCTGAATATGACATAAATAATATCTAAATTACGATAATCTGAGCTTTTGATACTGTGTAGACCGGTTTTTATCACGAATAAAAACATTCATGAAACCCAAAACAAAGCAACTGTTTTTTCTTTTTACCCTTGTTAGCATCGCAGAAATCACCTTGATTTCTACCGGAAATGAAACCATGCGATTGATCTCAAAACCACTCATCATTCCAACACTTGCTGCAACCTACATGGTGTCAACCTCAAATGGAAAACCTTTTTACAAGGACGCCATTTTGATGGGACTGCTCTTTTCATGGATTGGTGATGTATTGTTACATTTTGAAGGTTATTTTATCCCAGGCTTGATTTCCTTTCTGACAGCCCATGTTTTTTATATTTTCTTTTTCTCCTCCACACAATCAACCAACACTTCCTTCTTCAAGTTAAGGCCTGTCATGCTCATTGCTGTGATTGCCTATTTGATTGAATTGATGCATTTGTTGTGGCCACATTTGGGGGGAATGAAAATACCGGTTTTATTGTACGGAATAACCATCAGCACAATGCTATCGGCCGCATTTTGGCAGTATCAGAAGCTCGACAACACCACTGCTCTTTACCTCATTTTTGGTGCAGGATTTTTTGTTGCCTCTGATTCCATCTTGGCCCTGAACAAATTCAAAAAACCGTTTGATTTGGCTGGCATCTACATCATGTCTACTTATATCCTTGCTCAGCTGTTCATCGTGTTGGGCGCTATCCGCTACAGAAACATTCCTCAGGAGCAATAAGAACTTCCTTTAACGAGAAAGTCCCGCCAAGGCGGGACTTTCTTATTTTCAGTGAGTTGGATCTTAGTAATCCATACCGCCCATTCCTGGTGCGCCATGTGAATGACCACCAACAGCTTCATCCCTCTTTGGCTTGTCTGCGATTACACACTCAGTGGTAAGCAACATGCCTGCGATTGATGCAGCGTTCTCAAGGGCAACGCGGGAAACTTTAGTAGGATCAATTACACCTGCAGCAAGCAATTTCTCATACTTGTCAGTACGGGCATTGTAACCAAAATCTCCTTTTCCTTCCCTTACTTTCTGAACAACGATTGAACCTTCAACACCTGCATTGTAAACGATGGTGCGAAGTGGAGCCTCGAGTGCACGGCGAACAATGGCAATACCAGTTGTTTCATCTTCGTTCAATCCTTTTTTCTTGTCCAGTGTATCGATAGCGCGGATAAACGCGATACCACCACCAGGAACGATACCTTCTTCAACAGCAGCACGTGTTGCATGAAGTGCATCATCTACGCGATCCTTCTTTTCTTTCATTTCAACTTCTGTAGCTGCACCAACATTCAGTACGGCAACACCGCCACTGAGTTTGGCCAAACGCTCCTGAAGCTTTTCCCTATCGTAATCTGAAGTGGTAGCTTCGATTTGAGATTTGATTTGTGCGATACGGGCATTGATATCATCTTTTTTGCCTTTTCCGCCAACAACGATGGTATTGTCCTTGTCGATGGTTACACGCTCAGCACGTCCGAGGTAGGTAAGATCAGCATTTTCCAATTTGAAACCTTGGTCTTCGCTGATAACGATTCCTTTTGTAAGGATTGCGATATCCTGCAGCATTTCCTTCCTGCGGTCACCAAAGCCTGGAGCCTTAACAGCAGCCACTTTCAGTGTTCCACGGAGTTTGTTTACCACGAGGGTTGCCATTGCTTCACCTTCAAGATCTTCAGCAATGATCAGCAAAGGAGCACCTTGCTGGGCAACTTTCTCAAGGATGTGCAGGATGTCTTTCATTGCAGAGATCTTCTTGTCGTAGATCAGGATGAAAGGATTCTGAAGCTCACATTCCATTTTGTCAGCGTTGGTAACAAAGTATGGAGAGATATATCCCCTGTCGAACTGCATACCTTCAACGATATCGATAGAAGTTTCTGTTCCTTTTGCTTCTTCAACAGTGATGACACCGTCTTTACCTACTTTCTGCATGGCTTCTGCAATCAGCTTACCGATTTCAGCATCATTGTTGGCTGAAATTGAAGCCACTTGCTGAATCTTCTTGATGTCGTTTCCAACAGTCTGTGATTGTGTGCTGAGGTTGGCGACGATGATGGCTACCGCCTTGTCAATACCCCTTTTGATGTCCATTGGGTTGGCACCAGCAGCAACGTTCTTCAAACCTTCAGTGATGATGGCTTGGGCAAGAACAGTTGCAGTTGTGGTTCCATCACCAGCTACATCAGCTGTTTTGGAAGCCACTTCCTTCACCATTTGAGCACCCATGTTCTCGATGGGGTCTTCCAATTCAATTTCTTTGGCAACTGTTACACCATCCTTTGTAACGGCAGGTGCACCAAATTTTTTCTCGATAACAACGTTGCGTCCTTTAGGACCAAGTGTAACCTTTACCGCATCTGCAAGGGTATCAACCCCTTTCTTCATTTTGTTGCGGGCTTCCAGATTAAAAAATATTTGCTTTGACATATGATTCTTTTTAAAAGTTTTAGCGGAGATTAAACAATTGCGAGGATATCAGACTCCCTCATGATCAAATAATCATGCCCTTCGATGGTGATCTCTGTGCCGGAATACTTTCCGTAAAGAACAGTGTCGCCTGTTTTTACAGTCATTGGCTCATCCTTTTTTCCAGGGCCTGCAGCAACAACTGATCCTCTTTGGGGTTTTTCCTTCGCTGTGTCAGGAATGATGATGCCACCTGCAGTCTTCTCTTCAGCAGGAGCAGGTTTCACGATTACCCTGTCATGCAATGGGGTAATGCTTAACTTCTTAGCCATAGCTTTTGGTTTTAATTTTAAATAAATGAATTAATTGTGGGTTGGCGGCTTAATGCTTTCCCATTTACGCATTATCAACGAATTCCGTACCAAGGGTGATGGCTTGCAAAAATGGCAGATTCCATCAATTCTACAGGCGAAAAATTCAATGAATGGCAGCGAAAATAGGCATTCGGTATGTCAAATTTTCATCCTGATGAGAAAATATGCCCATTAGTACGTAAAAAGCTATATTTGCAACCCCAAACAGCTCTTTAAATGATCAGTCGCAGAAATATCAGGGTAAAAGTGATGCAATGTCTTTATTCAGCAGAAGCTGATACAACCATGTTCTCAGAAGACAAGGCAGTATCCTTGTTGAAAAAGTACCTGGATGAAACAGCAGACCTGTTCACTTTTGCCATTTTTTTGGTCACGGAAGTTGCCAGGTATGCCGAGAAGGATTCCCTGCACCGTGCATCAAAGCACCTTCCAACAGAGGCTGACCTGAATGTGAACATCAAACTGGCGGGAAATACCACGCTTTGGAAAATTCTTGAATCCAAGGGATTTCAACCTGCTATCAAAGACAGGAAACTAGATCACCTGATGGATGAGGAAATCGTCCGTAAAATCTACCTCAAGCTAACTGAGACTGAAATCTACCAAGCATACATTGCGCTGGAAAGCCGCGACAAGAAGACGGAGAAAGACCTGCTCAGTTTTATCTTCACTGACCTCATCATGGCCGATGAGAACATCACTGCGTTTTTTGAGGATCATTTCGTTCAGTGGGATGATGATGCAGAAATGATCTACCAGATGGTGCTCAATTACCTGAGCAAACCAGGCTCTTATGAATTCAATGAAATTGTAGGACCTGAAAAAACCCGTTACGCCATCAGCTTGCTCAAAACTTCCATTGAAAAGAAAGACTTTACAATGGAAATGATCAAGCCCAAACTGAAAAACTGGGATGCAGACAGGATTGCGGTCCTTGACATGATCATGATCCGCATGGGAGTCTGTGAACTGCTTTACTTTGAAACCATTCCTGCAAAGGTTACCATCAATGAATACATTGATATTGCCAAGAGTTACAGTACTCCGCAAAGTGGGCAGTTTGTGAATGGCATTCTAGATGGCATACACAAGGACTTGTTGCAAGAAGGAAGACTCAAAAAAGTTGACTTCAAAAAACAAGGCTAAATTCCTATTTTTGGCACCTCAAAATGAAACAATGAAATCCCCCGTTATCATTTTCGCGCTTTTCATCATCGCTGCAGCAGCCATCATTGTTGTCAACAAAAAGACCCCTCCCCCAACGAGAAAGGCAGTGGTACAAAAAGCCATCACCTTTGATCCCAGCACACCGATAACCTCTATCCTTTTTATTGACTCTGTTCAAAACATGGGAAAAGTAAGAGATGGTGAAAAAATCAATATCGCCTTCCATTTCACCAATACTGGGAATGAAATGCTGGTCATCAAGGAAGTAGCAGCCTCCTGCGGTTGCACAGTCCCCGAAAAACCCGAAGCCCCCATTGCTCCTGGAAAGTCTGGCATCATCAAGGCCACTTTTGACAGCAAGAGCCGTGTAGGAATGAACCACAAGGTGCTTTCTGTTTATGCCAATACACAACAGACCAAGCACGACCTGGTCTTTGATGTGGAAGTCATCCCAGCCAACTGATCAATCAATAAACAAAACAAATATGATGAATTCAATCCTTTTGCAAGCTGCGCCTAATGCAGGCTACATGCAACTTGTGCTTCTTGGAGCCATGGTTGTTGTTTTCTATTTTTTCATGATCCGTCCTCAAGCCCAAAAAGCAAAAAAGGCCAAAAAATTCCAGGAAGAATTGCAGAAAGGTGACAAGATTGTTACCATCGCAGGAATCCATGGCATCGTCAATAAAGTGAATGATGACAATACCATTCAGATTGAAGTTAGCCCTGGCTCTTTCATGAAGATTGAAAAATCTGCCATCAGCATGGAATGGAGCGATCAGCTTAACAAAGCTTCAGCCACCAAATAATTCAAACCATTGATAAAAAGGCCCGGACATGCTTCCGGGCTTTTTTATTTACATTTGATCATGCTTAAGGTTGGACTTACAGGCGGTATTGGCGCTGGGAAATCTACGGTTGCCCATATTTTTGAGGTACTGGGCATTCCAGTATACCATGCAGACCAGGAAGCAAAACGGCTGATGCAAACCAATCCTTCCCTGATCGAGAAAATCAAGATTGCTTTTTCTGAAAAGGCATATGCGGAGGGAATCCTTGATCGAAAATTTCTTTCTTCCCTGGTCTTCAACGATAACCAAAAACTTGAAATGCTGAACAGCATTGTCCATCCCTTTACCATCCAGGATGGTAAGGAGTGGATGGAAAAACAAAACAGTCCATATGCCATCAAAGAGGCTGCCCTGATTTTTGAATCAGGCAGTCAGGGTGAATTTGATACCATCATTGGAGTATTTGCCCCGCCTGCAATGAGGATCCACCGAACCATCCAGCGGGATCATGTGGAAAGGGAAAAGGTCCTGAACCGCATGAAAAAACAGCTGGATGAAAATATCAAGATGAAATTGTGCGATCATGTTTTGATCAACAATGAGCAAACACTGCTGATACCGCAGGTGATTGCATTGCATTATAAGCTGCTACAGCTTTCCACAGAAATTGAAAATTAAAATTTACTACGGCCCAAAATTAGCTGCTCACGCCTAACATTGGTTGGCTAGTACAATTCCTCTTCGCATCCAATGGGAGCGCCTGGAGGAGCAACTGCATGGATGGTGGGCTTTGCTTTTTCAGGGGACTTAAACCGATCAATGGCCAATCCCAGATGGGCTTTGTACAATGGGTCAATGGCTGTTTTAACACTGGTTTCAAGCCAAGATTTGAGCTCGGTCAAAACCTGGCCAACCCTTGCTTTGGCAGGAAAGGAAAGCTGCTCATCGATGCTTGCGGCCAGCAAATAGGTCAAGACCAATTGCTCAGTTTGAAACTGGATGGCTTTTTCAACACCTGTTTTTCTTGATGCCTTGAAACTGGCATCAATCAGGGCATTGGTCATGTCACCAAGCCCATACTGGCCCAGCAGTTCATGTTGCACCAGGCGGTTGATTCTTTCAGGATTGAAAAGAAAAGAAAGGGGAAGATCTGCAGCCGCTTCGGCAGGTGCCAGTTGATCAAAGGACAAGCCCGTTTTCTTTTTGAACAGTTCCCTGGTAAATTCATATCCTGCTGGCCTTGGAGGGATCAGTGATGAAATGGATTCGGGGATAGCGAGGAATGAAGGATCCAGGCATTTTAGGATGGATGCCATTGCCTTTGTTTGAATCTCTTTTGACAGTGGAGCAGTAGCCGTCTGACCATCACCTTTCAATGCATAATTGTAGTGCATGCCACCAATCAGTTTGGTGGCTGCCTCAACCTGATAGCGATGGTGGAAATAAACTGGCACCAGCACATCTTCCAACATGGCCATGGGCATGCCATTTCTGATGGAATTGATGCCAAATTGTTTCAACGCTTTTGCCCGCATGATGATCATCGCTTCAAGTGTTTCAATGGGCTCTTTGCCATTGTCCCACAAATGCGCATCAGGATGCAATCCGCCTGGTGCCCTGGCATCCCTGTCGCTGATGAATTTCAATCCTTTTGCATAGGCATCGGTGAGTATCTTATCCAGATCTGCTGCTTCATTTTTACTGTTGCTCAAATCTGCATATCCCCAGGCAATTGAAACCTTGTCCCAATCCCCTATCTTCAGATCATAAGCATTGGTCACATCAATTTCACCTTTTTTGTTTAGCTTGATCAATGGATGAGGATAATCCATCACACTAGAACGGTCGACTGTACTGGCAGCATAATTGTGCATCAAGCCAAGGGTATGGCCGATTTCATGGGCAGACAATTGTTCCAAACGATCCAGTGACATTTTGAGCATGGGATCATCTTTCATGTCTTTGTTTCCAAAAGGAGAAAGCAGGCCCTGTGCAATCATGTAATCCTGCCTAACCCTCAATGACCCAAGGGATACCTGTCCCTTGATGATTTCTCCGGTTCTTGGATCAACAACACTGGCACCATAACTCCAGCCCCTGGTGGAGCGGTGAACCCAGTTGATCATGTTGTAGCGGATGTCCATGGGGTCGCAACTGTCTGGCAGCATTTTTACCACAAATGCATCCTTGTAGCCTGCCGCCTCAAATGCCTGGTTCCACCAATTGCCCCCTCTCAGCAACGCGGTCCTGATGGGCTCAGGCGTTCCGTTGTCGAGGTAATAAACAATAGGTTTTACGGGTTCACTGATTTTTGCAGAAGGATCCTTCTTGCTCAGGCGATGGCGGTTGATTACATATTTCTCGATGGGGGTTGAAACAGAAGAGCTATAGTCATAGTAAGAAGTATGGTTGAAACTAGACCTTGGATCAAATTTTCTTGGTTTGTAGTTGCCATCAGGAAGCTGTACAAAAGAATGGTGCATGCGCAACGTAATGGCCTCCGGAGAAGGCACTACAGGCTGAATGAAGTTTCCACTGACCCCATCCGCACTCACCAGGGTAATGGTTGCTTCCAGTTCTGTGTTGTAAGGGAAGTTTTTACAGGCTGGAAAATAAAGGGCCGAGCGGTTGAGATCAAGGCTGTAATTTCCCTGTTGCATTTTCCTGATCCTGTTGGCTGCCTGCATGGCATCCCGAGTGAGAAACGCTGTAGCGTCTACCAGTACTGCATCACTGGATGCTGCCTCAACAGCAAATGCCCAAAGGGTAGATTTGGCAAAGGCAAGGTCAACGGCTTCTTTTTCCTTGGCTGATTCTGACAAGGCCCTGTAGCCATAATTGGGCTCTGTCATCAAAATCTTTTTTCCAACACGAGAAAATTTTACAATTCTTCCACCACCCATCAATCCCCTGTCCAGGCCGATATCATTGGATCCTAGGCCGGCAGGTAACGACATGGCGTAAAGGATTTCGGTATCCAGCTTGTTGATTTCCAGCCAGATTTTGCCGTTCTCATCATCTTTATAAAAAGGAAAATAACCATCCAGCCTGGTCAATCCCTTTGTCTTTTCTGGTATGGAGGGAAGTGGTTGGGCGAAGGAGATCAATGGCATCAAGATTGCAGTATAAAAAACGGCCTGCAGCAGGAAAAACAACAATAACTTTCTCATCAATAGTCGATTAGTCAGTCAAATTACAAAAAATGTTTGTTTTCTTTGTGCCTAATCATGAAGATCGAATTCTGGAGCATAGGAAAACAACACGACCCATCGATCAAGGATGCCATTGAAGACTATAGTGGAAGAATAAAAAAATATGCGCCCATCAAATGGGAAATCCTTCCCGTTCCCAAAAATGCGGGAATGCTCAGTGAAATAGACCTTAAACGACTGGAAGGTAAAATGATTCTTGAGTGGCTTGAAAAAGATGCTGTTTTGATTGCATTGGATGAATATGGAAAAGAAATGGGATCGATTGAACTGGCTGATTTCATTATTAAAAAAGGAAACATGGGATCAAAAAAACTCGTGTTCCTGATTGGTGGCGCATTCGGTCTGGATGAGGCTATATTGAAAAGGGCTGACCACAAATGGTCGCTTTCAAAACTCACCTTCCCCCACCAAATCGTCAGGCTTTTGCTGGCAGAACAGGTTTACCGGGCTTATACCATCATTAAAAACGAAAAGTATCACCACAGGTGATCAACATTGTACCATGAGCATTACATTTCTTATCATCATCATCACATCCGCTGTTTCCATACTGGCCTTCAACCGTGAAAGCATGAAAGAGGACCTGTTGTTCTGGCCCTATTACATCAACCGGGAAGGACAGTATTACCGGTTCATCACCAACGGCGTCTTGCATGCTGATGCAATGCACTTGATCTTCAACATGGTTTCCTTCTACTCCTTTGGCATGGCACTTGAAAACTATCTGTTCAAGGCATTGTTCGGAGAATTGTCCAGGGCCATGCTGGCCATCCTGTATGTGACTGCTATCATTGCTGCAGTGATCCCAGACTATTTCAAGTACAGGAACAAATCATACTACCGCTCTCTTGGGGCCTCTGGCGCGGTTTCTGCGATTGTGTTTGCGGCCATCACCATTCAACCCAACATGCCCATCCAGTTCTTCTTTATTCCATTTAAAATCCCAGGATTTGTATTTGGCATCTGCTTTTTGATTCTTTCAGCAAGCCTGGCCAAAAAAGGTGGGGGAAACATTGGCCACAGTGCCCATTTCTGGGGAAGTGTGTACGGCGTTTTATTTACTTACCTGGCAGCGAAACTGATCAGCGGGGTTGACCTTGCCGTTTATTTTTACACCTCAGTTTTCAAGTGATTTTTTTACTGCAACTGACAAGATTTTTTGGGTGGATGCAGTGATTTTGACCCGATCGTCAATTCTCCTGCCAACCACCCAAATGATTTTCTTATCAGATTCAAGGACCCATTGGTTTTCTTTTTCGGCCAGCGATAATTTGAGGTCAGTTAGCAGTTTGGCAACCTTTTTCTTTTTTCTCATACCCAACGGATAAAAATAATCCCCGGGCTTCCATGGCCTGAGTATCAGTGGAAACTTAACTGTCGCCAGGTCAATCCAGGCATGATTCGCATTGTCATCCGGCTGGCGGTTGGCATCATATTTCCTCATCTCAAGAAGGCTGTTTCCAAAAGACACCGATTCAACTCCATCGTCAATCACGATGATCTCATGTGTTTTTTCTTCGATGGAATCAATCAGCAACCAGTTACGGTTCCGCAAAACCCTGTGGCTGCTTGAAGAAATTGATTTGCCGGAGATTGCATAAAACAATTTTTTGATTTCAGGAACTTGGTGGGCAGAAAAACCAAAGTCCCTGAATACCTCAAACAAGATGGTATCGATGGGTGACTGTGATATCAATTTATTCACCGGAATGGCCAATGATTGGCCCTGCTTCTCAATCAATCCAAACTTGATCTTTTCAAGCTGTTTTTTATAGATGATTTCCATCTCTGAAAACCGCTTGGCGTTGTCAATCAAATTTTGCGCAAATGCAGGAAATATTTTCTCTACCTGTGGAATGATATTGTGCCGAAAATGATTGCGGGAATAGTTGTTCGTGTCATTAGAGCTGTCGTCTACCCATTTAATGGCATTGGATTCAGCAAAATCAAGGATTTCAACCCTGGTCGCAAACAACAAAGGCCTGATCAGGTTACCGGCTTTAAGCTGCATACCGTGCATTCCGGCAATTCCTGTGCCCCTGAAAAAATTCATGGCAATGGTTTCCACCTGATCATCTGCATGATGAGCAGTAAGCAAAAAGATATTTTTACCGAACTTTTTTTGAACCTCCATCACCTCGTTAAACCACTCATATCGCAGGTTGCGGGCCACTTCCTGCACGCCCTTTCCTATTGTCTTTATGGCTTCATGGGTATCAAAAGATTGAACATGGCAAGTCACACCTATGGACTGCGCAAATGCACGCACAAAATCCTCGTCCCGCTTGCTTTCCTCTCCCCTAAGATTAAAATTGCAATGGAGCATTTCAAAGGGTTGGTTCATTCTGTGCAACAAGGTTGCCAAAACAACAGAATCAATACCCCCACTGCATGCCAGGTACAACAAATCCCCCTTCTGCCATAGCTTATTCTGGTTTACCTGGTCATGAAAGCGCAATTCCAAACCCTTCTTATCTGTTATGTTGTCTCTCTCGCTCATAGATCCATTTCATCTTTTAATTGAGACAATGCCCCTTTCAATTCTCTGAGATCATTGTTTGCGTTGACCTTGGCAGCAATGATGATTCCCTTTTCATAAATGCTGATCGCATTTTCCTGGTCTCCGAACTGCTCGTACAACTTACCCAAATGATAGTAGGTACCTGAGTGATTTTCATCAGCCCCCAGCAAAGCAATCATGGCTTCCAATGCCTCTGGATATCGCTGAAGCTTGATGAATTCCATGGCAAGCGCATGCCTGCTGAACATATCCGCCGGATATTGATCAATAAATGCTTTCAGCTTGGCAATACGGTCCATTTTGGAAAAATTAAACCCGATGATAGACTTACAAAAATAGCTTTCATCGATAAGAACACGAAATTTGACCTGGAAGGTGGCGCTGATCATGCATCCACATGAGGTTTGGCATGCCAAAGTTCATTCAGGCAGTGAAGGAATTGGAATATTTTTACCTTAAATTTGTCTCCGATATGAGAAAGATTGAACTGGAAATCGTTGCACTCTCCCATTCCATTACACAAAGCAATTCATATGCTGTTGTGCTGGGGGAAGTGAATGGACTCAGAAGACTCCCAATCGTGATTGGCGGTTTTGAGGCCCAGGCGATTGCCGTTGCTCTTGAAAAAATGAAGCCAACCAGACCACTTACGCATGACCTGATGAAAAATTTCATGCTGGCTTTCAATGTCGAGCTGCATGAGGTCATCATATCTGATCTTCAGGAAGGTATTTTTTATTCCAAACTCCTATGCAGCACAGAAGCTGATACCGTTGAGATAGACTCACGAACCTCTGATGCACTGGCCATGGCTGTAAGGTTTGGATGCCCCATTTACATTTATGAAAACATCTTTGATGTTGCAGGTGTTGAAAATCCTGAACAAAGTGCGCAGCCCACACAGGTCAAATCCATTGCCGCTGAAGGCAATGGCCATACAGACATCAAAAGCCTCGGGCTGGACGAACTGCACACCCTCTTGAATGAAGTATTGGAACAAGAGGATTATATCCGTGCCATTGCCATCCGTGACGAGATCAATTCACGCAAAAAATAGATCATGCCATGATCTATTTCCCCAATGCAAAAGTCAATCTTGGTCTGCGGGTAACCTCTCGAAGGGAAGATGGTTACCATGATCTTGACACTGTATTTTTTCCTGTTCCATTGAACGATGTGCTTGAGGTCATCACCCAATCAGTAACTACAACAGATGCTGTAACCTTCACCCATTCTGGTATTCCCATCCCTGGAGACGAGTCTTCGAATCTCTGTATAAAGGCCTATCAGCTGTTAAAAAAAGATCATCCCACTCTTCCCCCTATTCTCCTTCATCTGCACAAGCATATTCCAATGGGTGCTGGCTTGGGAGGAGGCTCATCAGATGGTGCCTTCATGCTGAAACTCCTGAACGACAAATACAAGCTTGGCCTTGGGGAAGATCAACTCCAGGCTTATGCACTTCAACTGGGCAGTGATTGTCCTTTTTTTATCATCAACCAGCCCGTTCAGGCAACTGGAAGAGGTGAAATCATGCAGCCCATTACCTGCTCCTTATCATCCAAAACAATGGTGCTGGTCTGCCCTGGCATCCACGTGAGCACTGCAGATGCCTTCAGAAAAATCACACTTTCGCCCAATGCCCCTTCATGTGATTCGATTGTTGAAAGGCCTATTCAGGAATGGAAAGAAAAACTGATCAATGATTTTGAAGCGCCCGTCTTTAGCGCTTTTCCAGAGATAGCAACCATCAAGGAAAAACTATATGATGCTGGCGCAGTATATGCTTCAATGACAGGTACCGGATCTACTGTTTTTGGCATTTTTGAAACAAGCCCTGCCATCAAGAACCTGTTTCCCGCCCATTATCAACTGGAAAGCATTTTACTGTAAGAGTACATAGTGCATGCTTTTGCATTTCAATTCAAGATTTCGTAACTTTATTCCATGTTATTTCTAAAGCAGCCATACACTGCATTCCTCTCGGCCAACTTGGACCTGCTGAACCATTAGCGCCAAAACCCAACTGACCTGGCCGCTTTACCGACCTCTTGATTTTAACTTGGGTGGTATTAACAACACCATCATTTCATTCTTCGTATAGTCATACTACCAACATGCACAATTCACAATATTATATTGACCTTGAGTCTGCACATGGCGCGCACAATTACCACCCTATCCCTGTTGTCATCTCAAGGGCCTCAGGCGTTGAAATGTGGGATGTAGAAGGCAAAAAGTACTTTGATTTTCTTAGTGGTTATTCTGCTGTTAACCAGGGTCATTGCCATCCCCGCATCATCAAAGCTCTTACTCATCAAGCTGCACAACTGACCCTGACCTCAAGGGCATTTTACAATGACCGCCTGGGTGAATACGAGCGATTCATCACCCAGTTGTTGGGCTATGATAAATTGCTGCCCATGAATACGGGTGCAGAAGCAGTTGAAACTGGCATCAAATTGGCCAGAAGATGGGCATATGATGTAAAAGGCATCGAGGAGAACAAGGCAAGGATCATTGTTTGTTCAGAAAATTTTCATGGCAGAACCAGCACCATCATTTCATTCAGCACAGACCCATCCTCGCATTCGAGGTTCGGGCCCTTCATGCCCGGATTTGACGTGATTCCTTACAATGACATTGAAGCACTGAGGCTGTCTTTGGAAAACAAGGATGTTGCAGGCTTTCTGGTTGAACCCATCCAGGGAGAAGCCGGCATCGTCATGCCGGACAAAGGATACCTTTCAAAAGCCAAGGCCCTCTGCGAGGCTGCCAATGTGCTGTTCATTGCAGATGAAATCCAGACAGGGCTCTGCAGGACAGGTAAAATGCTTTGTTGCGACCATGAAAATGTAAAGCCAGATATTCTTTTGTTGGGCAAGGCCCTCAGCGGCGGCACATTTCCGGTTAGTGCCGTTCTTTCCAGTGATGAGGTAATGCTCACCATCAAACCCGGCGAACACGGCTCAACCTTTGGAGGAAGCCCACTCGCCAGTATTGTGGCCACCGAATCGTTGAAAGTACTGGTGGATGAAAACATGGCCGAAAATGCCATTCAAATGGGAGAATTGTTGAGGGCTGGTCTTGCCTCCATCCAATCGCCACTGATCAGTGAAATCCGTGGAATGGGCCTGATGAATGCCATCGTCATCAACCACCAAAACCCAGATGCCGCCTGGCTCATTTGTGAAACCTTCATGAAAAACGGGTTATTGGCCAAGCCCACCCATGGCGACAAAATCAGGCTGGCACCTCCTTTGGTCATCAATGCAGCACAGGTCGAAGAAGCTGTTGCCATCATCGACAAATCCTTGAAGGAATGCATTGTTTAGGGTTTTACTTGTAAATTTGCTTTCAATTTTGAACGCATGAGTGAAGAAAGATCGCTGAATTTCCTGGAAGAAATCGTAGAAGCTGACCTTGCCGCAGGAAAGCATGTGAAGATTCATACCCGTTTCCCTCCAGAACCAAATGGCTATTTGCACATTGGCCATGCCAAAAGCATTTGCCTGAATTTTGGACTCGCAGACAAATATGGCGGAAAAACAAACCTCCGTTTTGATGATACCAACCCAGTTACTGAAGACACAGAATACGTTGACTCCATCAAGGCCGATGTTAGGTGGCTGGGGTTTGATTGGGAAGAGGAACATTATGCATCAGACTATTTCGATCAATTGTATGCCTTTGCTGTTGAGCTGATCAATAAAGGACTTGCCTACGTGGATGACCTTAGTGCAGAGGAGATCGCCACCATGAAGGGCACTCCCACAGAAGCCGGAAAAGAGAGCCCTTTCAGAAACCGGAGCATAGAGGAAAACGTTGCCCTGTTTACTGCCATGAAGAATGGCGAGTTCAATGATGGAGAAAAAGTATTGAGGGCCAAAATAGACCTTGCCTCCCCCAACATGCACATGCGTGATCCCATCATGTACAGGATCAAGAAAACCCATCATCACAGGACCGGTGATACCTGGTGTATCTATCCCATGTATGATTTTGCCCATGGGCAATCCGATTCAATTGAGAATATCTCTCATTCGATCTGTACACTGGAATTTGAAGTACATAAGCCGCTTTACAATTGGTACATCGCCCAATTGGGCATCTTCCCTTCAAATCAATTTGAGTTTGCCAGGCTCAACCTTACTTATACCGTGATGAGCAAGAGAAAGCTCTTGCAGTTGGTGCAGGAAAATCTTGTAGACGGATGGGACGATCCGAGGATGCCAACCATTTCAGGACTCAGGAGAAGAGGCTATACGCCCCTATCCTTGAGGAACTTTTGTGAAAGGATTGGCGTACAAAGAAGGGAAAACATCATTGATGTGGGACTACTTGAATTTTGTGTTAGAGAAGACCTGAACAAAACGGCTCTGCGCAGGATGGTGGTATTGGATCCAATCAAGTTGATCATCACCAATTATCCGGAAGGGCAATCAGAAATATTGAAAGGCGAAAATAATCCTGAACTGGAAGACAATGGTGGCTACAGAGATCTTCCATTTGGCAGGGAATTGTGGATTGAGGCCGAAGACTTTATGGAAGAAGCCCCCAAAAAATGGTTCAGGCTCTCTCCGGGTATGCACGTAAGACTGAAGAATGCTTATATCGTTAAGTGTAATGGATTTAATATAAACCAGGCAGGAAAAGTGACTGAGGTTCTTTGTGAGTATTTTCCTGAAAGCAAAAGTGGACAAGACACTTCTGGCATTTCGGTAAAAGGCACTATGCATTGGGTATCAGTTGAACATTCCTCAACTGCAGAAATTAGGTTGTATGACAGGCTTTTTCAGGTTGAAAATCCATCCATTGAAGATGGTGATTTCAAAACATACATCAATCCGAATAGTCTTGAAATCATCCCAGAAGCCATAATTGAAAACAGCCTATCGTATGCAAAAGCCGGCGAACAATTTCAATTCATCAGGAAAGGGTATTTTTCCTATGACGAGAAACTCAGCAGTCCAGGTAATCCTGTATTCAACAGAACTGTAACGCTAAAAGATACTTGGAGCAAGGAATTAAAGAAATAAGTTTTTTTGAACTCACTGCTTGACCTGAACATTTTTACCCAATGTTTTGAAACGGATTCCGTTTTCCTGCAGAACAGTAATGGTTATATGGCCTGTTTTGCTGGTATGCAAATCCTGTACAGTACCTGACTTCCCTTTGTGTGTACCATTGATCACAATGCAACGGTCACCATTTTTGAGTTCAATGAAATTCTCACTCATAAATCCTATTAATTTAAGATTGGGATTTCATCTTTCCATCTGGAAGAAATGCCATTAAAAAAATGAGCAATGAAGTCAAAAGCATGATGTACAGTCCTGCTTGCTTTTCAGGACAGTATCCACGATAACAGGACCCAAACAACAGAAAATTTTTGATGGCATAGGCAACATTCAAGCCTCCGGCAAGGAATGCTGTCCTTTTCAACCACAATACCTTTATGAAAGAACAGGCCGTGGTGATTCCCGCCAAAATCAAGAGCAACTTGCCGGGCTTACCATACATGTTTCTTTCAGTGAAGAAAGCATTGAAAGACTTGTTGATGTCAGCATGAAAGGTCCATGGCATGAAACATGCACCCAAAAGGAGCAAAAAAGCGAGCAGGCTGATCCATTTTGAATAACGTACCATATCAAAAAAAGCGAAGGGTTTTGTTTCCTTCGCTTTGAGGTCCCGAGCGGATTCGAACCGCTGTAGAAGCTTTTGCAGAGCTCTGCCTAGCCACTCGGCCACAGGACCT
>JACCDP010602435.1_pt1 | contig 27764 bp, 58 predicted proteins | sample 7445841 | NCBI WGS metagenome assembly JACCDP01 (sample SAMN15323441, study PRJNA562643) | freshwater metagenome | isolation source: river surface water | place: USA:Blue River Watershed | collected 2017-08-17 | reverse complement strand
GGGGCTATGACAGCAACTTCATCTATGTCTGCGTTGCCACCAACAGCTGGAAGCGTGTCGCTATAGCGACCTGGTAACTGATGGCAGTCCGCAGCAAGACCGGCACCGCACGCATCGAGCACCAGCCCGGCGCTCCGAAGACGACCAGGCAGGGCTACGGGCAGCACAGCCGGCCCAGGCGCCGCGGCCGCAAACCCCTCAGAGGGCAAGGCCGGTAATGGATCCTGCCGTCCGCGAAAACTGGCGCAAGATCAGGGACGCGCTAGAAGCGGCAGGAAAAACAGACAACTGGTACTACAAGCGGGCTGTTGCCATCCTCGCCGGAAGGCCCGATCCTCTCGGCGATGGGCCAACACTTCCCGGTGGTTAGGATCCTTTGGTTGCAAGGCGGCGCATGGAGCGAGAAGTTTCCCACGCTGAGATCTACAGGGAGCTAGGTGTGCTCCAAGGCAAGATGGACGCCATCCTGCTAAGCCAAACACGAGACGACGACGAGAAAAAGAACATCTTCGAGCGCATCGGCAAGCTTGAGACACGCATGGCGCAGGTCGTGCTTGTAGCTGTCATTGCAAGCTTGGTGCTGCCGCCCCTAGCGTCATTCATGGGCCAGCACTTGCAGCTCAACCTCAAACCGACGACTGCCGTCATCAACAGATAGGGCTAGCCTGAAGGAGACCTGCCATGCCCGGCAACATGGATCCCAACACCGTCGCGATCATTGCGATCGTCGTCGCGGCAGCCTCTGAAGCCATTGCTCTGAGCCCCCTGCGCGCCAACAGCGTTATCCAGCTCGTTCTGCAGTTCCTGCGCCTTGCATTCCCAAAAAAGCGCTGAGCGCCCGTGAGCAACGCCGCCCCGATCAGTCTCGAGCAGCTGTTCCGCTACTACAAAGCCCTGCCCCATCAGGCAGCGGCCGTCGCAGAGCTGCAGAACGACTTGCGCGAAAACGGCTACGCCGCCGCGATGCGTCGCGATAGGCCGTGGTTTGCCACATGGAGCCAAGACGGCAAGCAGGCTGACCTGGCTCCGGCGCTCGCCATCATCAAGTCATTCGAGGGCTGCCATCTCGAGGCGTACCCAGATCCGCTGCACGGCTGGAACGTGGCCACGATCGGCTACGGCACCACCCGCTACAACGACGGGCGCAAGGTGCAGAAGGGCGACAAGATCAACGCGATCGAAGCCGACATGCTGCTTCGCCAGGAGGTCGATCGCATTGCCGCCAAGCTGGGCACCACCGTGCCTTTCTGGAAGGAGATGGGCGACTGTCAGAAGTCGGCGCTGATCTCCTTTGCCTACAACCTTGGCTCAGGTTTCTACGGCACCGAGGGCTTCAAGACCATCAGCGGTGCATTGCGCGACAAGCGCTGGAAGGATGTGCCTGCAGCGATGCTGCTCTACCGCAATCCCGGCACCAGCGTTGAAGCCGGCCTGAAGCGCCGCCGCAAGGCCGAAGGCGATCTCTGGCTGCAGGACATGGACGAGATGCCGGAGGAGCCGGTGCGTCTCGGCGTGCCCTACTTCAGCCAGCGCGACAACAAGTCCGGCCAGGGCTATCGCGAATGCTTCTCGTCAAGCTGCGCAATGATCGCTGCCTTTTATGGCAAGGTCAAAACCGACGACGAGTACAACGCTGCTCGTGCGAAATACGGCGACACCACCGAGCCCATTGCGCAGGTGAAGACACTGCAGTCACTGGGGCTCAATGCGCGTTTCACCCAGAAGTGCTCGGTCGCCCAGCTCGAGGCTGAGATCCGCGCCGGCCGGCCCATCGCTGTTGGCTGGCTGCACCATGGCACAGCCGCAGCGCCTACCGGTGGCGGCCACTGGACCGTGGCGATCGGTTTCAACCCGACGCAGATCGTTCACAACGACCCCTACGGCGAGTGCGACATGGTCAACGGCGGCTACCTCAACGCCAACGGCGCCGGCATCGGTTACAGCCGCAAGAACTGGCTGCGCCGGTGGGAAGTGGAAGGTCCCGGCACTGGCTGGGCTGTCCTTACGAAATGCGACTGATCCGGCCAGAGCTGCCGGTGCGGCGGTAGCTTGGGGCATCCATTGCCGTCGCCATGATCCTTTCAGATCAGGAAATCCGCCGCCTTTGCGAGGACGAGCGGATGATCGTCCCTTTCACCCTCGATCAGCTAAATCCGGCCAGCTACGACGTGCTGCTGGGCAGCCACATCATGGTGGAGTCTGTTGCCTCACCCGAGCTGGTACTGGTCGACATCTCCGACTGCACCAAAGAAAAGCCATACATGCTCGCCCCAGGCGGCTTCGTCTTGGCTGAGACTTTCGAGACCTTTAACATCCCGGATGACATCGCTGCTCAGTTCATACTGAAGAGCAGCAGAGGACGGGAAGGCCTGTCCCACGCACTGTGCGGCTATTGCGATCCAGGCTGGCACGGCAGCAAGCTGACGCTTGAGCTTCACTCGCTGCGCCAGCTGCACACGCTGCCGCTCTATCCGGGCCTCAAGATCGGGCAGCTGGTCTTCACACTGATGGCGGCTATCCCCGAGCGCTCCTATGCCGAAACTGGAAGGTACAACGGCGATGCTGGCGTTACTGCGAGCAAGGGCTGAGCCATGCAGCAACTATCCGACCCCCGCTTCCGCGTCGACGCCCTCAACTGGACGCTCGCGCCACAGCAGCTGGTGTGGCAGGCCATGCACACCGACTACTACGAAGGCTCGGTGCTCGACTGCGACGCACCCGATGAGGACGATGCCGGCCGGCGCGTGGTCAAGCACCTGCTCGCCGGTGAGCGCGGCCACTACGGCCCGCTGGAACACCCCAGCATCACGCTGGCCACCGCAGGCTTCCCACACTCGGTAATGCAGCAGGCCCGCACCCACCGGGTAGGGATCAGCTTCGACGTGCAAAGCATGCGCTACACCGGGCAGCGGATCTGCAAAGTGGCAGAAGGCGAAGTCGACGTTGAGGACGTGTTCTACCTGCGCCCGCTGGGCGAGTACCGAGATCGACAGGGCAAGAAGTACACCTACACAGAGGCTCAGCGAGAGGCTGACCTTGAAATGTGCTTTGGCGCCGCGCAGGTCTACTGGAACCGCATCAGGGTCGGCTGGGCCGAAGAGCACGCTCGCGGCATGATCCCGTTCGACTTCCGTCAGAACTTCGTGGTGTCGTTCAATCTGCGCTCGGCGCTGCACTTCATAGACCTGCGGTCCAAACTCGATGCTCAGCCCGAGATCCAAGCGATGTGCGATCTGATGTGGCCGGTGATTTGCCGCTGGGCGCCCGAGATCGCCGGCTGGTATGAGCGGACTAGGCTGCACAAAGCCCGCTTGGCGCCATGAGATTCGCCTCTCGCGACGGCACGGTCACCTTCGACGAGGGGCTTGAGACTGCTTATGAGCTGTTTCGCGAGGGTCGCATCCAGGATGCGGCCATGATGTTCCTTGTCTACGCAGACCCCGACGCGATCGGCATCGTCGGCGAGAGCGAGTACAACGCTCTTGCTGCCCATTTCAAAGAGATGATGGCCTACGTGAAGCTGTACCAGATGATCTGCGACGAGCTCGCGCAGCCATTGCTCAGCGAAGACAGCAAGCCGGCCTACATGCTCGGGCCGGCGGCTGAAGACGACGAAGACTAGATCTGATCAGCCACAGCCCTTGCCATCGCCTGCGCTCCATCCTCGAGTAGGTGCGCGTAGCGGCTGGTGGTGAGCGGGCTGGCATGGCCGAGCAAACCGCCGACCTGCGGGAGCGTTAGGCCAACCTTGGTGATTGCCACCGACGCCCAGTGGTGCCGCAGGTCATGCACCTTCAGGTTCTTGATGTCGGCAAGGACCATCAGTTCCTCCCAGAGGTTCTGATACCCCACCAGATAGCCATCGTCCTGCCCTGCGATAATCCACTGTGTATTCGATTTGAGTCTCAGTTCTCTCAAGATGAGAATTCCTGCAGGAGGAATATGCACTACACGTTTTTGGCCAGTGTGCTCACCAGTTTTGTGATGCTCGGCGGGAATCGCCAGCAAGCCTGTTTTCTCGTCGAACCACTCCCATCTAGCGCGGCAGATTTCACTCACGCGGCACCCCGTCAGCATCAGCAGCCGTATCAGCTGAGCGAACCGCCAGCGCAATGGCGAGGTGGCTATCGCGTCCAGTGCGGCCACCAGCCGCTGCCGCTCTTCGCCTGACAGGTAACGCCGCCGCTTGCGCTCGGTGTTGGCCGGCACCTTGGCGCAGGGGTTGTCCGCCCGCAGGCCCCACAGGATCGACAGGTTGAACGCCTTGCGCAGCACCGCCAGCGTCCGGTTGGCCTGGATCGGCCGGATGCGCGACAGCAGTCGCATCACATCGGCGCTGGTGACCACCTGCACCTTCTGGCGGCCCAGTTTCGGGATGATGTGAACGTCCCAGATGCTTTGGTAGTTTTTCGCCGTGCCCGGCCGCAGCTTGGGGTAGTGCTCGGCCAGCAGGCGCTGGTACAGATCGGTCATGTCGGGGCCGCGGCGGATCTCTTGACGGGCGCTGGTTGGGGCATGCCCACGCGCCACGGCGGCAAGGATCTTGTGCGCCTCCTCGCGGGCCAGGGTGCGGTTCAGGATGTCGGCCCGGCCGATCTTGTGATGCTGCTGCTTGCCGCTCGGTTCGCGGTAGCGGAGATACCAGGTTTCGACCCCGCTCGGCAGCACCAGCAGGCCCAGCCCGGTGACCTTTGAGTCGGGCTTCCACTCACGTTTCATGCGTCCCTCCATTCGCGCACTATTCGCGCAGCTTTCCAAACCCGCAGTGATCCCAAAGAAATCGTTGCCTCCCGTCACGGTCGCTACCGTGGTTCAAGCCGCGGCGCCGCTGTGCCGACCTACCTGCTTGAGGTGGCCGCCAAGGTTGTTGTGCATAGCGACGAGGACTCCATCGAGGAGTTCCTCGAGAACACCTATGCACGCATCGCCGAGTTCGTCCCCAGCGACGAGCACATCGTCAATATCGAGCTGGATGCCTTTCCCCTACCCCAGGAGCCAGGTGGATCATCAGATCTCGGAGACGGAGCTGATTCCGAGGAAGGAGGCGAAGCTCCGGTTTCGTGACCAAATCCTGCTTCGGTGGGACTACAAGTGCGCTTACTGCGACGAGCCTCTCGGCAGGTCGGCGACGCTTGATCACGTGGTGCCTAAGGTCAAAGGCGGCACCACTGAAAAGCGGAATTTGGTTGCATGCTGCCTAGCGTGCAACAGCCTCAAGTCCGGTCGTGACTGGCAGGAGTTCTTTGCCTCGCAGCCTTTTTACAGCAAGCTGCGAGAGCAGGCGATCGCGCAGTGGCTCGCTGGTGGTGCTAATTTGTCGGCCTAGACCTTTTCTGAGGATCTAGGCGGTACCGTAGCGGCCGGCTGCGGTGAGCCCTGTGGCGCGTGAGCCCTGGGCACCGGCCACCACATTTATACCGAAGGGAAGCGGCTGGACTTGAACCAGCACTGAGTTCGGATTGTCTCCGCTGCCTCTACTTGGGCTACGCTTCCGAGATGGCCTAGGCGTGGATAGGTGCCAGAGGCCCAGGCTCCATCGGCTTCAGATTACCGCGCCAGCAGGTGGTCTAGGTACAGCTCTGCCTGCCACAGATCGGAGCTGTAGCGACAGTAGCCATGGGCGCAGCTGCGGTAGTAAAGCTCAAACCCTGGCCGATCCAGCGTCTCGATATAACCGCCGTCGCGGTCCATGCGGCTGATCACTTCCGGGTCGGACATGCCTTAAAGACCGAGCATTGCGCGGCGAATCTCCCACCAGTCTGGCGGGCTTCCGGCCAGCCGAATCCGCATTGTGCGTTAATGCCCTCCCAGTGGATGCACTGCCAGCACATCGGTCGATCGTCGACGCGCTTGCTCAGCTTGCGTTTCAGATCGGCATAGATCCGCTCAGCCCTGAAGATTGCCTCCTCGGCATTGCTGGTCTCAAGACTGGCTTTTGTCTGGTGCTCAGGGCTGGCACCAAGCCTGATGCGAACATGCCAGACGGTGCCCTGCTGATGCAGGACCATCCGCCCGGCATGGAATCGCATCATCCCCATAAGGCCGCGTCGATCTTGCGACGGAATTGTTCAAGGCTGCCATCATTTTGAATGACAACATCGAATCCGTCCCAGTCGTCGAGAGCACCTTCTGATGGGTGGTCGGTGTTGCGCTGCGCTGATGGGCGGATGATCTTCCACATCTGCCCACCGATCGCCTTCACCGCTTCTGCTTCGTTGGTGAACCGCACGTCGTCTGTTACGACAGTGTCGTAACGCCGAACCCTTGCCTCCCAGCAGCGGATCCAGATGTCTTCAGCGATCGCCTGGCGGCCGAACTCGGTGCCGATGCGCTGCAGCAGCTCGCGAGCGGTGCAGCCGATCTCTGGCACGAAGCGATGCTTGTCGACCCAAGCCAGCTTCAGTGCCTCGTCTTCCCGGTAGCCGAAACTGCCGAGGAACTCGACCGCCATCCGCTTGAGCGGTTCAGCGAACGACACCGGCTGAAAGCCCTGGTGCGTGAGCACTGTCGCGGTGAACGTCTTGCCCGACTGTGGCGCCGGGCTGTAAATGCCGATCACCTGCTGCGGCCGATCGCGGTCGTAGTCGTTGTTCATCGATCAAATGCCTCCGGGTCGATGCTCTGCACATCCCACCAAGCTTGCCGTGCCTCTTCGGCACCGCGCTGGCAGAATTCCTGCCACAGGCCGGTGTAGGTGGCACGCAGTGGGTGGCCATTCGGCAGGCTGTCGCGGCCGGATTGTTCGTAGAGGTGATCGATGAATTCGGCCTTCATCTGTTCGATCTTGGGGTGGCAGTCAAACATCGTGTCCAGCAAGCAAACGTGCATGGGCCATTGCCTTCGAGTGTGTGTCGAAGGACGGCCCCCAGGTGACAATGGCGCCATCGAAGCACCACGGTTGGAACGCTAGCCCCAGCCCGCGGTCAACAGGGTGGACGCCGTAGCAGGGGTGGTTCTGGCCCTTCCAGACGCCCTGCTCAGAGTGAATCACCATTCTGGGGCCAAGCCAAGGACTTCGACCTGGCAGCCGGGGTGGAGTTCCGCGGCGATCCAGTGGGCGTTGGTGGCGGTGACAGCCCACGTCTGCCAGAGGCTGGTGGTGCCGTCTGGTTTGGTGACGCGGACGTTGTAGAAGCCGGGTTTCACGGGAGGATTTTCTTGCAGAGACAGATGGCTGCGATGCAGAGCAGCCAGTAGCCGCAGGCTAGGAATAGTGCCGTCTCAAGGATCACTGGGCGGCCTCCAGCTCGGCGGCGATGGCGAGGAGTTGAGAGCGACTGTGCTGGCGTTGGCAGAGGCGTTCCAATTCATGGCCCCGCAAAAGTGGCGGCACCACTTCACGCGGCACCACCTGATCCGCAGCAGCTCGCAGGGCACCGGCAATGGACGGCCCGTCCATGAGACTTGGCACTGCGCGAAACCCATTCAGCACTGCTTGCGCGGCTGAGGAGAGAGGTTCAGTCATTTGTGGGGTCCGAGGCAGATTACACGAGGTCCGATCACGATAATTACAGCGAGTTCAATTTTTGGAGTATCCCCGCCAAAGCCAAAGCCGACAAAGAATGTCTTGTCAAACTCAGCTTTGCGGATAGAAAACCATCGCGTCATCGCAGGCTACCTACGAATAAGCCGATGAGGAAAACAGCAATAAAACCAATCACTATGGTAATCATCACTCAGCCTCCTGCTGCGGCGCCGGCAGCGCGTGGGCGGGAAGCCAGTGTGATGTGTAGAAGCAATCGACCATCGAGCCGTCGTTGTTTACCGGCACCCAAATCATGTACCCGCCAGGTTGAGCACCTTGGATGGAATGCAGGCGCCACTGGGGGTAGTCATCCTCAACGGTGAGCAGCCAGCACCTCCCATCGTCATCCAAGTCATCTGGCTCCGGCAGCCGCTCGCCAACGGGCACCGGCTCAATGGCGGGGCGGCACCAGCGGGCGAGGAACTTGCGGATGAGTTCCCTGTACTCCTGCGGGTTTTGCTCGCACTGCCAGAACAGTCGATCAATCTGGCGGTCGGTGGGTTGCACCATTTTCTTGGTATCAGGAAATTGGTCAATCATCGTTCTGGTGCATCATGCGTTCAGCTATTCGATGCAGTTCGGGTGCGGGAATCATGCCGTTGCCGTCTTGGCACTGGTTAATTGCCTCAAGCAGAGCAACAGCGATGCTGTCACGGCAGACAAGATCGTTAATGGCAACGGCTGCAAGCACGATCTCGTTCACCTTGCGGTTGAGATTTGCGTTGGCAGCGCGTGTCACCCATGTTTCGTCAGGCATTAACTTCCCTCCTCAGCAGCTCAAAGGCATCAGTGTAGCTGAAGTAATCATCTTCTCTTTCTTCTAGCCAGTTCGCTATCTCCTTAACTGCGGCGACGGCCTCTTCGCTCCAGTCAGGAGTATCAAAGCTCTCGACTTCAGCGCTGCCAATAACCCAACGCACGCGCTCAATTAAAGGACTGTCTGAGGTTGGCCGATTTGAGTTGGTGTGCTTGTTCATTTTGGAAAACTGAGTTTGATCTGGCTGCGGCGCAAGAGGAACAACTCCAGTAATGCCTCCGGTCGCAACCATTTTGGTGATACCAACAAAATGGTCAGTCATCGTCTTCTTCCATTTCTTGCCTGATCTTTGATTCCCAATACTGCCAACGCACAAGTGCTGGCACGGAAGAGGGCTGGATACCCATGTGTTCCAGTAACAACTCAAACCATTGGGCCATAGCCTCGATCGTGGCATCAACTTTTGGATGACCTGGTGGATAATCCAGGGCCTCTCCAATCATGCGCTGGAGTTTTGTGTAGTTGCTTTCGTCCTCAATCATTGGGCAGGGCCTTCAGGGCGCGGCGGATGATGCTGCTATCAAATGTCATTTCTTCACACCACTCTTCTGCTTCGTACCTCTCAAGCGCTGCCAGCGCCTGCTCCTTCAAGCTTGGCGGCTTGGGACGACGGGCGGCGCGGAGAGACACAGGAATTTCCCAGCGTCCCTGGTTTTGCTCCAGCCACTCACAGCACGCCTCCAGCTCCTGGTCTGCGCCCCATTGGGCGGCGCGTGGGATAACAAAATCTGCAAAAGAAAGTTCTTCATCATCGCCAGACTGCCAAATGCCAAACCACTGATGCACTAGCTCGACCGAAGGCCAAACGCTTGAACTCCTAATTTGGTGATCATTAGGAGTTGACTGGGAGTTCAGTTTTGCATTGCTCACATCAGCGCTGGCGGCGCGGTATTCAACCATCGCCCCTTCTTGAAGCGCCCACTCAATGCAGAGCATGGCAAAAGCCTTCAGGTGGTTGGGGGCGCCGCGCTTCTGACTGCTCTCTCGCGCTTGCGCAGAGAACTTCTTCAGCAGGTGCGGCGGGGGCACCGGGACCGTCACGCCTCCACCTCCGGCGCCACCAACATCTGCCGGATCCTGGTGGCCGTGAACGGTCCGCGGGCGATCCGGCTCCAGATCACGCGCATCGCAGCCACAGCCTCCTGGTCGGCCATGCAGCTGCCGCATTCATCGAGCGCCTTGGTGACCGCCTCATGGGTCTCGCGGTAGAGCGCCGGATCGGGCTCCATCAGCGCATCGCGCCAGGCAGCAACCTCAGCCAGTGACTGGATGCCGAAATTCTTGAGCTTCATCAGGTCGGCCGTGGTGGCCAGCATGATCTGCTCAGCGGTGAAATAGCCGCCCCGCAGCAGGCTGTTGATCGTGCGGGTCTGCATGTAGCGCATGGTTTCCGGGATCAGCCGGAAATCGTCTTCAGTTGGGTGCATTGATCAAGTTGAGATGGTCAATGAGTTCTTGGCGCGACTGCCACATCGGGCGGCCGTCGATCTGGCGCTCCATCTCGGTGATGGCGCGATGCAGGCCCTTCAGATACCAGAACCGGCTGATCGCAGCGACCTTGGGCGCCTGCTCCAGCAGCTGGTCCCAAATCTTGTCGGGGCAGCTGTCCCAGTCGATGTCATCACGCACGGTCATCCACGGCTGTAGTGCCTGCTGGAGCGTCATCATCCGCGTCGAGCCACTGGATTTGGTTCCACCAGGGGCCGTATTCGTCGAAGGCTTTGGATTTGGCATCAGCGAAGCTTGCAGCGGTAACGAAGTCGAAGATGTTTGACTGGGGAATGGTGAAGTGGTAGTGGCGTTCAGTCATTCGCAAACAGGGAAAGACCCAGCAGCAGGATGGTGAGCGACGCGGCAGCTGACCGCGTGGTCGTGGACGATCAGCGCAATCGTGGCCACGGGGATCAAGAAAATCAGCAGGCGTTTCATGTCTTGTGTGGTGGACGAGTCAATGATGCCGGGCGCCGCCGAGCAGTGGGCATGAGTTGTCACACTTCGTAAAGGTCGCAGTCGCTGGCGAAGCTGGTGCCCTCCTCCAGTGGGTCTGGGAAGCCCAGCCCGCAGCTGCCGCCGCACCAGTGTCGGCACTCGCTGCAGTCGTTCCACGGCCGTCGCTTCAGCCTCGGGAATGCCCTCGCCCAGCTGATGCCACGCCGCACCTGGCTGATTGCCTGCCGGCTCACGCCAAGCTCCCGCGCCAGCTTCACATCCGAGACTTGCCGGTCGGTCAGCGCACGCTTCACCTGCTCGCGGGTCAGCTTTTTCGGCGCCAGGCGGCCCGGCTTGCGCTTCCGCGGTGGCTTGCGATCAGGTCCGATCGTCGTCCACCGCTCGCCGCAGTCGTTGCATTGCCACCGGCGGCGCACCAGGCCATCAAGACGTGGCCTGCTTTCACGAACGAATCGGTTGTTGTGCTCACAGACAGGCGTGCCTACCGTTGAAGAATCGCTGCTGTTGGAATCCATGCAATTTGGTAGCTGGCTTCAAGCGGAAATGAGTACAGAAGAAAAGTGGACGATCGAAACGATCGCCCGCAAAGAAGACCCTCGTACAGCAATGCTGTACAGGTTGTGCTGTCAGCAGCAGTTCCAGCTCCAGCAGGCTGTCAATGAGATCGCCCGGCTGGAGCTCCTGCTGATGGATCACTCAAACAGCTGAACGGCCTGCTCGTAGGTCGGTGCCTGGATGTGCCGGCTGAGCACCGTGCCATCAGGCTGCGGTATCTCCACCACAAACGTCGGCATCTCGTCGCGCCACAGCCGCATCAGCTCGCTCACCTCATCCACCAGCGTGCCGGCCTGTTCGTAGGTCCAGCTGCGGCGAGCGACATTGAACTGCGCCAGCGTCTCGATGCGATCACACCAGCGGATCAGCGTCACGGCATCCGGCGCCACCGGTGGTGACATCTGCTCCTTGTAGATCTCGCGCAGGCGATTGAGTGGATAAGTCATCGCCGGCCCAGGTAATAGGCCCAGTCTTTCTTGAGGCCGCCGAATTCGTTCACGTCGCCTACGGCGGTCTTCTTGCCGCACACATCACAGCAGCGCAGCGTGTAGGTGGCAATGTGCGTCGCTGGGCCGACGAAGCGCTCGTCGATGTAGAAGCCGCCGAGTTTGCGGCCGCAGGGTTGGCAAAGTTTTTCGGGTGTGTTCATTGCTTTGGTTGGTTAAGCCCCCACTCAGCCGCAAGATAAGCGACGTGGAAGGGAATGGTCTCTGGTGAGATGACGCCTTCATGCACCATGTCGACGGCGTCTTCTATCCAGTGCTCTACGAGCTCGAGGGGTGGTTCGGTCATCGCCCCATCTCCACAGCGTGCATCTCGTCGATCTCGGCGCGGCGGATCTCATCAAACACCCGCACTTTCAGGGCGTCAGGCGCTCCGCGGCGACCCATCTCAGCGATCAGGTCGCGAAGATGCCTTAACGGCAACAGGTCGAGCGTGTCATCGGTAACGGCCGCCCAGTCACAGCGGCGCACGGCAGCCAGGGCGGCATAGCGGTCTTGGTTGCGTTTCATGCCGCCACCTCCACCTGCGCACCAGGCCAGCGGTTCGCGGCGTATTTCAGCGCCAGCTTGCTGTTTTCGGCCATCAGCGTGACCTTCATCGCCCGTGCCTTGCCATGCTTCACGTGAAGCAGAAACGGCTTAGCCCGCTTTGGTTCAGCTGGCCGGCTGACACCAGGCCCGAAGCTCCCCGTCGGGTGCTCATGCCACTGGAATGTGATCGGTTCGCCTTTCATAGTTTCGAGAGTCCAACGATGAGATTGACGAGCTGAATCGCGATGATCGCCATCAGCATCAGTTCATGCCGGCGCAGCATTCGCCGCACCTCCTTGATCTGGCGCACGGTGGCCAGCTGCTGATCAACTGTCACGGCTGCTCCGCACGTTGGCGACAGCCTTTCGCATGTTTCCGGCGAGTTCTTCATGTCCTTCGATGGTTGCCATGTCAGCAGCAGCAAGGATGCCGGCCTCAAAGGCACCGCGCACCATGCGCTGCTCGTGTTCAACGCTGCGTGTGGGTCGGCTGAACAGCCATGTGATTAGCTGGCCAGCAACAGTGCCGAGCGCCACAGCGCCGACGATTTCAAGGGGTGTCATCAAGTCCTCCTGTGTGGGACGCGCCTATCAAAGCAAGCCCGGCACCCAAGCGGCCGGGCTCTGTCGCAAAACTTCACGTCACATAAACCGGCTGGTGCCCCTCCTTCTCCAGCCACGCCTGGAACAGCTTCTCGGCGTCCTCATGCGCCTCGCACTCGATCTCCTCGAGCACACCAGGCCCCAGCTCCTCCTTCAGCAGCTCCCGGAGGCGGTCGTTGCGCATGACCGAAAACTTGTCGCGCTGCATCTCGTAGGCCGAGCGCTTGCGGCGCACGTCAGCGCCCTCTAGCCCCTCCAGCTTCAGCAGCCGGCGCTTCGTCTCACTGGCAAACATAATCGTGATCCGGCGTTTCTGACGAATCCGGTGCATCCAGTCCCGATCGAACGGGATGCCGGCCTCGTTCTCAAGGCGTTGCGCCTCGCGGATCGCGTCATCCAGGCTCTGGACGGCCAGCGTCAGCTCGACATGAAACTGCCGAGCCTCATCCAGCTCCATGTCCCACACATCAGCCAGCTTGATCTGCCGGTCGAGCTCACGGCTCGGGAAAATCAAAGTCATTGCGTTACGAATTGCACAGGGTCGATTTCGATGCTCCATTCGCTCAGCAGTCGGTAACAGCCCGTCCGCCGGCTCAGGAAGTTGCGTAGTGAATTCCCGTCGATGCCCAGCCTTTCGGCCGCCTCGCTCTCCTTGCCCAGCAGCACCTCTACCTGACGCACCGCATTGGCACGCAGCACCCACCGCGGAAACTGCGCCGCTGGATCCGGCTGCAGGTTGTTCCAGTCAGCTACCCACCAGATCAGCCGGCCTTTTTTCGGCCAGCCCTGGTAACGCAGCAGTCCGGTGCATTGCAGCCGGGCAAGCGACGCCTGGATCACACTTGCGGTGATGCCCAGCAGCCTTGTCAGCTCTTCGCTGGTGTAGAGCCCCGGCCCGAGTGCCTGCAGCTGGAGCAGCGTCAGGACAGTTTCGGGCCGGTGCCGCTGGCGCAGATCAGCGATCCATGCCAGCCGCTCGTCCATCAGAACGGGATCTCGTCGTCGTACACCGGAGCCGGAGGCGCCTGCTGGGGCACAGGTGCCGGCGCAGGGGTGTAGGCCACCTGCTGCTGCATCGGCAGCGGCGCCGGCGCGGCCTGCTGCTCATCGCTGCGTGCCTGCCAGCTCTCTACCGACGCATTGCGAATCACCACGGCCTTCTTCAGCTCGCCGGTGTTCTTGTCGTTCCAGCTTTCCTCCGCCACCTGGCCGGTGACGCAGACGCTGGCACCCTTCTTGAGGTAATTGGCCACATACTCGGCCTGCTTGCCCCAGACTTCTACCTTCACCCAGAAGGCAGGTTGGTCCTGCCCCTGTTTCTTGGGCTGGCGGACAGCCAGGGAGAATTTGGCGACCATCTGGCCAGACTGCGTGGTCTGGAAGTCGGGGTCGCGGCCGAGATTGCCGGTGAGTGTTCCGTTAAACATGGTTCAGTTTTCGTTGGGTTTGCAGATGATGAAGCAGCCGAGACCGTCGCGACGCTTGCGCACCGAATAACGGCGGCTCAGCTCGCGGCGGCTCAAGTTGCCCACCACCTGGGTGATGGTTCCGGGCTTGTACTCGTCAAACCCGACTTCAATTGCTTCGCCAGGCTCCAGATCAAGGATCTCGGCGCGCAGGGGCGCAGTCTTCGATCGACGGCCAACCTGCGCGAGAGCCTGTTCAGCGGTGATGCGGTTCATTTCTCTGGTCGTGGGTTGTTGGGGAAGCCGCGCATGTTGCGCTGCTCGAATTGAACGATCTCGTGGATTGGATAGAGCACTCGACCGCCGGCTTTGAACCAGCGCGGACCACGTTGCTGAGATCGCCAGTTGTCCAGCGTGCTCAGGCTGACGACATTACGCCAGCGCTCAGCCAGCTCACGTGGGGTCAAGTACGTCTCACCAGACTGCATCATCTCCTGCCTCCTCAGATGCCTTTTGTTCCTGGATCTTTCCGTTCAGATCATCGACGATCGACGGCTGCTCGCTTACTTCGACTTCTTGAATATCAACGACTTCTTCTTGTGTTTTCATGCCAACCAGGAACTCAGGAACATAGAGACGCCCCCAGAACGCAGCTGCCCGATACCGGACCATGAGATCCGGCATTGTTTGCCACTTGGACCCTGATTTTGTTGCCCACCCTTCACGCTTGGCCATGGCCATGGTCACAACAGGACCGCGCAGCTCCTTCCCTGTTGCGATCTCAGTCGCGTAGGCAAAGCAGCTTAAAGTGTCCCCCTCGCCGCTGACGTTATAGTCCAGCGGCGTGAAACGCCCGCACCCATTGATCATCGCAATGATGAACTGCGACGACCAACTAGGACGCCCGTGAATGATGTGAAGGTTCTGCATCACCTGCAGTGGCGAGAGTCCCATGCGGCCGGCGATCTCCATTGCCACCAGCGTGTTGGCCAGACCTGTCTGACCTTGGTATTCCTTTGGCACGAGAGCGGACGAAGCTAAGGCTTTCGCGATGCGCTGGGCGTTCTCGAATTGTTGAATCCCGGTGAACACACCGTCAACCGTTGAAGTAACGGCAAGTGCTGTGCTTTCAGTAGTCATCAGAAACCTTCGATTTCAGAAATGGAGTCGGAACGATCGTCTTGAAGCCAGTCTGGAATGACTAGCGACTGTATTTCGTCGCCGTAGCCGGGCCATCGATTTTCGGCCCGGCATGTGGCAAGTTGTCGCAAGTCTTGAACGGCGTATATTAGCCCTTTCTCAAGTAACTCTGGCGGCGTTGCATACACGGCCACAGCAAACGGCGGCTTCTTTTCAACTGCGATGAACAAAAACTGTTCTGCGCCAATGCCTTGACTGTAAAATGCTGCCTGCACCTGGTAGCGATACTTGATCACTGATCGCATGAATCCACGGGGACTCGCGTCGTCGGTGGTCTTTACATCGGCAATCAGGCGGCGGTCGTCACTGTGCCAGTCCGGCCGGCACTTGCATGCCTCACCAGTGGTCTCATCCGTCCAGAAGTAAGACTGCTCGCACTTGCCGGGCAGCCGCAAAATCGTGCTCGCTGCCGGATGCTTATGCACTGCCGCAGCCATCGCCTCGATCTGCGCAGCATCTTCAGCCTTGAGCACCGTCTTGCCATCGGCCTCAGCCTCGAAATCGGCCCACCGCAACTTGCCCTCCTTGGTGCGGCGATCGATGCCCTCCGGTGCGACCACATACTCGTCGTCGTACAGATGCGGCTCCAGCACCCGCGCATGCAGCGCCGAGCCGATCACCATGGCCGGTGTCGGTGGCTCCACGATCCGGTTCGGATTCAGGTAGCGGTTCCAGTAGTGCAGCGGTGATCGCCGGATCAGGTCCAGCCCGCTTTTCGAGACCTCGGGTCTCGCGTGGTACTCCGCGTTGGTCAGGCCCATAGGCTTAACTTGCGTCTGTGGACAGAATCTTACCGCTGTTTCCCGCACCTTCACGACTCCCTGTTGCGTTTCTTCACACTTCACGGGAATTCCCGGCTAAGTGCTTATTATTGCTGTGTTTTTTGATTTATCCCTTGCGGACCACTTAGGTCAAGACCATGCTTAGACCCCGTCAACAGAAAGCAATCGAAGACGTGCGGGCCGCTTACCGGGCCGGTTACAAGGCGCCTTTGCTGTGCGCGAGCACCGGTTTCGGGAAGACCCACACCGCCGCCGAAATCATCAAATCCGCCATCGATCGCGGTAACGATGTCTGGTTCCTCGCGCACCTGCGCGAGATCCTCGACGACACCGCTCGCCGCCTCGAGCAAGCCGACATTCCGCACGGCTTCATCATGGCCGGCATGCCCCGCAACCCGTTCAAGCCGGTGCAGATCGTCTCGGTGCAGACCGCTGTGCGCCGGCCGGTCGTGCGCAAGCCTGGCCTGATCATCGTCGATGAGTGCCACCTCGCCGTCGCTGACACCTATCGGCAGGTATTGGCCGCCGCCGGCAATCCGCCAATACTTGGCCTCACCGGGACGCCATGTCGTCTCGATGGCCGCGGCCTCGGCGAGCTGTTCGACACCATCATCCCCACCTGTTCCACCGGCGACCTCATCGCCGAGGGCCTGCTGGCACCCATCCGCTACTACGCCCCCACCAAGCCTGATCTCGGTGACATCCGCACCCGTGCTGGTGACTACGCGCTAGACCAGCTTGCAGAGGCCGTTGATCGGCCGTCCATCATCGGAGACGCAGTTGCTCACTACCGCAAATACGCCCACGGTCGCCGTGCAGTCGCCTTCTGCGTCAACATCGCCCACGCAGAACACACAGCTGCTGCCTTTACTGAGGCCGGCTACCGCGCTGTTGCCATCTCCGGCAACTCCACCCGCGAAGAGCGGCGGCAAGCGCTAACCGGCCTGCGCCAGGGCACCATCGACATCGTCTGCAACTGCGCTCTCTGGGTGGCCGGTGTCGACTGCCCAGAGATCGGCTGCGTCATCCTGCTCAGGCCCACCAAGTCGCTCACCATGTACCTGCAGTCGGTCGGTCGTGGTCTGCGCACATGTGCTGGCAAGCCGGATTTGATCGTCTTAGATCACGCAAGTTGCGTCTTTACGCATGGCTTACCGCAGGATCCACGCGAATGGACGCTTGATGCCAAACCCAAGCGAGCCAATGCCAACGCTCCTGCTGTTCGCGAATGTCCGTCCTGTTTTGCCTGCCATGCTCCAGCTCCTGTTTGCCCCTGCTGTGGCCACGTTTATGTTCGGGATGCAGTGCCGCAAGGCCCTCAACAACTGGCTGGCGAGCTCGTTGAGGTGGATGAAGCAGCTATACGCCGTGAGCGCAATCGCGAGCAGGTTGCAGCCCAAACGCTCGAGCAACTGATCGAAATCGGCCGCAAGCGCGGAATGAAGTCGCCCCACGGGTGGGCGAAGCACGTCCTGGCGGCCCGGCAACGGAAGAGGGCCGCATGATCGGAGACCCCAACCTCACTGACAGCTGGGAGCAGGGTCTCACGAAGCCCGGGCAAGCCCACTTCGCCGATCCATCCATCGGCGCGAACTGCGGCGACTGCCTCTACTTCGTCCCTCGCCCCTACGTCCAGATCAAGCGGTTCTGCTGCTCCAAGGCCAAGGCCATGTCCGGCAAGTGGCTCAAGCCGATCCCGGCCAGTGCCATGGCCTGCAAATACTTCATGCGCCGGACATGATGGGATCCGAGCCCTGCCCAGATTCGTGGCAAACGCCGAAACCGACCTTCAGCAGCGAATCCGCCTCGCAGTCGGTGCCCTGCCAGGCGTCCGCCTCTGGCGCAACAACTCCGGCAAGCTCCCAGATCCACGCACCGGCCGGTGGGTCCAGTTCGGTGTTGCCTCGCCCGGTGGATCCGATCTCATCGGCTACCGATCCATCACCATCACGCCCGACATGGTCGGCCGTACCGTTGCCGTCTTCACCGCTGTCGAAATCAAGACCGCTACTGGACGAGCTACGCCGGCTCAACGGCAGTTCGTCGATCACATCCGGTGCGCCGGTGGCATCTCCGCCATCGTCCGCTCCACCCAGGAAGCATTGCGAATTGCAACAGAACCTTTCCGAGGTGTCTGAACCCCTGCTTCGCTTCTTCGGCAAGCTCGCCGCCTGGTTTCCCGAGCCGACCGATGAGGAGATGTCCTCGATCGGCCTATCACCCAAACGCAAAATTCATGTCCGTTGATTTCGATGCCGCACGGCAGTTCCTGGCCGCTCTCGGCAAACCCAAGGGCGCCATCCGCCTGCGTGGCTTCTACGCCAAGACCGACCCTCGCAAAGCAGAGGACAAGGGCGCTAAAGGCGAGCCCACCAAGCAGCTCGTCGAGTCATGGGTCGCCGATCGCCGCGGCGTTTACGTCGTCGTCAACAACGGCGGCGACAAGGATGCCGACATCACCGACTGCATCGCATTCTTCTGCGAATGGGACGACAGGCCCAAGGACTGGCAGCTCACCGCATGGCAGGAGCTCGGCCTTCCCGAGCCCACCATCCAGGTCGACACCGGTGGCAAGTCCATTCACTCGTACTGGGTGCTCTCAGCGCCAATCCCGACCGTGCGCTGGCGCACCACCATGCAGCGCCTGCTCGAATACGCCGACGCTGACAGGTCGCTCAAAAACCCTTCGCGGGTAATGCGTCTTCCGGGCACTCCGCACCCCGAGTCCGGCGAAATCGCCAAAATCGTCACCCACTCCGGTCGCGCCTACGACGCAGGCGATATCGAGCGCGTCCTTCCCGAGCCCATCCGCGAAGCCAAGCACCAGGCCGCTCGCACCTTCACTGACTACGAAGCCCAAGGGCTCGACGAGATCCAGAAAGCCCTGTCCTCTATCCCGCCGCGGGTGCCAGGCGGCAACACCTACCCGATCTACCGAAACATTCTCTGGGGCCTGATCGCCGCATGCGAGGAGGCCGGCAGTTCGGCTGACACCGCCATTTCCATGATGGAGGGCCACAGCCCTCAGTGGAAGGGCATCGACCAAGTGGCCCGCTCCGGTGGTGCAGACGTGACCGCCGGCACTTTCTGGTACTGGGCCAAGGAGCACGGCTACCGGGCACCGCGGCGCATCCTGCCCGGACCACCCGAGCTGCGCAGCTTGCCCCCCTTCTTGCCTCCCGCGCCCGTTGCAGAGCCTGCTCACGAGACCGCTGAGATCTCAGTCGAGGAGCCGGATTTCGAGGGCGATGCTCCGGGATCTTCCCTCCCATTTCGCCCCCTAGGTTTCGATCACGGCGTCTACTACTACCTGCCAGCTGCGGCCTGTCAGGTCCTCTCCCTCACAGCTGCGCAGCACAACAAGTCCCACTTCCTGCAGCTCGCAAATCTCGAGTGGTGGGCAAACAGCTTCGGCGATGAGCGCGGCCGCATCGACTGGGACTCAGCGCAGAACGCCATCATGAGCGCCTGCATCGCCCAGGGCGTCTACGACCCCTCTCGATTGCGCGGCCGTGGCACCTGGGCTGATGCCGATCGCGTCATCCTGCACCTGGGCAACAGGCTGGTGATCGATGGGCGCTCAAGCCCCATCACCAAGCTTCCACGAAGCTTCAAGAGCTACTACTTCTACGAAAACGCCAAGGCCATCGACGGCCCCGGCAGCGACGCACTGTCTGACCAGCTCGCCCTCGAGGTGCGCTGCATCGCCGAGCGCTTCCGTTGGGAGGCCCCGGCATCGGCCAACCTGCTGCTCGGCTGGATTGTCCTGGCGCCGGTCTGCGGTGCCTTGAAGTGGCGCCCCCACATCTGGATCACGGGTGGTGCCGGCACGGGCAAGACCACCATCCTTGGCTCTTTCATGAAGCCCCTGCTTGGTGGCATGTTCGAGGGCGCCACAGGCGGCACCACCGAAGCCGGCCTGCGCGGTCAGCTGCGCTCCGATGCCATCCCAGTGGTGTTCGATGAGCTTGAGCAGAACGAGCTCAAAGACAAGATGCAGGTGCAAAACATCCTTGCCCTGGCGCGGATTGCTTCATCTGAAGGCGGCAAAATCTACAAAGGCACGACAAGCGGCGGCTCGAATATATTTGAAATCCGCTCGATGTTTTGCGTCAGCTCTATCAACGTGGCGCTAATTCAACGCGCTGATCTTGATCGCTTTTGCGTCCTAGCTTTGCGCAAAGATCACATGGACAAGAGCGACTGGGCCGAGTTCGAGCAGCAGATTCTCAAGACCTGCACTGAAGAGAACGGCCGCCGCCTGGTGGCCCGCACCATTCAGCAGATTCCCACCATCCGCACCAACGCCCGCACCCTGGCCGCTGCCCTGTCTCGCAAGTTCGGCCAGCGCTTTGGTGATCAATACGGCACCCTGTTGGCCGGCGCCTGGACCCTGGAGCCCTGCGGTGGTGGTGAGCTCGACCTGCAGACCGCCACCGAATGGATTGACTCTATGGACTGGGAGAGCCGCGAGGTCGACAGCGGCGATGCTGACGAAATGAAGTGCCTCAACCACATCCTCCAATCACTGGTGCCGGTGGAGGGCGGCCGTCGCATGACGCTGCTCGAGCTGGTGCAGCTGGCGGCCAGGGGCGTGCTGTTTACCAGCGCTGCCGGCAGCGACGAGGTGGCCACCATTTTGGGCCGCTACGGCCTCAGGGTGGTCTCGGGCGACCTGGCGGTCTCCAACAACAGCACGGCCCTGCAGGCGCTGTTGCGAGACACCCCGTGGGCAGGCAATGCGTACCGCCAAGCGCTTCGCCGGGTGCCTGGTGCGACGGCATCGGGGGGCACTTTGCGATTCCCGGCCAGCGGCGTCGCTCGCGCAACGTTGGTCCCACTTGAGACGGTTGAGACACGCGAAGAGACCTGACCGTTACACCTGTCACGCCCATGTTTCGCTGAGATCCCTTGCGCTGCAGGGGATCTCGTTTTTTGTAACGTGTAACGGTCTCCCGCCGATACAGCCCCATAGATACATACAGAGCCCCTACCCCCCAGACCCTGTAACCCTGCCCTACTACTACTATCTTCTTTATTAGATAATGTTGTTACAACGTTACAAGTCAGTCAGGGCAAGGGGTTTGGGTGTAACGGTCACCGTTACCGGGCGTTACAGCGTTACAGGCGGTTTTTGGGGTATGCTGAGCCCCTTGAAATGACTGCCCTTGCCCCTCACCAGCGACCAGCAGCAGGCGATAGGCGCGGTCTGCGACGCCATTTACGACCCCTGCACATCACACGCACTGCTGTCCGGTTACGCCGGCACTGGCAAGACCTTCACGCTTGCAGCACTTGTTGATCAGCTCGTCGACGACCAGCTCAAGGTGCTCGTGGCAGCCCCCACCCACAAGGCGGCCCGCTGCCTTGAGAAAGCTCTTTCTCGCCTTGGTGCTCGCGTCCAGCACGTCGACACTGTTGCGAGGGTTCTAAGGCTTCGCCGACACCGCGACCTTGACACCGGCCTTCAGACATTCGTGCCGCCAGATCTGCTTCCGCCGTGGAAGGGCGACGTGTTGCTGATCGACGAAGCTTCGATGATCGCCCAGTCGCACCTCGACAAGCTGCTCGAGATTCGGGAAGAGCACCAAACGCTTGTTTTCGTCGGCGACCCAGCTCAGGTGCCACCTGTCGACGACGGCGTGCTTTGCTCCGTTTTCAAGACGGCGCCTGTCCGCATCCAGCTCACCGAAGTGGTGCGACACAGCGGGCCGATCCTCTCGTTGGCTACCGAGACCAGGAAGCTCAATGTCGGCAGGGGGCGCTACGACAGCGCGAAGACGCCAGAGAGCCGCATACACGCCCACCAATCAAGCCGTGCCTGGCTGGAGTCGTTTTACGCCGCCGCTTGCACCGAGGCGGCCCTTGCCGATGTCGATCACGTTCGAGCCGTCTGTTACACCAACAAGCACGCCTCTGAACTCAACGCCGAAGTTCGTCGCCTTCGATATGGCGAGAACGCTCCGCCCTTTTGCAATGGCGAGGTAATTATCGCGAGAGAAGCCATCCCGGACCCAGGCTCCCTGACTGGATACCCGCTCGTTCACTCGTCCGCTGAGATGCGAATTCTTGCGACAGAGCGGTTTGAGGCTCCAGTCATCCATGACGACACAGAGCTTGTCTCCATTGCTCAAAACGGCAAACGCGATTTCCTGGCGGGAATGACTGACGTGCTGCCTTGGCTGTTTTGGCGCCTCACGGTGGAAACCGAGACCGGCAAGCGCTTGCGCTTTAACGCCCTCGACCCATCCGTCCTGGAGCGTTGGGCCAAGGTCCGAAGCAACATGTACCGGATGGCCAGAAAAGCCTCCCACTGCGAATGCCGCCACATTCACGACCTCATCTTTCAGCGCGAGGATCAGTTCGGCAAGATTCAAGCCGCAGCGGCACTGACGGTCCACAAGAGCCAGGGGTCAACGTTCAAGCGGGTGTGGCTGCACTGGGACACGGACGGTTTTGGAGGACCGCCGCGGCCGATCTACAACCGCTTGGCCTACGTCGGAATCACTCGAGCCGCAGAGGAGCTCCATGTCGTCGCGGACTGCTGACCACCAGCGCCTGGCCGCATCCCCCACCAGCTGGCCCGCCAAGCCCCGCGGAACGGCCTGCAAGGTCTTTATGGGCTTCCAGTGGGCTTCAGGCACCTGGGAGGGCCTCAAGGGCGATCGTGGGGCCATCTGGCTGGGCAGGGAGCAGCGGATGGTCTTCTGCAGCGATTCACGCAATGTCCGCTTCGGCTCTTGACGGCCTGCTACCTTTGGAGCGCGATGGGAGCTCTCGGACCTGCCAGCATGGTGCTGGCTCCGAGGGCTTTTTCTTTGCGAGGGCGTCATGGCCGGTGAGATCCAGTTCGACGGCAACAAGCTGGTGCGCGACCTCGATGTGTTCGCCAAGGTCCAGCTGCCGTTCATGTCGTCGCTGGCGATCAACCGCACCGCCACCCACGTCCGCGATTCACTGCGCGGCTCGATGCGTGGGTCGTTCACCTACCTGACGCCCTACACGCAGAACTCGCTGTTCATGCGCGTCAGCACCAAGCAGAAGCTTTACGCCGACGTTGGCATCAAGGAATTTGGCTCAAAGGGCAACGCAGCTGCTGATTACCTGCGGCCGCAAATCTTTGGCGGTCCGGTATATCGGACGCGATTCCAGCGCCGCCTAGAACGTCAGGTCGGGCTGGGGTCTGGTTATATGCTTCCGCTGCACAGCAGTGACGCTGCGCAGCTGGGGCCGAGCGGCCGGATCATCGCAGGACAGTACACGGCAGCGCTGTACGGAATTCGAGCGATGGAAGATATTCGCGGCTCGGGGAGATATGGCAAATTCGACTACAAAACACTCGGCACTTACACCTACATCCGGCCGGGGCAGCTGGTGTTTGGGCGCAACAGCAACAGGCCGCTGGCGCCTGGCATCTACCGGGTGCAGGGCACGGATCTGTCAATGCTGTTCAAGCAGCTGAGGCGAACGCCGAGCGTGCAGAAGAAGTGGGACTTCTACGGCATTGCGCAGAAGAGCGCTGAGCGGAAGCTGCCCAAGGCGTTCGACGAGGTGTTCCGCGAGGTGATGGGCAAGCCGAATGTGTAACGGTTTGTGACAGCAACACCCTCCGGGAGTCGGCAGTGGGTCATGCTGTGCGGGTCACACCGCTTATCCCATGACACCTGCCGAGGCTTACGTGATGGCGCTGGTGCTTAGCTCAACAGCTGAGTGCAAAGCGCAAGCTGATCTTTGCACCGACATCGCCGTTGACCTGGCGCTGACCAATGACTTCAGTTTTGAAGATCGCTTGGCCATGCGCGACGCAGCGCAAGTCGTGATCCGCACCAGGCACCCCGAGGTGGAGCTGATGGACGCGATCAAGATGGCGCTGGCGCTATGAGCCGCGAATCTTTGGTGAAGGTCCTGTCGGACGATGGGGCAATGCTTGGCTGGGTCAGCTTGGGCGAGCCGTTACTTGCGGACGTGATGCGGCGCTATGCGGCTGCTGAAGCTGCTGCTGAGCGGCACCGGCAAGCGGTGCGTGACAGCAAGATCGCATCGGTGCGCGACACGCGCTGGGATACTTCGGATCGAGACTGATGACTTACCTGGACCGAGCAGCACGCGCACGCATGATCGACGCAGTGCTGGACGCCAAGCTGGATCTTGGCGCAATCACCGAAGCACACCTGCCTGAGGAGCAAGAGCGGCTGGTTGGCTTGAGCAACGAGCAGCTGCAGCGTGAAGCTGGAGCGTGGTGCGGTTAAGCTGCGTGCGGATCAGACGGAGAACCAGCGGTCTGTCGGAAGGCAGGCCGCTTTTTTGTGGTTAGGGACCCGCGAGCGGTCGGTTTAATAGGGGCTTGTGCTGACCGCCCTGGAATTGAAAAATTTAGGGACCTGCTGGGGGTCGGTTTAATAGGGGGTGTTTTTGACCCTCCTGTTTTCGTGTTTTTGGTGAAAATGAGAATCATTCTCAACACTGCCTAGGTCAGCAGATCCTGACTTGAGAATGATTCTCAACATCACCTGCCTGGTGGGAATGAGAATCGTTCTCACGGGCCTAGTTGCGATCGATTCTCAATTGCAGCGGAATGAGAATCGTTCTCAGAGCCGGCCAGGAATGAGAATCGTTCTCACAATTGCCCGAAAACGATAATGATTCTCGCAATCAGATAACAGCGAAACCCTATAACGATGCCGTTGGATGCTTGGCCGCAGGATTGCGCGATCCCTGGGGCTCTCTTTTTATGTGTGCTTGTCCAGGTTCGGCGCCGATAAGCCAGGCTGATTGTTCAGCCTCTCTGCCGGCACTGATAAGCCTGCTCGCTTATCAGTCCCCTGGCAAGCCATTTTCAATCGGTGTTCCTTATCTGGCCTTGCGTCCGGCTCGCTGCGTCCTAATCTCTGTTCGTGAGCCGCAGAGGCTCGCACTCATCGCACCTATTACCAATGTCTTTCTTCAACCGCACCGCTTGCGCTGCCCTTGCTGCTGGCCTGGCGTTCGGCTCCTGCGCTCTGGCTCTCGTTACTACAGCTGGCGTGAACGATGCTCTCGCTCTCCAGGCTTGCCGCGACGAGGCCCGGCTCGCTCGCATGACGACCGAACACTGCTACCAGCGTTGAACACTTCACCCGATTACCAATGACAACCCTTCTCTGGCTCCTGATTCCGCTCCTCTTCCTGGTAGCGGTTCTCGATCTGATCACAATGTCCCCGGCTCGCCGTGCTCGCTTCCTGAAGCGCACCGGGCTCTCCCAGGCAGCGATCGCTGAACGGCTCGGAGTGAGCCGTTATCGCGTCCGCTGCTACCTGGCGGCTTGATCCAATGGAGCGCGATCTCACGGCCTTGAGAGCCGAGGCCATCAGAAAAGCCATCTGGGAAGCTGAATGTGACGCCGACTTCCTGCGGCAGTGTGTCTGCTGCTGGATCGACGGCCTTACGGCTGAAGAGATGGACGATTACATCAACCCTTGACCCTTGCCACCAATGACAACCCTTACAACTCCTGCCGCTCTCGCGGCAGAACTTGCCTCCGCGATCAAGTGGGAGGAGCGAGCTGATGGGAGCCGCTTCCTGGCTCTCCGGCTCTCGGCTCCTGACTGGATGCGCGAGGCTGTGCACGACGTGCACGACGACGAGCTGCCTGGTGACTGGCGCTACGAGCTGGCCCTAAGAGCCGCTCTCGCTCTCAAGGAGCAGCCAGAGGCAGACTCCTACGAGCTGGCCTCCGAAGTGGCAGAGGATCTCTGCGCTGTTTACACATCCGAGCTGCTGGCCTGGTATGCGGAGATTCCCTCTCGGCTCTCCTATGCGGACGATGCACGCGACGAGCTGGGAACCGGCTCTGCTGACAGCGTGTTCGAGATGCTGCACCTAGGCCAGTGGCTCGCTGCCCAGCGTGGCGCTCTGGCTCTCTTCTCTGCTCTGGAGGCTCTGTGATGCGTAATGTCTACTACCGCAAGCAAATCGTGATCGACGGTGTTACATACGATGTAGCCGTTCAAGATTACAGCGAGACTTTCGAAGAGTGGGTCCGCAATGGTGTGGCCGGTGCTGATGCGCCACACCATCACATCGTTGATCTGATCACTGACGACATTGTTAATTCTTAAGAATTATGACACCAGCTCTCCAGCTCACGGCTCGTAGGCTCCGTTACCTACGGCAATTCCCCCCTATAAGTCGATTCCCAGGAGAGAACGACAAGCTCGCAAGCTCCTTTGCCTACGAGCACGCTCTGCGCGTCGTCTTGGACGAGCACGGCATCCTGCCTGGCTCTGATCACTGGGCCTCTCTCTTCTATGGGCCTCAAGGCGAGAGCTTCGAGGCTCAAGCTCCGCTCTGATCTCGTTACCTGTTACGCGTCATGACACCTACCCTCTCCCCTTCTCCTCTCCGCTCCTCTCGTCTCGCTGATGCGATCGAGCGGCTCTCGTCTTGCTCTGGCTCCTTCTACTTCTACGAACCACGCCAAAAGCTCCGCTCCTCTGTGGAGCCTGGCTCGTCCTACTGGCAGAGTGTCTCACCCAATGAGGCAGACTCCCTGCACTTCTCAGAGCTGGACAACTACTCTCTAGCTCTCTGCTCATCGCTCTCTGGCTCCCTGGCTCTCTCTCCCCTGGAGGCAGTAGAAAAGATTTCAGAGCGCAAGCTCTGGCAGTCTGTGGCGCTGCTCTGGGTGCCTGATTACTGCCAGAGCGGAGATTATGGCGGCTCTACTTACCAGCTCTCAAACGCGCAAGCTCTCCTCAAGGAGTTTGGCGGCTCACCAGGCTGCCGCGAGATTATCGGCTCCTACGGCTCCTATGCTCTCGCGGTCGATCCCCGCTACATCTCAGAGGATCTGACCGAGGCCTTGGAGAGCCTGGAGAATGATCTTATCTGGGATGAGGATCATCTCTGCTACCTAGAGGAAGATCTCAAGGCTGAAGCATTCTCTAACTGGCTTGAGTCTGATCTGCGTAGACTGATCGAGAGCACCGTATCTGATGCTCTCATTCAGAGCGGAGCCGATTCAGGGGCAGCAGAGGAGCGAGCCGAGAGGATCGCAGAGGATGCCACAGAGGAGACTCTTTGGCAGATCCTCTCTGCTGCTGATGAGGATGGCTGCCTCTGGAGTGCAGAGCACAACTCCATGTATTGCGATCTCGACCGTATCCCCGCTGATTCCATCCTGGAGGCTCTACTGTGAGGCTCTCGTCCCGCCAATTGGCTTATGTTTGTTGGGCTCTAGAGGAAGCTCCAACCGAGTTGCCAGAGGAAGAGGAAGAGATTGCAGAACTGCTCGCCATCTTCTCCGCTGCTGCCCCCTACTCTCCCTATCGGAGCGCTAGAGACTGGAGGGATACTCATAGCTAATACCAGGCCCGGCTAATGAGCCGGGCTTTTTAATTTGCACAAAAAAAGGGGGGCAATTGCCCCCCTATTTAGTATTCAGTCTCGAGGCCAATTGCCTCGATCTCTTTAATCAGTGCTCGCGTCCGGTTTAGTAGTTCTTGCGTCTTGCGGTTTGACTGTTCATCAATCCGGCGCAGTTCTTCTAATCGAGTTGCGAACATGTCTGCAATAGATTGCATGTTTCAAGGTGCGATGAGAAAGTGAGCAGAACTGCTCACACCATTAGTATAGCAAATACTGGCGCGATCAGGCGAGATTGTAACAATTCTTAATGAGTAGTTTTGTACTACTCCTACAGTGAGAATGATTCTCATTCCAGCGGCACTAGGGTGAGAATGATTCTCATTCTTGCAAGCCTGCCGCATGGTGAGAATGATTCTCATTCTCGGGACCGTGAGTATTGAGAATGATTCTCATTCTCACCGCCCTGGCTTATTGATTCTCAATTGCAAGCGTTATTGATTCTCAATGGGTCCTTGATAATGATTCTCACCGCGGGTGAATTCGAAT
>JACCDP010261606.1_pt1 | contig 27770 bp, 44 predicted proteins | sample 7445841 | NCBI WGS metagenome assembly JACCDP01 (sample SAMN15323441, study PRJNA562643) | freshwater metagenome | isolation source: river surface water | place: USA:Blue River Watershed | collected 2017-08-17 | reverse complement strand
GACAGTCTCTTCGCTGAAGTAAAGCGGGATGGGCGCCCAGGGCGTCTGGATGGAAAAGGTCGTCCCTTGGCTTGAGGACGTGAAGGTGTAGCCTGTTCCGGGTTGTACGCTCATCGGTCAGATGTTGACGTAAACGTCGGGCGGCCAGCCTTCCTTCGAGTAGCGGATCTCGTAGAGCACCTTGTAGAGAAGGCCGTACTCTTCGACGTTGATTTGAGAAAGCAGGTTCTGGTTTCCGTGGATGCCGGTTCCGGTCGGGCCCCACGCGGGGATGAGGTTGAAGATGCCCCAAGAGTTTCCGTTCGTCGCGGTGCCCAGGAGCAGGTAGAGGGCTTGGACATCGGACTGGGAAGTCGTGTACATGATGCCCGAATAGGTGGTCGTGCGGGCGAGGTACTGGGTCTTGCCGTAGAGCTCGGGATAGTCCGGGTCGACGAAGCCGATGAAGCGGCCTCCTGCGCCGGTCTCGAAGCAGGCGCCGTTGTAACCTTCGCAGGAAGGGACGACGACGGGCTTGCCGGTGGTCGCGCTGATCACGGTGACAGGCGGCCCGAGGGTCGAGTCGTCGTAAGAGCCACCAAAGTCCGAAGGCAGGCCGGCCAGCGGGCCAGGGGTGTAGCCGGCAGCACTCGTGAAGAAGTTCGGGTGGGTCGTGATGTTCTCGGCGGTAAGGCCGTTCGCGACGGAGGTGTTGGGGTTCGTGCGGACGCCGAGGTTGATGGTCGGGTCGATGCCGACGTAGTCCACCTTGATGGTCTTGTACTGAAGGCTGTCGTAGGAGGTGCTCGACTTGTGCGCCTTGAGGTAGGTCAGGCCGCCGAAGTCCAGGGGCTCGCCGCGCTGCGTGACGGCCACCGTGCAAGACCAGTCGCATTTGTAGGTCGCCGTCGCCGTGACCAGGCCGAAGCCGTCCGAGACGATGCTGATGCCGGGCTGGATGAGCTCGGCGGATAGGTTGTTGCCGTTGCTGACGATGGACATGTTAGGTTAGATGGCCCCGATCTTCTGGAGGGTGACGGGGACTTGTTCGGTGAAAGGGTTCGGGACTTGGCCGCCGTTATTGATGAGATACTGCTCCTGGAGGATGATCTTAATCTCCTCGAGGATCTCGTTCTGGCGGGTCATCTTCTCCATGACCGGGTTGGCGCCGACGCCGATGACGGTGCCGAAGCCGTCAGGGCCCTTGAAAGAGCCGGGCTTCAAGCCGTTATCCTTCTCGTCAAAGAGTGGCTTGTACTTCTTGCCCTCTTCAGACTCCAAAAACGCACGCAAGGCTGCCGCCTGAAGGGAAGGGTCAGAAGGGTCGTTATAGGCTTTAGCGCCGACGCCAGACATACGCGTACGACGACCGCCTCGGCCGCCATAAAGCTCATCTTCCGCGGCTTTGCGTTTTGCGAGCAGGGCCTGACCTTCAGGTGTTTTAAGAAACTCTTCGGTCATCTCACGCTTTCCGCCTGCAACTTCACGCATTTCCTTTTCGCGGGCCATCTTGGCCTTGATGAAGTTTGCCATCTTCTTCTCTTCTTCGTTCGCGTAGATCGTATTTCCCCTTGCCATCAAATCGAGTCCGGCCTGGGCATCGGCTTTAGCCTGGGCGATGGCGCTTGAAATGAAAGAGATTGCCGACTGAAGGATTACCATCGGGGCCGTGAAGCCGAGGAAGATGTCCTTGAACGCGGTGCTGAACTTCTTCTGAATGTCTTCCAGCTGCTTGTCGAACGAAACCACGGCCGACTTGGCCTTGTCCATCGCTTGAGGGACGTCGGTCGTGGTCTTCATGTTGATGCCAAGTTCTTGTCCTGCCATGGTGTTCTTTATCCTTACGGATTGGCAACAGGCGCCGCGGCAGCCGCTTCGGCTTCGGCCTTCAGTTGCGACTCGATGAAGGCCTCCTCGGCCGGAGACATGATCGCCACGTCGACCCCCTTGCGGACGGCGAAGGCGGCGTTGTACCAGATGGCCTGACACTCCGGCATCTCCCAGGCACGCTTCTCGTCGATGCCGTTGGCGATGAGGTTCGCCACCACCATCAGCGGCCAGGGCACCTTGCTCTCCCCTCCGCTCTTCTTGTTGCTCTCCCAAAACTTTGGCCAGTTCTCGATCAGGATGTAGCCGGCGAAGGCGTTGAGCATGATCTGAAACCTTGCGGGGTTTTCGTTCAGGCGCATCACGCGCAGCTTATCGACCCAGCTGACCTCGCCGAGCGTCTCTTCCGCGCATACCTGGCAGGCGAACAGCAGGTCGGCCGGGGTGATGTCTCGACCGCCGACTGCCAACGGAGACTCAAAGGCCATCAGGCGCACGCGGTACTTGAGGCACCAGGGATAAAGCGTTCGACCCAACAGCTTGAACGGCTGCGGGTCGATTAGGCTATTCAGGTAGCGCTTATCCACTACCTTGAGACTACGCCCCTTGCGGGGGTGTCAATTAGTAGGTGATTCCTTCGTAGGACTCGGCCATGATGCTGACCGTGACGAAGCCCTTGCTCGAGCCGCGGTCGTCGACCTTCGTGATCGTGCCGGCGAAAGTGACCGAAGCGGAGCCGGCCGGGTAAGCGGAGGCGGTCTTGACGGTGAAGGTGAGCTTCGAGCCGAGGGTCGGAATGGTCGAGGACTTCGCCACGCCTTCTACGGTGATCTCCGTGCGGCGGTCGTCGTAACGCGAGGTTTTCGTCAGGCCGGTCTCATCGACGACGGTGCCGGTGTTGTTGAAACCAGAGGACACGCTGTAGGACTGCACGAAAAGCGAGGCCTCCTGGCCCGCGCCAATTCCGTAAAGGCAAACCACGCCGTCATTTTGTGCGCTCATCTTAAACCTTACCTAATTGGCAACCTCAAGCGGGGGGATAAACCGCGAGCAGGTCGAAGGCGAAAGAGGTCGCCCAGGAGCGCTCGTCGATGCCCTCGTCCTCGGAGCGGAAGGTCACGTCGTAACAGGTCGCGTCCCCGGTCGCCGCGAAGGCCGCCTGAATCGAGGCGAGGTCATTCATGTTGCCGCCGATCAGGGCGCAGCGGGCACGGTGCTCGGCGAGGGTCGTATCGTCGGCGTTCGAGAAGAGCGTGACGCGGACGGAGCAGGAGAAGTTGCCGAGGCCTTCGGGCAGGTCGCCGGGGGCCGAGGCCGAGTCGCAGAGGACGATGGCCTTCGGGAGGGTCTGCGTGGCGGCGCTGTCCCCGGTGAGGAACTGCACGGCGGACAGGCCTGCGTCGGTCGAAAGATAGGTCGCGAGGGTTGCCTCGACGATGTGGCGGATGGAGCGTGTACCGGGCATGGTGGGTTATTTCTTGTTAAATTTGTTCACAGGCTTGCGCATGCGGTAGCGAACCATCGAGGGCATCTGCTTTACGCGGTTGCCGTAGACCAGGCTCAAGACTCCGGCCTCGTCGGCGATGGAATTGATGTTGCCGATGCTGTTCGTCACGGTGACTTCGGCGATCTTGTCGGTGAAGTTCGTCTGATTGTACCCGGACACGCTGGAATGCAAGGTCACCCAGGTCGCCTTCCGCAGCTCGGCGCCGGGTTCGCCCTGCTGGCCGTTCATGTCCTTCGGGCGGGCAAGGCTCTGCATGGCCTTATACCAGCCGGACTTGACCGCCCCGACCATCTGCTGCCGCTTCTGGATGTAGTCCTTCAGCTCGTTCTTGTCCTGCACCAGGAGCTTCGCGGAGACGGCCTTCTGGCCTTTCTTCAGGCGACCGCCGAAGCGGGCTTTGACCTGGTCATGGATGGGGCGGAGGTTCGTGACGAAGCCCTGCGTGCCGTACTCGGACTTGATGGGGTTCGCACGGTTGAGGAAGTTCTTGGCCTTCTGGAACGCCCTGGCCTTGTCAGGGTCTTGCGCGATCTTCGAGAGGATGCTGCGGTCGCCGAGCATGCCGGTGATGTTGCTCCCGCTCGTCAGGCGAGTGAAGGAGCCGAAGTCGTTAGACTTAACCGCGAAGGCGAGCTGATTGACGATCTGCCCGGGGGCGGCCTTGGAGCTGTGGTCGTTTGCGGCCACGAAAATCTTGGAGATGTCGCCCTCGACCGCCTTGACGCCCGCACGCTTGGCCGCGGGGCTCAAGCCGTTGCCTCCGCCGCGGGGTAGGGGAGGGGTGAACTTGGCGGCATCCTGGCAGGCGAGCATGCCCTGCTCGAGCATCGCGTCGCGCATGGCGATCTTCGTGCCGGCGGCGAACTGGCGGCAGGCCTCGATGAACTGGGCGAGGGACTTCGGCTCGATGGTGACCTTGACCACGGCTTACTGGTTATCGTCGATGACGATGAGGGTGACCCACGCCGACCCGGGCTTGTAGGTCTGGGTCGTGATGCGGACGTTCTTGCCGCCGGCCACGATTTTCTTGCCCTGGGCGAGGGAGGCGATGGGGGCGCCGCCGCTGATGATGGCCGTGGATGCCCCAATAGACCCGTCTGGGAGGCTCCAGGAGGCCGTTGCGGCGGGGATGCGGACAGAGTACTGGGTCCGCTCGCAATACCCCCCTGCTTCGAGCACGGTCTGAACCGCAGGGTCGGAGATGAGGCAGGCGAATGTAATCGCACCGGAGTTAGCCGAACCGGCCACGCCGAAGTCGGCGACCATCTCCTTCGCGTCGGGGAGGAACTCGGCGTACAAACTCATAAACCTGACCCGATTGGCAAAGGCACAAAAAAAGACCCCCGTTTCCGGGGGCCTTGCTTTGTTCGCTGTCAGACCGATTAGGCCGTGACGTAGCGGACGAGGGAGGTCGAACGGCCCTTGTTGGCGCCGATGAGGATCTGGGCGATGCAGCGGATGTTGCCCGTCTCGGCCTGACCGACGAGAACCTGGACGGAGAGACCAGACTCGGCGGTCGAAACGCTGGCGTTGAAGCCGGCGATTTCAGCCATCGGGATGCCCGTGGCCACCAGCAAAGAATCGGGGCCCATGGCCACGCCCGCCAGGTTTTCACCGTTGGCAGGGATCTGGTTCCACTGGTAGATGTCCATGCCGGCGACCTGACCGACGTTGCCGGTGGTCACGACGGTGTTGGCGCTCGGGTTGAGGGAGCCGTAGATCTTCGAGTCGTTGCGGAGGCTCTTGAGGTAGCCGTTGCCGACGAGGAAGGAGCGGGGCTCGCCAGCCTTGGCGGAGTCGAGGAGGAACTGGGCCTGGGTCACGTCGTCATAACCGAAGTCAGCGAGGGCGACGGTCTGGGAGGTGGCGTAGTTCGCGGCGGTGAAGACGGAACCGATTTCGGCCCAGGTCTTGTCGACGATGGCCTGGGCGGCGGTCTTCGCGTAGGCGTTGATGAGGTACTGCATGCCGTACTCCTGGATGTCCAGGGGGCTGAACTCATCGACGTACTTGAAGTGCTTGAGGGTGACGTTGGAGTTCGTCATCTCGGCACCATCGACATCGGCGAGGGTGTTGGTCGTCTTGTTGAACTCGGAGGCGGTACCGGCGCCCATGATCGGGACGAAGACGGTCTTGCCAGCGCGGCCCACGGAGGCCGAGAGGTTCACGGAGACGTTGTTGAGGATGGGCAGCTTGCCGGCGACGGTCTGGACGATGTAGTCAGACAGGATAGCCGGAGCGGTAGGGAGGACGGTAGCCATAGTTGTATGTTAGGGAGTGAGGGTTAGAGGGAAAGGAGGGCGGCCTTGTGCGCGTTGAAGAACGCGATGCGGGCGGGACCAGAGGGGAGGGCGAGGTAAGCGGCCTTGATGTCGGCGGCGCTCATCTTCGCGGGCGAGTCGCCCTTCGGGAGTTCGACGGGCTCGGTGCCGAAGGAGGCGACGATCTTCGCGGCTTCCTTCGAGGCGGTGGCCTTGGTGGCTTCGAGCTCGGCGACCTTGGCCTTCAGCTCGGAGGCTTCCTTGGCGGAGGCTTCCAGGGCGGCGGTCAGTTCGGCGACCTTGGCGTCCTTCGCGGAGGCCTCGACCTTGAGGGACTCGAGCTCGGCGGAGGCGCCGACGGTGAGCTTCTCGATGGTGCTGCGGAGGTCGTCGCGTTCAGCGGTAACGCCGGCGAGCGAGGCCGCGGCCTTAACGAGCTGTTCTTCGATGGTCATGTTAGACCTGACGGTTTTGGCAACCTTGGCCTCCGGGGCGACCTCGTCTTCGACCTCGTCCTCGACCTCTTCTTCCTCGACCACCTCGGGGACTTCGGCCGGGTCCATGACCTCGACGCCGAGGGCGGCGACAGCCTCGCGGGTATCGGCGCGGTTGTCGATGAGCAGGTCGACCTTCTCGCCCTTGTCGAGGCGTTCCTTGATGACGCGGGCCTTGAAGACCGGGGCTTCCTCGGTGCCGTCATTCATGATCAGTTCCTGGTACTCGAGGCCGGTGACCTTGAGGTCTTCGACGGTCTTCTCGCGCTCGGACTCCGGGCGGTTGGTCAGGACGACGACCTCCTCGGCGGTGGCGTCGATGTAGTCGATGACCTTCTCGACGGGCTGGCCGTCCTTCAGGATGGTGTCATCGATGTCGGTGAAGATGCTGGGCATAGTGGTATCTGTTAGGGTTAAAGTCTTGGGGGAGGAAAGGGCGGAGGCTCCGGCTTCCGCGTCGAGCTGCGCGACCTTGGCTTCGACCCAGTCGGCCGTCCGCATGATGTCGCCCGAGGTAGGGCCGCCCCATAACGCCCAGGCGACGGCGCCCGCTCCTGGGAAGTCCTTGTTCGCCGGCTTGTTCTTCGGGGCGTCCATGTCGGGACGGTGGCGCTGGAACCAAGGCCCCATGCGGCGCAGCTTGTCTTCGGAGACCGAACCGCCTGCCATCTCGCGGGCTTCGCGTAGCGTCTGCTCCGTCACGCCGTCGCCCGACTTGCCTTCGGCGTGCCAGTCAAGGCCGCGCCGAGCGGCGTCGGAGACGTACTCGGGGACGGAGATCGCCATCAGAACGAACGCAGGGCGGCGGAGAAGGAGTCGGCGAGGCCGGTCACGAGGCCCTGGGCGGCGGCCTGCTTGCCGGAGAAGACCTGACCGCGGAGGGCGGAGTCGGCGACCATCTTGCGCTTGGCACGGATGGCGGCCTTGAAGTCTTCGTGAATGGAATCGACCGAGGCCTGGAGGTCGGCCATCTGCTCGTCGGAGAGGGACGTGCCCTCGATGCCGGCGCCCTTCAGAGGGGAGCCCGTCGACTTGATGACGACCATGCGAACGCCCTGGGACTCGTAGAGTTTGGACATGTCAGGGATTGCCATGTACACGCCCACGCTGCCGACGGTGGCAGAGGGGGAGGCGACGACGCGGTCGGCCTGCGAGCCAAGCCAGTAGGCGGCGGAGGCCATCTCGGAGTCCGTGTAGGCCATCGTGGGCTTGCCGAGGTCGCGGATCTTGTTGGCGAGTTCCTCGACGCCGGTGACCGTGCCGCCAGGGGAAGAGATGTTGAAGGCAATCTTCTCGACCGCAGGGTCGGCTGCCATCGCGTCGACCGTCGCGGAAAGGTCGTTCACGTCGACGGCGCCCATCATCTTCTCGAGCGGAGAGAGGCCTTTGCCGATCACGCCAGCGACAGGGATGACGCCAACGCCGTCGGCGACGTAGGGTGCGGGGGCGACGCCGAAGAGCTGCGCGAGCATGTCAGTGAAGCCGAACTTCTCGGCCAGGACGGCATGGTCCTTGGCCTTGGCCGGGTCGATGAGGAGAGGCTCGCGGCCAGACAGTCCGTTGGTAAGGAAGCGCATGTTATTTCTTTTCGTTAAGGTTGGTACCGGGCATGGGTTCGGCGGTGTCGACCGCGGCGACCGTGCCAAGCGGGGTGTTCGTCGGGCGGAAGAGCAGCTCGAACGGGATGCCGTACTGCTTCGCGAGGTTCTGGATGTGCGCCATGTCGGCGGCTCGCTTCTCCATCTCGGAGCGGAAGTCGAGGCCGCGCTGACCGTAGAGCTCGGACATGGACATGAGGCCCATCTCGATGTCGGCACGGTCGTTCGCGGCTTCACGGCCTGCGTCGACGGTGACGCTCTTCGGGGTCGTCCAGGAAGCGGCCCACCAGCGCGGGTCGTCAGGAATCTCGCCCTTGGCGATGCCGTCGGCGATGATGTACTCCCAGGTCGGCTGGCAGAAGGTCTCGATCATCACGTTCTGATACTTGCCGAAGATGCGGGCGCTCTTCGCTGTGACCAGGCGAACCCCAGCTCCGCCGGCGGCGGTCACGTCCTTGACGAACTCGTAGGGAAGGACGGAGCAGATGTCCTTCTCCAGCGCCGCAAGGAAGCCTACGAAGGTGCTATTCGGGCGCTTGCTCTCGAAGGACTCGAAGGAATCGGAGGACTCGAGCACGATGGCCTTGCCGCCCATCTGGCTTGCGATGTTCTCGGCGGAGTTGTGGTTCGAGGAGATCTCGGAGGCCGCGTCCTCGTCGAGGAAGCCGGAACCCTTCTTGATGACGCGAGTAACGTCGCCGTTGTCCTTCACGGCGCGACGCTCGAGCTCGAGGATCTCCTTCACGTCCTGGATGGAATTGAGGGACGACTGGAGCACCGGCACGCCGCGGGAGCCGGAGGCCGTCTCCATGTCGACGACGTGCATGACGGACTGCGCCTCGATCTTCTTCGACGAGCCGTCCGACTTGTAGACGTTGTAGTAAATGGGTTCGTTATACTTGCCGAAGCCGATGCCGTCCCAGCAGTCCGCAGGGGTGTCGGCGTCCGTAGGGTCTCCGACTCGATGGGCCTCGACGACCTGCACCTGGGCGCGGTCTCCGTTGACGACCTTCAGGGCGAAGGCGTCGCCGTCGCGGATGAGGGCGCGGATGAGGATGCTCTGACACTGGGCGAACGACTTGCCGGACACGTCGATACGCTTCGACTCGCGGGCGAAGTATTCCTCGTAAAGGCGGGAGGTCTCCGGGTTGTCGGCGTGGGCCTGCGGCTTGATGCCGTCGCCGACGACGTAGATGCACAGGTCGCTCAAAATCTGACGGAACAGCGAGGACTCCCGCTCCGCCCAGCGACACTTCTTAACCATCTCGTTGCGATCCCAGGGAGACAGGTCGCGGCGCATGTCGTCCGGCTGCGGAGCGTAGATGACGCGGCGAGCGTAGGTCGTGACCGTGCTGCCCCACTGGTTGCCGCTGTACTGATTGTTGAACGTAGGCCCAGAAGAGGCCGCCTGGGGTGCAGGCGTTCCCTTCTTCCGCGGGGAAGACTTGGGTTGCTTCGTGGCTTTCTTGCGGGGGGGCATAGATTATTCGTAACGATTATCCCAGCGGGAGTAGATCATCGTGTTACGGCGACCATACTTGCGCGGGTCGAGGCGGGATAGGCCGAACATCGCCTCGTTCAAGACCTCCTTGGGCGTCATGCCTGGAAAGGCCTTCGTCGCCGAAGACCCGGAATCCGAGTACGACATGAGCGTCTTCCCGTCCATGATGAGGGCCAGAGCCTTCGCCTTGAGGTCGAGCAATTCGCATTCCGTCAGGCCGATGAAGATTCCTTGAGCCATTTAATCCTGACACCTTTGGCAACAAAGGGGCGGCGACGCCCATGTCCACGCCACAAGACTCTTCCTTCCTGCAACCACAGGCGCCGCCGCTTGCATTCAGTGTCCCAAGGTTCATGCGGAAGGCAAGTCGGTTTCGGTCGTTTCCTTGCCTACGATGCCCCAGCGGACGGCCGCCAGGAGGCCGAGCAGCTCGCAGTCGAAAGCATGGTTGTCCTTCTTCCCCTGCGGGAGAAGCCACTGGGGCTTGCCCGTGCGCCTGTCCTTCACGCGGACTTCGGCGTTCATCTGCTCGACGTAGTCCTGGCCGGCGTCGAGGGAGTATGAGAAGACCTTGCGGGAGCGTAGGCCGTGCAGAAGGTCTTTGCCGGCGAGGTTCGACCACACGATCAGGACGGCCCGAGCCTGAAGACCGGGCACCATTATCGCCTGCTTGTCGGAGTAGAAGCGGCGCGTCGTCTTGCCGTCCTTCGTCGTCACGCTGAAGTCCTCGTTGCCCGAACCCTTGGCGCACTTCCATCCGCGGGCCGCCGTCTGCCTGTAGACGTCTTGAGCCTGGTCGCCCGAGTCGACCATCACCAGCGCAGGGTGTACGGCGTGCAGCTTGACGAAGGCCTCGAGGTCTTGCCATGTGTCAATCTTCGCGAAGGCCTTGAGGCGGCTGTGCCCGGTACGGCTCCATCGGCGGATGACGCAATAAAAGAAGCCACGTTGCACGTCGATGCCGGCCGTGCGGAACGGGAACGAGCCGTCAGGCGCTCCCTCGCGGTCGACGACGCGGCCCTTCGGCGTGATGACAGACTCGCGCTCCCAGTCGTCCGCCATGTTATAGTTGGCGGCCTCGGCGATGTTGACGATCTCGCCGCCCTCTTCCGCCCAGGGCAACGCAAGGCGCTTCTGCTTGAAGATGCGTCGAGGCTCCTCATCGCCGTACACGTCCGCGGCCTCCTTCGCCTTGATCATCATCACGGCCAGCTCGCCCCAGCTCATCGACGCGAGGCTGTTCCAATGCAGGCCAATGTGACCGGAGTTCGCGGCCGAGGCCGTGGCGACGAACGCTCCGCGGCGGTTCGCCTCGAGGCGGGTCGCGTTGTTGTCGGGCAGCCTGGTCTGGCAGGCCGCGCATTCGTAGGTCGTTCCCGTGCTGACCTTGTGCAGATCCCAGGAGCCGGTCTGCTTCGCATCGTCTGGGAACCTGACCTGCTCCCAGACCCACGGTTGAAGCGCCGAACAAGACTCGATGGGGCAACGGAAGTTCCAGTCACGCTGGTCGGTCGACTCGTGCAGCTGATGGAACTCCTGCCCCGCTCGTCCGCCCTGGCTCATGAAGATGCGCTTGCCCATCCAGCCGAACGCCGTCACGCGTGCGCTCAATTCGGCGAGGTGCCCAGGAGGCGCCATCCAGCATTCGTCGGCAATGGTGTACCGAAGGGAAAGGCGCTGAAGGTTCGCTTCGTTCCAGATGCCGCGGCAATAGAGCGTCATGCGGTCGAAGTCCGTCGTCGTGGAGCGATCCATGTCGTCGACGGAGATGCGGGCCTTCACCGGCGGGCAGTTGTTCCAGACAGGGCGGAGGTAGCGCAGGGCGAAGTCCTTCGCCTCGTTATCCGTGTTTTGCAGTACCATGCAAGGGCCTGGAGCGTTCGCGATGACGTGGCAGGTGAACAGGCGGGCGAAGAGAGACTTGCCCGATTGGATGCTCGCGAGGATGGTCAGCATCTTCGTCTCGGGGTCGGCGGCCAAACGGATTGCCTCCGCGATCCACGGCGTGCGCTCCGAACGGAACGGCCCGGGCATCGGCGAGTCAGGGATGGCGAGCACGTTCTCCTCGAGCCACTCGACGACGTCGCCGGAGTCGGACGGCTTGAGCACGTCGCGGCCTACGCGGAGCAGGTCGGTCTTATTCATCGTTCGCGGAGAGGTCGGCCTTTGTCTTGCGTACCCAGGCCTCGAGCGCCTTCACGGCCTTGGCAGGGTTCTCGGGGTTGCAGCCTTCGGCGACATCCAGGGCGAGCTTGTCGAGACGGTTGACCACTTCGCCCATCAGCTGACGCATGGCCTCCGTCGCTTCCTTCGCGGCGATGTATTCCTTCGCGAGGATCAGGCGGCGCTCCTGCTCCTCTTCCAGGGCGACGAGCGTCTTGAGGGACTGATTGTAGGCGGTCTGGTACTTCCCTTGGTTCGGGTCGCCCCCTTCCATCGACGCAAGCCAGACGCCGCGGGCCCGACCGACGAGCGCCCGGTGCTCGGCGATGGTGTCGGCCAACGTTCCGTCGTCGAGCTGCGCCGGCGCGGCCTTCGGTGCGGCGGCCTTGCGGGCTTCGTCGCGTGCGGCCCTCCATGCCTGGGCGGCTTCGACCGAGTCCGTCGGCATGCCCTCGCGCTTGAGCACGGAAACACGCTGGGCGGTGATGCCGAGCGCTGCGCCAATCTCAAGGTTGCTTGGTTTTCTGGTCATGGCCGAGTGCTGGAGTTCCCCCGTTTGCTGTTTTGGTCAAAAACCTCTTTTGCCCTCATAAAAAAGAAGGGCAGGTGCCGTCCAACGCGCGAAACGGTCATATATAAAAGATTCCTTGGGGGGTGTATATGAGCGTTTAGCCACTTTAATGATTTTATATGAATCCATACGACTGGATTGATTTTTATGCCTACTTTTGGTCATCTCCTAAACGATTAATCAGTCATATCTAAATGACTTTTATGACTGTTAAACCTTACGCGCATCTTATCTCGCTTGCTGTTGCAGTGAGGGAAAAGGCCGTGGGCGTCGGAGTTGACGGCAAGTTGGATTGCCCGGGCTCGCTTGCGCATGGCCTCATGCGACTTGCCATACATGCGGGCGATCATGCGGGAGGAGAGACAGCCAGGGAGTGAGAGGGCCCAGCGCACAAGCTCGACGTGCCGGCGGAAGGCGAACGAGTCGGTCATCGACAGGGCATCGATGAAGGCCTTCAGCATGACGCCGACATGGTCGCGGGCGATGAACGCGTCGACCTCCACGGTCGGGTTGCGGTGCGCGATCTCGGCTTCTTCCATCCATCGGACATGCTCGTCCTTCACGCTGAAGACGTTGTAGCTCTTGCCCATCTCGCGATATGGCAGCACGCCGGCCTCGCGCATCTTGTCCTGCACCTTCTTCGGCTGCGCATAGAACCACGCGTCGAACGTCCGGGCATCCTCGGCGGGAGCGGTCAGGTCGTTGCAGATGGCCTTCTTCGTCACGCTTCATCTTGTGTAGAAGATTTTGACGAGGGCAATTTGCATAAGTTGTACCATCGGCCGTCGACCTTGAACTCGAGCAGGGAGTTCCTCCGAAGGCGGTAGATGAGCGAGGTGACCTTGCCCTGGTATGCGAGGTCGAGGTCGATACGGTCACGCAGCTCGGAGGTCGTCATGGTCTCCGGCCAGAAGGCGACGACTCTTCGGATCAGGTCGTTCTTCTCGTCCTTCCTCCTTGCCGCCTGCTTCGTGGCCTCGCGGCGGATGGCTTCCATCTTCTCGGGCATGGTCTTCCAGGCGTTAAGCCGGATGCGGGTCCAGCGCCTACGGTTAGCCAGGAAGCGGGCCTGTGCCGGGGAGGCTTTCCTTTTCGGTTTAGGTGGGGTCATCTCGGTGAGGTGCGTGGCCCATTTACGAGGGCGTCCCCGAGCGTAAGCGTAAGGGGGTAGCCCGAAGTACCCTTAACTTTAGTTAAGGACGGATGTTGAGTGGGATGTTGAGCGGTCAAGGGAGGGGTCGGGAAGAGGGGGTGGGAGGGGTGGGGTGAGGGGGTTGACCCTCAATCGACCTTCAAACGCCCTGGAGAGGCTTTAGCGGGGCGGGAATCGCTATGCCGTGGGGCGGGGTCGGAGGCGGTCGCGGAGGGGGGGACGGAGTATTCCCATCGGATGACCCCCTTCTCGGCGGCGTGGCGGATGTGAATCTCGCCCTTGTACTGCCCTTCCGCGTCCTTGAGGCCGGCACGGCCGCGGCGCTTCGTCAGGCCGAACTTGTAGATCGGTTCGTCGCCCTGGCAGCGGAAGAGGACGGCGACCTCGCGGAACCAGTTCGTGAACTCGGAGGAACCGAGGCCCGCGTAGGCAAGGTCGGCGACGGTCTGGCCTTCCTTCTCGCTTGTGGCCTTCGGCTTGCCGGTATGGTGCATGGCGACGAGGACGGCGCCTGTCTCGAGGAGGATCGGGGCGAGGTCATGGCGCAGGAACTTGGAGGCCTGCTCCTGGTCGGACACGTCGATGCCGGCGAAGGACAGGAGGGGGTCGACGAAGACGATGTCGGCGAGGTGCTCGACGACGAGCTGACGCAGGGCGGCGGTGAAGGTCGTGCCGGTGCTGACGGTGTCGCGGAAGATGGCGAGGTGGTCGCGTAGGGTGGCCCGCTCGGCGCTGTCGAGGTAGGCACCGGCGACCACGTCTTGCAGGGCTTCGGAGATGTCGCCCGCGTCGTTCTCGGCCTGTAGGACGACGGCGCGAAGGGGTCGGGCTGGCTTGATGCCGAAGAAGTCACGACCGAGGCACCAATGGACGGCGGCTTGCATCATGAGGGAAGACTTGCCGGTGCCGGACTGGCCGACGATCAGGAGCGAGCCGCCCTTGCAGAGCCAGCGGTGATTGCCGAGGACGGTGGTCGGGTCTTCCTTACGCTCGAAGGACAGGAGCGCGTCGAAGTCCATGCGCTGCGGGCCGTGCTTCGTCTTCGCCCCCTTGCGCTTATCGGCGAGGCGGGCATAGTGGTCGAGCAGGGCGTCGGGGTCGGTGGCGTTGGCGGCCACGGCGGAGACTTCGCGGAGCAGGGCGGCCTTCAGGATCAGGTCGACGTGCTCGGGTCGGTAGGCCGATGAGCCCGCGTCGCTGACCAGGAGCGAGACGGTGGCCGCGTCGATGGTCGAGCCGACGTCGCGCAGCTTCTGGGAGACGGTCAGCTCGTCGGCGGTGATGCCGTCGACGGACAGGGACAGGGCGGCGGCGAAGATGTCCTGACAGGCGGGCTCGAAGAAGTCGGAGGCCTTAAGGTCAGGCGGAAGGGGTAGGCCGTCGCGGAGGAGTACGCCGAGCAGGTGGCGTTCCGCGGCGACGTTGTTCGGCGGGATCATGGGAAGAGAGAAGGGGAGGTCTGGGGGCGTGGATGCCCTGCGTCAAATGTTTTAACGATAGAGGCCGGCGAGGTCGGTCTTGCGGTAGTAGGCGTTGAGGTGAAGCCCGGAGACGCCGCGGCAGGTCTTGAAGTAACGCGGCTTGAGGCGGGCACGCTCGACGCGGGCGCGGATGGCGACGTGCGAGATGCCGACCTCGGCGGAGAAGTCGACGATGCGAACCCAGCCTTTAGGGACTTTCTCGGCGCGGCAGGCGAAGCGGTTCGCGGCGGCCTCGCGGATCGTGCGGTAGGGCTTGGCGGGGCGGTAGACGTAGGCGTTGTGGCATTGGCCGGTCTTCGCCTTGAACTGATGGGCGAGGCGTTCGAGGAGGCCTTGCTTGTGCAGCTCGTAGGCGCGGGAGGATGCGTTGCGCGTGTACGCCAGGTTGAGTTCCTCGCGGATGTCCTCGACGGTGCTCCAGCCTTTAGGGCAAGAGTAGTCACGCTTGCCGTGCATGGCGGCCATGAAGGCCTCGGGGCTGGGTCGGCTCATTTGCCTTTAGGCGTGAAGCATTTGATTTCGGTCTGCCAGTACCACTTGCCGTCGCCGAGCTTGTGGATGATCCATGCCTTCCACTCCCTGTCCTTGAACCATCCGGCGATAAATCCGTTGTTATGCTTGGCGGCGTTCAGTCGGTTCTCGGAGTACTCGAGCAGGTCGAGCTGTGCCAGGGCTGGAGACATGTAGGCGGCGCCGCGTCCGTATTTGGGCAGGTTGACCTGTTGCCCTGTGTGGCCGTGGCCGCAAAGGAACAGTCCGCCTTCGCTTCCGTAGAACATGCCCATTTTAGTGAGGTCGCTGCCGATGCCGTGATGCGCCGTGAGCGGGCCGATGCGGAGAGGCTTATCGCGACGATAGGGCAGGATGGTCTTGGCTCCGGCCTTGCGGGCGACGCGATTGATTTCGGAGAACTTGTCGGCGCAGAAGTCGCGGACGACCGACGAGCGATGCGACCGGGCAAGGTTCTCAAGTCGGTATTCGTGATTGCCCCAAAGGACATGCGTAGGGCGGAACCTGGACATGAAGTCATGTCCCGCTGCCATGTCGTCATTGATGGAGCGGACGCCCTCCATCTCATCCATCGCCCCCTTGCGAAGGGCGGCGCAGTCGTAGTGGTCGCCTCCCCCGATCCGTATGTCGGGCTTGTAGTCCGAGCAATAGGCATACAGGGCGGCGAGGCTGTCAGCATCTCCGAGCTCCCCGTGATTGTCGGAAGCGAAGACGAACTTCGTGACGGTGCTCATTTGTTTTCGAGGTGAGGGATGGGCTTGCCGGCGTCGTAGGCCGCGAGCATCTCGTCGCGGTGACGGCGGGCGGTCTCGAGATCCTTGCCCAGGTTGTGGAGGATGTCGGTCTTGCGGCGGCGGATGCGCAGCCACCAGCAGGCGCCGAGCTTCTGTAGGTGATGGTTAGGGTTCTCGGCCTTGATGTAGGCGGGCTTGTCGTTCCGCCCGGTGCGCGTGAACTTCGGGCAATCGAGCAGGAATCGGATGCGCTCGTAAGAAAGGCCGGCGCGTCGAGCCCAGGCGATGCGCTCCTCCATCGAGAGTTCGTCGCTCATAGCCGCCAGGTCTTGGCGATGTATCGCCCCTCCTGCATGATGGTGTTGCGGGTGTTCGGGGCGAAGGTCAGCTCGAGGTCGAAGTCGTGCTTCTCGCGTATCTCGCAGATGCTGTCGAGTTCCTCGGCGTTGGCGGGGCCGATGCCGGCGGTGGCGACGTAGATCGTGCGCACGCGCCATCCGAGGTCGTGCAGGATGTCCTGGCAGACCTCGACTTCGTTCGCGTAGCGCAAGTCCGAGCAGACGACGGTCTCGGGGGCCTGCTCCCCGGGCGTCATCTGGATCGGGCAGTAGTTGGCGAGGTTCTTCGCGAAGATGTCCTTGTCCATGCTTCGGGCGAGTTTGCCGGCGGCGACGAGGAAGTCGCGGTGCTGCACCTTGAAGGGCTCGTGATGGAAGTCCCCCTCGAGGTGCAGGGACATAAGGAAGTCATTCGCCGCGTCCTTGAGGTAGTCGGCGAAGTTCTGTTTGCGGGCGGGCCTCGTCGACCACTCCAGGATGCCGGAGGCGAGGGTGTCCTTCCCCGCCCTCGCGTATCCGCAGATCAGTACAAGGGTCGGGGCGGACATCTTGGCCATTAGTAGGGGACGTCCTCCGGGTTCGGCAGGTCGTTCACGACGGGCTTCTGGCTGCCCTTGGGATACGTCAATTTATACTTAAATTGAGGTTTCCCGTTATACTCGCCGGAGGGCGTGGCCTCGACGCCGAGGAGGCAGGTCTTGCCGCAGGCCGGCTCGATGTACTGCATGAACTCGGCGGGCGTCGCGTCGATGCGCAGCTCTTCGGTGAACTTGCCGGAGAACTTGCCGACGAGCATCGCGAGGGGCTTGGCCCACTTCGAGGAGAAGGACTTCGAGAGGCAGTTGCCCTGATCGTCGAGGAAGAAGAGGCGGCAGGAGACGGTGCCGTCTTCCCAGGCGCGGATCTTGTCGAAGGCGGGCTTGATGAGTTTCAGTTTATAGGTGCCGTTGACCTCGATCGACTTGAGGGGCGGGCGTTCGTTGTTCGGGGTGCTCATGTTAGGCGAAGTTGATAGGGGTTGCGGCGGTCGTGGCCTTGATGTCGATGACCTGGACTTCCTCCGGGTAGGACGGCCAGACGCCGGACTCGGTGCAGGCCTTATAGAGGGCGACGGCCTTCTCGAAGTCGGCGACGGCGTAGGACATCAGCTCGGGGCCGACCTCACAGATCGCCGTGGCGAAGGGCGGCTCTTTCTCCACGAAGAGGAAGCGGAAGCCGAGGGGGCGGCGGCCCGTGGCGAGCTCGTAGACGAGGCGGTACCAGTAGGCCTGCAAGTTATAGCGGTACGAACGGATGCTCTTGAGCATGCCGGCGGGAGTGGCTTCGCCCGGGCCAGTGGTCTTGATGTCCCACAGGTAGTCTCCGGCCACGCCGTCGATGGCGGCCTTCAGCGGGACGCCGTTGTAGTCGACATGGTACATGGCCTCGGTCTGCTCGAAGACGACGCCCTGGCGCTTAAGGGCGTGACGAGCAGAGGCGGCGACGAGATGGCCGATGGCGGACTCTTCCGCGTCGAGGATGGTCTTGCCGGCGTTGGCGGTGGCGAAGGCGGCCCAGGTCTCCTTGCCTTCCTTGGTGCGGCGGTCGACCTCGGGGGCGGTCGCGTAAAGGTCGTTCAGCGTGTCGGGCTCGAGCACGGCGGCGTGAACGAAGGTGCCGAAGCGCAGCGCCTTCGTCTCTTCGTGCGGGGTGTTGATGTAGGCCTGGTAGTGCGCCGGCGAGGTCAGGAGGTGCTTCGCGGCGGACTGATTGAGCGCCGGGAAGGCGCGGTAGGCGTTGCGGTCGTGGATCTGTGGCATGGTGGTCTGGGTTTTGGTGGGAAAGGTCAGAGGGCGTCGTCGTCGGTCGCCGGGTCGTGCTCTTCGACGTGCGCGGAGAGCAGGTTGCAGAGGTCGATGGCGTTGTCGGCGGCGAGGGCCACGCGGTCGAGCTGGTTGCGCAGCACGCGTTCGTGGGCGATGACGGCCTTGATGCGGTCATAGACCGGCTTGACGTGATAGGCCTCCTCGATGTTCTCGGCGTCAAGGCGCTCGAGTTCGGCGGCGGCTTCGTTGATGGCGACCTGGAGTTGGATCAGGTCGGAACCCGCGAGAGTGACGGACTCTTCGGGCGTCGGGCGGAGGGCGGCGACTTCGCCGGCCAGCTGCGTGAGGATGTTCCTCAAGTATTCGCGGTTGGTCATCGGTTGATGGTAAGTTCTTGGATGTCGCCGTTCGGAGCGAGCGTAAAGAATCGGACGTCCGAGCGCTTGAGGGAGGGGAAGGTGTTGCGCTTCCAGAGGTTGAGGTCGGTCGTGAAGTCGGCGGCCTTGCGGGCCGTGAGCTCGACGTAGGGGTAGCCGTCCAGGAAGAGGAGGAGTGCGTGCTGCTTCTGGATCGTGCGGGAGATGCGCTCGATGCCGGCGGGGACTGCTTTCATTTGATGGGCTTCCACACGTTAAGGCTGAAGAGGTGTTCCCAGCGCTTGCGGTCGGAGGTGGTGGTGGTCTCGGTGGTTTGTTTCTCGGCGGGGGTCTGCTGCTTGAGCCCCGGGCGTGCCAGGGCGGCGGCGGCGGACTTGGATCTACCCATGGTTGCGGGCTTCCTGCCATCCTTCGATGGCCTCGAGGAGGGTGTCGGCGTCGATGCGCTGGGCGTGGCGGACGCAGTACCAGAGTTCGTCGCCGGCTTCGCGCATGCCTTCGAGGCGTTCTTCGAGCTGCTTGATGCGGGCGTCCTTGGCGGCGAGGAGGTTGGACTGGTGCAGCGCCTTGAAGGCCTCGCCGACCGGGTCAAAGGGGTCGATAGGGTCGCTCATCGGGTGAGGGGGCGGGGGGTGGCAGGGGTGACCGGGGAAACGGTCGCAGAACGGAAGCCAGAGGCCAAGGAGCCGTCGTCGTCGAGGTCGACCGAGATGCCGCACGCGGTCGAGACCGACATACGACGGGCGTAGGTGATCAGGCCGCCGACCTGCTGGGCGGTCAGGCCTTCGGCCTTCATCAGGAGCGTCCCGAAGTCGAAGCGTTCGCCGGAGGTGTGCAGGAAGGAGGTCGAGACGCCGATCTTGCCCTCCTGGGAGACGAGCGTCTGGATCAGCGCGAGGTTATGGTCGAGGAGGACGGGCTTCACGGCGTCGAGCAGCGCGTCGAGGGAGACGTACTTGGCGGTGAAGTTGGCCTTGACGACCTTGTTGGCCTTGACGTTGTCGAGCTGCGCGAGGGCGGCGACGAGGTCGGCGGTGGCGGACTGGGTTTTGGGCGTGGTGCTCATGGTGGGAAGAGTTACTTGTTGCCGACGGTGGCGGGGTCGGCGCCGGCGATGATGGCCTTGATGGCCTCGAGCGTGAACTGGCGCGTGCGGCCGTCGATGCGGAGGTTGTAGTTGTCGCCGGAGGGGCGGACGGTCGGGGTCAGGAGGCGGGCCACCTTGTTATCCGGGAGGAGGATGTACTGCGTGCCAGGAATGACGCGGATCTCGGCGTTCGGGGAGAGGAGGTTTTTCTTCATAGGGGAAAGGGTCAGTTGATGACGCCGCGGATGGCGGAGTCGTAAATCAGCAATGCGTCGGCGTAATGGTCGTAGACGTCGGTCGTCGGGAAGAGCTCTTTCGCCCGGGCCTTGAGGTGCTTCTTCCAGCCCGAGCCGTGGTCGGCCTTCTTGCCGACGGGATGCGTCTTCTGCCAGGCCTTCGGGTCGATGCGGCGGACTTGCCAGCCCATCGCCACGCTTGCGCCGTAGATGACGCCGACGTTGAACTGAAGCTTGGCGATGGAGGCGCCGGGAATCTTCGGGCCGTAGCCGGCGACGGAGGGCGTCTCGAGGAACAGGGCGACGGACTTCGTCTTGCAGGAGAGTTCGGCCATCAGCTCGCAGATCTCGACATCGGAGCCGGGCATCTTGCGCGTCTCGATGCCGAAGCCGTCGACCGACCACACGAAGGCGCCGTTCGCGCCGGGGTCGCAGGCTATGACCATGTGAGACATGGTCGAAACTTTCAACGGCTCAAAACCTTTTGCGAGCGGAATAAATTGCCGACGCGGAGGGCGTAGTCGTTCGGGGCGAAGCGGCGGGCCACGGCGGCCGACCATCCGAGGTTCCAGACGATGGCGTACTGCTCGGGGGTCGGGTCGGTCATGCCGATGCGGTAGAAGTTAGCCCTGATCCAGCGGAGGTGGGAGGCCGCGATCATGTCCTGGGCGGTCGCGTCGCGCCACTTCGACCAGGGGAAGCGGTAGTGGCCCTCGGCCTTGAGGCGGTCCTCGGCGTCCTTCCACGCGGCGTATCCGACTTGGTACATTCCGCGCTCACCGGCCTTGCCGACGGCCTTGCGGTTCATGCCGGACTCGACGTGGGCGATGGCTTGGAGGAGGGCGGCGTCGGACTTGGCCTGGGCGGTGAGGCCGAGGAGCAGCAGGGCGACGACGGAGAAGCGGGAGGTGAGGTTCACGGCTGCTTGCCCTCCTTGGCGGCGTGCCATCCATCGTCCAACTTGTTGAGGTATGCCGATGAGATGCGGCTTTCGACGATGTAGTTGATGAGGAATGCGTGGAGTTCATCCCCGGCCTTGGTCAGCCGCTCGACCTGTTGAAGTAGCGCGTCCCTATCTTCCTGCATCTTCTTATCGACCCATGCTTCCTTCAACTGTTCGATTTCATCCATCAGTTTGGCGTTCTTGGCGATTTCTACGTTTAATATTTCTTCATCCCATTCACGCATTCGTTTTTCCATCTCATCAACTGCTTTGTATGAATCATCGATTGCTTCTTTTAGGCGGGCATTATTGCTGGTAAGCCGCTCGACCTCGGCCTTGAGACGGGCGTTTTCAGATTTCAGCGATTCTTTGCGAGGTGGAGGAATATATGGCGGCACAATTTTGCTATTGCTTGGAGGTATTCCGGGATGTCTGGGATGTTCGCTCATACGCGTCTCGGGACTTGCGATCCGGCGACCTCGAAGCCGTCGAGCTCGTAGGAGTAGGTGATGCCGACCCATCCGCCGGCGGCGGCGTAGGCCTGGAGCGAGACCTTCGTGGCGCCGTCCTCGTGCAGGGCTTCGTGGTAGTGGTGCAGGATTTTCTCCATGCGCTTGGAGGCGATGGCGGTCTTCGCGGAGCAGATGTCCCCGGTCATGATGCGCTCGTTGATTTCGTAGACCTCGGCGAGGAGATGACGCATACCGTCCAGATGGCGGAAGTCAGTCATGGGGGTGGGCGTCGGGGATGATGGCCTTCCCGGCGATGACCGCGTCCTCGAGGTCGGCGATGCGGCGCTTGAGCAGTTCGATGTCATGGTTCTTGTCCTCGATGATGCGGATCTGCAGCTCGATGGTGCGGTCAGCCTGATCGGCGTAGGCCTTGAGGGCGTTGGCGCTCATGTGGAGGATGCGGGCGTAAGCCCAGGGGACGAGCCACCAGAAGGCGGGCATCTTGTTCGGTCGGATGATGGTCATGGGTTGGTAGGGTCGGTGGGAAGGGTCAGGCATGGGTGGAGAGAAGAGCCTTGGCCTTGGCGATCATGGCCTTGTTGCGCTGGTACTTGGCGCGGTTGTAGGCCTTGATGCGTTCCTTGTTCCGCTGGTAGTATTCCTTGCGGTAGGTCGGGTTGCGGGCAATCCAGGCGTTGCAGATCTCGACGACGCGCTGCTTGTTCGCCGCGTAGTAAAGGCGGCGTTTGTAGTTGGCGATTTCCTTGTCGGTCATGGCGGTTACTTGGCTTGGCGGTTGTATGGGCCGCGCTTGTTGAGGTTCGCCCAGGCGATGCCGGCGAGGCCGATCCAGGTGCGGACGGAGCCGACGGAGACGCCCAGGGCGGCGGCGGCGTCCTGCTGGGACTTGCCGGCGGCGTTGAGGGCGTTAAGCTGCGGGACGACCGTGGCGAGACGGCGGGCGGCGTGGGGGAGCACCGGGCGGGACAGGCGGAGGGGCCTGTCGCCGACGGTGATTTGAGTGACGGGTTCTTGGTTCATGTGTGGGTGGGAAATTAGCGGGCGCGGCGGACGGTCTTGGCCTTGACGGGCTCCGGGCCGTTGATGGCGCGGTAGAGTTCCGGGCCGAAGAAGGTGACGACGGCGAGCCAGCCGAAGATGATGAGGGCGATGAGGGCTTTCATGTGCGTAGGATTAAAGAATGAAGAACCCCTCCTCACTTGAGGAGGAGTCGCTTCAGGTTCTTGACAGCCTCGGTGACCATGTCCTGTTTGTCCTTCAGGCGCTGGGCGGTCTCGATGTCGCTGCCCTCGATGCTGTAGATCCTGGCGTCGCTCAGTTCGCTTTTGACATCCTCGGTCAGAAGGCGGATCGCGTGGGCGATGATTTTGTCGGCGTGCTTCTCGCTGAGTTCGGAGTGGAAGCGGGCGTTGTTGATGTCGGTGTTGTTGCTCATGGTTTTGGTGGTGCCAGACCAATCTCTCAGACCAAATGCATTCGGTCAAACCTTTTTGCCGAAACTTTTGACGGGGGCTTTTAGGGGGTCAAAACCCACCCTTAGGACGCCTTAGGACACCCCATTAAAGGCCTCTGGTTTGCCTCAGGAGGCGTTTTGACGGCGGGAGCGTAAGAAGACCGCTACCCCCACCCCAAGGCACCCCACGGCCAAGGCCCAGCCGAGGTCGCGGACCGCCTTGAGCGCCGTCGTCGCCGCCGACAGACCCTGCTCCACGCTCACCGAGTCCGACTTAATCTTCCCGCCGTCCGTCACGATCATCACCAGGGCGTCCCGAGATTGGAGGGTGTCGAGGACGTACCCGGCGATATACGCCGACGAAAGGGCTGACACTCCCGCGAAGGCCGTGAGCAGCGTGACGGCCAGCAGCAGGTTACCGCTTCCGCTTTCCTTTGCCTGGGGCTTTGGATTTGCCATGGGGTTTGCCGGCGACCGCGGCGACTTCCTTTTCTCCGCGCGCCTTGATGTAACGCATCAGGTAGTCGAGACACTCGGGGGCGGCGTAGCCTGCCGCACCGACGACGGCCATGCGCAGGCCCGGGCTGGAGATGTGGTCTTGGATGCCGTAACCGACCAAGGCGGCGGTGATCGCGGCGGCGCAGACACGGCGCATAACCCACCAAAACGAGACGGGTTCCTGTGAGAGGAGAAGGCGGGCCGTCATGGCGAGGCCGCCCAGGATGGAGGCGACGACGCCGTCCTTCAGCTCCTTCGGGATGGTCTCAGGATCGAGGGGGGAGTTCACGAGATGCGGGGTGGCTTGGCGTTAGGGTCGAGGATGACCTTGCGGTAGTTCTGGGCCCAGAGGAGTTTGCAGAGGTCCTTGCCGGCGCGGTCGACTTCGGCCTCGGTCATGCCCGGGAACGTGAGGTGCACCTGCTCATGGCAAAGGACTTCGAGCTGACGCTTGGCCCCGAGACGCGGGTCAATCTCGATGAGGTCTTCGCCGATGAAGGCCTGACCCCATGCGGATTCTCGGCCTAACTTCCTGTAAACGACCTTAACCTTGCTTCGGCGTTTCGTCATGGTCGTCCTTGAAGAGGTTCTCTTCGTCCTTCTTGTCCTGGACGGCGTCCGAGACCTTGTCGGCGAGCCACCAGACGAACAGTCCGGCGGAGATGGCAGCCGTCCCGATGCCGATCCACAGGAAAGCGGGGCTGTCGATTATGTGCGGGAGGGCGCCGCAGAAACCAGCGCACAAGAGCAGGGGCAGGCCGACGCGGGGGCCGCCACCGAAGGCGAAGGCGAGCGCGCCAATCACGGCGAGGCCGGCCCCGGTCAGCGTCCAGATGTTCTTCGAGGCTTCCTGCTTCACGCGCTCGACCTCGGCGGTGAGTTCCTTGATGCGGGCGTCCTTCAGCTGCGAGACGCGGGCGGCTTCCTTCTGCTGGGCTTCGACCTTCGCCCAGTCGGCATCGATCTTGGCGAGGAGTTTCCGGCCGTACTCGACGGCGTCACCGTAGGCCTTTTGGTCGGCGGGGTTGTTCGCACGTTGGCGGGCGAGGGCGAGTTCCTCCGGGCTTGCGGGCGGGAGGAAGGACAGGGCCACGGTGGTCTCGCCGCGGACGACGTCGGGCTTGTCGGCCATCTCGCGGGCGATGGTGATGGAGGCGGCGACCTTCTGGTCGGCCTTGTCCCATTCCTTGCCGATGGTCTGGACGACGTTCTCGGAGGTCGGGGCGTTCGGCTGCTCGGGGAGAGGCGAGCGGGACGCGGCGCACCCGGTCAGGCAGAGGGCGATGACCAGGAGCGAGCGCACGGCATCAGCGGCCCTTGAGGGCGTCGAGGGCGGCCTTGCCCTTGGCTTCGAGCTCGGAGGCCTTGGCGGCGTGCTTGCGGAAGACGAGGGCGCCGGCGACGAAGCCGACGAGGAGGGCGATGAGGTGGGTGATCATGTCAGGAGAGAATAGGTTCGGCCTTGATGAGCGGACTGATGTCCTTCGGCGTGACAGGTTCGGCGAACTCGACGACGTAGGGAGCGCCGCCGCCGAACTGCTCGAAGATAGGCTGGGCTTCCCCGAAGATGGCGACCCGAAGGGCTTGCCAGTCCTCGATCAGAATGCCGGAGGTCTTGATGGTGTAGCGCATGGTCAGGATGCCTGATAGATTCGACCGCGACCGAAGACCGCGTCGTAGCCGAGGGTCGTGCCGGTGCTCACGAACTCTTCGTTCCAGATGACCGGGGACGTGCCGGAGTAGGATGTGTCGCCAGTCGGCCCAGCCGAGGTCGTGGCGACCTGCGTGCCGTTGATGTAAAGGGTGACGTTGCCCGCGCCGTCCGAGATGATGTCCCAATCCCAGTAAACCTGGGCGACGACGGCGAAGGTCGAGGTGACGTTCGTCAGGGTCGTTCCGTTGTGCACCTGAAGGACAGGGTTGCGGAGGGAGGCCGTGGCGTTGCCGGTCAGTTTCCAGCCGAACCCCTTGCGGGCAAGGTCGCCGTTGGCGCTGTTGTTTGCCTTGCCGTAGTAGAAGGCCGCCGTGACGAGCGGGTCGACAGGGGCGTTCTCCATGTAGAATCGACCGCTGCACCAGGTGAACTTGGAGAAGTCAATGTAGGAGCGGTAGCCCTTCGACATCAGCGCCCAAGCCTGGTCAATCTGGGACGATCCAAAGGTGCGGAAGTTGGCGCTCGCAGCTCCAGCCGTCCCCATCGTCATGCGGCCAGTAAGGAAGCCTTGTCCCGATGTGCCCATCGTGCCTGTCGCCGTGTAGGTCAGGGACAGTCGGTCGATGTGGATCATGCCCGGATGCATCGACTGCCAGAGGGAGGTGCTCGGGTTCTGGGCGACGGTCGTGCTGGTGCCGGCGCGGGACTGGGCGACGGTCGCGTAGGTTGTCGCGCCACCGTTAGCCAGGACGAAGGCCGTCGTCGCGATCTGCGTGGTGTTTGTGCCGTTGGCGGCGGTAGGAGCGGTCGGAACTCCTGTTAGGGCGGGGCTCGCCAAGGGAGCGCGGGAGGTATCGGTCGGATGGACGTGGTCGGCGCGGGCGTACTTGAGGGACGTTCCGACCGTAGCCGTGCCGTCCATCACCGGGGAGGTGGCGGAGGCCTGACCGACGACGAAGGCGGTCGTCGCGATCTGCGTGGTATTCGTATCAGCTGCGGCCGTGGTCGAGAGTGGCGTGCCGGTGAAGGTCGGGCTCGCGATGTTGGCTTTTAGGTTGTCGGCCGTAGTGACGAAGGCGGTCGTGGCTACCTTTGTCGATGCGTCTCCTGCCGTCTGGGTAGTCGCGTTGACCGTGCCGTTGAGCGTGGTCGTCGAGGTTCCGCCAGAGTTCGTTCCGATCGTGATGTTCGTCGTCGAACCAGCGAGACCAGCCGTGCCGATGTTGACGGCCTTGGTCGAGCCCGAGATGGTCGCACCAGTGCCGATGTTAATCGTGCCAGCGGCCGTCGAGTTGCCGAGGGTCTGGTTCGCGGACGAGAAGGTTTTCGTGCCGTTGATGGTCTGCGTGCCATCGAGGTCGACGTACTGTCGGGTCGCTCCGTTGATGCGGGCGAGCAGGCCGGAGGTCGTCGTCCAGATGTCGCCGTTGACCGGGGTCGTCGGAGCCGTGCCGTGCGGGACGTTGAAGCCAGCGTTCGTGGTCGTCGAGGCGATGGTGCTGACCTTGCCGTTGGCGTCGATGAAGGAATAGGTCGTGTCGGAGGTCACGTCCTTGAACTGGATGACATCGCCGGTTCCGTCCTGGGTAATGACGAGGGCGGGGGAGGTCGAGTTCGTCGTGATTGTGACGTTCCCGGTCAGAGCAGGGGAACTTTGCTGAACGTAGTAGAGATTGACCCAAGACTCGGTTGCGTAGCCAGTCAGGGCGGACGCATCGATAAACCCCGAAGGGTTCGACAGCGGGTAATAGGTCGCCGCGGCGTTGGCGGTCGTCTCGTAAGCCGACAGGTCAATGGACAGGTCGCTGCCAGTCACGGCCAGCGGAGCGGTCACACTCGTGATATACGAAGACCCGGCCGAGACCACGTCCCAAGCGCCGTTCTTGCGGGCGTACTGATTGCCGTCCGAGGGAGCGTCCGTCAGGTAGCCCTGCGAAGTTACCCACGACTCCAGCGCGTAGCCGGTCAAGGCGCCGGCCTGCAGGTAGCCCTGGGCGTCGACCCATGCCTGCGTCGCGTAGCCGGTGAGGGCGGAAGACGTGATGTAGCCGGCGGGGTTCGTCAGCGGGTAGTACGTCGAGGCCGCCGCGCTGGTGGTAAGATACGACGACATTCCCGCAAGGGTCTGATACGTCGAGGCAGCGTCCGTCACGGCGAGCTTGGCCGAAAGCGCACCAGCGAGGTCGGTCTGATCGCCAAGAACCCCGGTCACATCGCCCCAGGCCACCGAGGTCTCGGGGGTGACGCCGCCCACGTTGACCACCCACGCCGAGTAGGTTCCCGCGCCGGTGTGGTTGTTCACGTCAACCGTGAGAACGCCGGTGCCGGAGTTGTACGTCAGCACCTCGCCGTGCATATGGTTCGAGGCGTCGTAAGAAATGGTGATGTTCTGCGTCGGCGTGTACGAGAGACCCGTGCCGATGGTGAACGTCTTGTTTCCGTTGCTGACCGTGTTGCTCGTCGTCGAGCTCGTCAGGTAGCGGTCGCCGGGGATAAGGGTGGCCCAGGACGAGTCGTAAGCCGTGCCGCTGTTCTTCGTGAGCACCTGCCCGACCGTGCCGCCAGTCGGCTGACCTGCCGCGATGGGGGCGAACCCAGCGGTCACCCACGACTCGGTCGCATAGCCATCCAGACCGAGGAATGGAACCGTCTGCTTGTAAGGGCTGGAGACAAACGAGATGCCGTCCCATTGAATTGAAAGCGATCCACCGCCCACGCCGCCGCCGCTGACCACCACGCCATCAGGGCTAACCTGCGAGTAGGTGCTACCAGAGCCGCTTGCAATCGTTTGAAAGCGTGAACCGTTATAGGATAAGATGTCCCCGGTAATGACGCCGCCCGCCTTGAGCAGGTAGGGCGTCAGCGCCGAAGAGGTAATAAAGCCCGAAGGGTTGCTCGTCAGGGGGTAGAATCCAGCCGTGACCCAAGACTCGGTAGCATAGCCGGTCAGGGCAGACGCGGTAATGAAGCCCGAGGGGTTGCTGGTGCTGTACTTTCCGTCCAGCGCCGTCTGGAGGTCGGTCTGGGCGGAGAGGGTGCCCGTGATGGTACCCCACGTCGAGCCGGGGCCAGGAGGGCCGGGAGGGCCTTCTTCGCCCTGCGGGCCTTGCGGGCCTTGCGGGCCGGG
>JACCDP011132012.1_pt1 | contig 27772 bp, 19 predicted proteins | sample 7445841 | NCBI WGS metagenome assembly JACCDP01 (sample SAMN15323441, study PRJNA562643) | freshwater metagenome | isolation source: river surface water | place: USA:Blue River Watershed | collected 2017-08-17 | reverse complement strand
CCTCTTGTGGACTGTCGGTGTTGGCCACGTGATTGATCCAAAACACACCGCTATCCCATTTAATGAACGCAAAGATCTACCGATACCCGCAGGCTGGGACCGGGTTCTCACGATGGACGAGGTGGACCGGATACTTGCTCAAGACCTTGGTCGGTTTGAGCGTGGCGTGGTTCGACTTTGCCCTGCTGCTGTTGGCAATCAGGGAGTCTTTGATGCTCTCGTATCTTTTGCCTTCAACGTGGGTCTTGGCAATCTCCAACGTTCTTCCCTTCGGATGAAGACAAACCGGGGTGAGTTGGAAGAAGCGGCTGATGAGTTTCTGAAGTGGACTAAGGCGGGTGGTAGAGTCCTGCCCGGACTGGTAAAAAGGCGCAACGACGAACGGGCGTTGTACCTCTCGGGAGTAGTTTGATGCCAATTCAGAAGGTTCAATTCCGTCCCGGCGTAAACCGCGAGACCACTAACTACGCCAACGAAGGCGGCTTCTTTGTATCCGAAAAGATACGGTTCCGTGGTGGCTTCACCCAGAAGATCGGTGGCTGGGTCAACATCACTCAGCTAGGCACTTCATTTAAAGGCGTTGCCCGATCACTCTGGAACTGGGTCACACTCACTTCCCAAAACCTGCTGGGTGTCGGCACAAACCAGAAGTACTACGTGGAATTAGGTGGTGCCTACTACGACATCACCCCGCTTCGCGCTGCTTCGGTCACACTGACTCAGAACCCGTTCACGACGACATCAGGCACCAAGTCTGTATTTGTCAATGCCACGGCGCACGGTACTTCAATCGGCTCTTACGTCACTTTCTCTGGTGCTACGGCTATCACGGGCGGCGGCATGAGCCTTGTGCTGAATGGGCAGTTTGAAGTTGTCGAAGTCCCAAGTGCCAACACTTTTACGATCATTGCCCCAAGCCTTGCCACTAGTACAGTTACGGGTGGCGGTTCGCTAGTAATTGCTGACTATCAGATTAATGCTGGTAACGCTGTATATACGACCGGTGTAGGCTGGGGCGGTCCTCCGTGGGGTTACGGTGGTTGGGGTTCGGCTAACCCGCAGGGCATTCCGCTACGTCTTTGGTCGCAGTTTAACTTTGGTGACGACCTGATTTTTGCTGAACGATCTGGCGAGATCTTCTATTGGACGAAGGACACTAACACGTGGGCACGGGCTGTCAGCCTAGAAACTAAAACTAACTCCGTCATCAAAACAACTACCACTGCAACATTTGCAGCCAGCACTTTGACCATTACGGTTGCCGATGCTACGGGAATTAATACGGGCGCGGTCGTAACGGGTAGTGGCATACCCTCTGGCACTTATGTTGATGAGGATTGGAACGGTAGTACGAGTGTTCTGCTCTCTGCTGCCACTACAGCGTCGGGTACGTTGACGAGCGTTTCGTTTAGCTATGCGGGTCGGCATGTGCCGAATGAGACGAACCTCATCATCAGTTCACCGGTCAATGACTTCACGATTGCGATGGGTGCTAACCCGTACGACCCGACTGATTTTAATACTGCGTTTGATCCGTTGCTTGTTCGTTGGTCTGACCAAGACAATCCGTGGGAATGGGTGCCGGAGGTTACGAACCAGTCTGGTGAACAGCGTCTATCGAGCGGGTCTGAGATCGTCGCAGCGGTCGGTACTCGTCAGGAAATCTTGGTGCTAACGGATACATCGATCTATTCGATGCAGTACCTTGGGCCTCCGTTTGTGTGGGGCTTTACCATCCTCGACGAAGACATTTCGATTGCTTCACCCAACGCTGTTATTTCGGTCAACAACGCGACGTACTGGATGGGTACGGACAAATTCTTCGTGTACGACGGTCGCGTAAATACCCTACCCTGCACGTTGCGTCAGCACGTGTTTAGTACTTTAAATAGAGAACAGCTTGCTCAGGTTGTCTGCGGTAACAACGAAGCGTTCAGTGAAATCTGGTGGTTCTATCCCGGCACGGGTAGCAATACGAATAGTCTGTACGTCACATATAACTATTTAGATCAGGTGTGGGCTTATGGGTCTTTGACCCGCACAGCGTTCGCTCGTCAGACGATTCGTGAGTTCCCGCTACTTTCGTTCAGCATCCAAGAGTCTTACTTGAGTATTAACGTCGATGCGTCTGTCACTTCTATCCCGCTTATCAACGCTTCGTCGTACCCGAATGCTGGCACGATTGTCATCGACTCTGAAGAAATCACTTACACAGGTAAAAGTAGTAACGCTCTTACTGGCTGCGTACGTGGCGCTAACGGTACTGTGGCTGCCTCACATGTTGCGTATACGTCGGTGGCGTTGACTGCACCGAACCAAGTGATGTTCCACGAAGTCGGTTGGGATGATGTCTCGACGGGCGAACCGGAGCCAATCACAGCGTTTATTGAGTCGTCTGACTTTGCTATCGGTGATGGTGATCACTTTGCCTTTGTCTCACGCATCATTCCGGACGTTAAGTTCTTAGGTTCTTCAACATCGACCCCGGCTGTTGACCTGACGGTAACTCCGCATAACTATCCCGGCGCGGCTTATGGCACGGGCGATACGGATGCAGTGCAGGCTACGGTGGTTCTGCCGATTGAGCGGTACACGGATCAGGTCTATACCCGCATCAGGGGTAGGCAGATTGCTTTCCGAATAGCCTCGACTGCACTTGGCGTGGCATGGCAGATGGGTGCGATGCGCTTAGATATTAGACCGGATGGGCGTCGGTAATGACCGTACCTCGTGGTGTAGTTCCGCCGAACTTGCCGGTCGCTCTAAAAGAGTACGATCAGCGTGGAATGGAGCAGTTCAATAACGTCCTGCGCCTGTTCTTCAATCAGATTTCTAACCGCATCAATTCACCCGTCGCTCACGCTTCGTACTACGACACCACAACGCAGACGAACCCGGTAGCCGATACGGTCAATCTGTTTACGTATAACTCAGTTGAATCTGAGTTTCAGATTACTCGCGGTACTCCGACATCCAAAATCTACGTAAATAACACAGGCGTATACAATTTTCAGTTCTCGGCGCAGTTGGACAAGTCCGGTGGTAGCGCGTCTGCGGTCTACATCTGGCCTCGAATCAACGGGGTTAACGTGCCGGACTCGGCTACCAAAATTGTTATTGACGGTCCTAATAACGAGATCGTGGCGGCTTGGAACTTTGTGCTGGTTATGGAAGCAGGGGACTATTTTGAGTTGGCTTGGGAATCTGCGGATGCCAACGTGATTGTCTCGTATGAGGCGGCTTCCAATAACAGACCGGCTATTCCCTCTATTATCTTAACCGTCACTTGGGTGTCGAACTACGAGGCCAACCGGTGATACTATTCAGACAACTTGACCCCGTGAGGGAAGTATGAATCGAAACCCTAACATGGCCGGGCTGGCTGGCCTTCTTGCTTCTCAGGGGCGAGGGGAAGATAAAGTTCTCGTTCACATGACCCCCGGTGAAGTTCAGGGTCTGCAGTCCCTTGCCCGCGCTACGGGCGGATCTCTTACGCTTAACCCTCAAACGGGACTTCCCGAAGCCGGTTGGCTGAAAAACCTTCTTCCTGCAATCGCGGGATTTACCCTTAATCGAGTGTTTCCGGGTCTTGGATCGACCGCTACGAGTGCCCTTGTTGGTACAGCGACCGGTTTGATTGAAGGAAGTTTCAAGAAGGGTTTAAACGCTGGGTTCAGTGCCTATAGCGGATCGAACATCAGTGAAGGCTTGCGTCGGGCTGCCGCAGTGCGGATGGCTCCCCCTAAGACTTTGGCGCAACAGTTGGGTCTGAAAGAAGACGAGTTGATGGGCTACGATTTGGACAAGCCCGATCTAGATAAACAGACTTTCGGCGTCAGGCTACCGCAGACTACCACTCCGCTCCCTGCCGTATCTCCGGTCACGCCCCAGCCAAGCAAGTCGGGGATTTTCGAAGGTATCAAGGGCTTGGCAACTGAGCAGGGCCGCAAGGCGTTTACGACGGGTCTAGAGGGGGGTTATACGAGTCCGTTCGGCAAGATGGCGTCGAAATACGCTACGTCGATGGGCCTTCAGACCATGCTGACCCCGGATTACGATGAGGGTGACATGAAGGGCGGTCAGATGACTAAGCCCCGTTACTACATCCCGGGCGACTACAACCCGAACTACGGCAAGGGCTACGGTGAGTGGCTATTTAAACCGGGCTACTTCGCGGACAAGTATCCGGGTTACGCCGATGGCGGCATGGTGTTTCAGGGCGATGAGCGGTTTGCTGACGGCGGCGAGGTTATGGTGTCTCCGGGTGCCGTACTTCCTCAGCGCGTTACCACTTATCAGCCGTCCTTCACGCAGGATCGAGCCGGGCTTGGACAGTATTACGAAAGCCTGCTAGTCCCCCCTAATACGACGCCTCGGGATACTTCTGCCCTGCAGGCGTACTTAGACGAATTGCGAGCGCGACTGAAAAGGCCGTATCAACCTTACGGGCTAGGTCCAGAGGTTGGTGGAAGTACTAGTGACGGTGGCGGCGGCCCGGGTTCTGGTGGGACTGTAACTCCGCCGGGCGTCGATCCTTTTGCTACTGGCGTGACCGGTACTCCGATTGAATTTATTCAGCCACCAGCCCCTCCTGCACCTCCTAAACCCAAGGAAGAGTTGACGCCGCCTAGCTCTGTAGCGCCGGGTGCGCGACCGGAGGATCTCGGTAATCTGTTTACCACTCCGACCACTATTAATGTTCCGCAAGAAACTGTTTCAGTTCTCCCTCTTGAGCAAGAAGTGATTCCAGACGTGGCTCCGGAGGAGATGTATCAACCTGACATCAATCAGGTTCTTCAGAATGTACAGTATCCGGATTACCTGAACTTGACTCCGGAACCTGAGAAAGAAGCCTCGTATTCCATAACTCCGATTGAAGAGTTGATGGTTCCGGACGTAACTCCGGAGGAAATGTATCAGCCCGATATTTCACAGGTCTTGGCAGAAGTCCCGGAACCGTTATACATCCAAACGGAGCCTGAGAAAGAAGCCTCGTATGCCATAACTCCGATTGAAGAGTTGATGGTTCCGGACGTAACCCCGGAGGAGATGTATCAGCCCGATATTTCGGATGTAATCCAAAGCATCCAGTATCCGGACTATTTGAACTTAACTCCGGAGCCTGAAAGATCAGGTTCGGTTAGCTATAAAGAAATGCCGGTGGGTTACGACTTTGTGGACCTCGGCTTTATCAACCCGCAAACCACTGATCAGGTGGCTGATGCGAGCAAGCCTATTGTTGATGAGATCCTGAAGAACTTCGAAGAGCAGCAAAAGGCTGAAAAAGAAGAGAAGGTGGAAAAGGCTAAAGAAGCCGGAACAAACATCGTTGAGTTGTTAGCAAAGGTTTCTCCAGAAGTGGCGCTTGCCTACGAAGCGTATAAGTATTTTTTCGATAAAGAACCACCGAAAGAAGAGAAAGAAAAGGAAGCTACGGTCAAGGTTGAAGAAGTACCCGATCAACCCCCTCAAACGACATCGGGTGGCGGCGGAGGTATGGGACTTCCGATAAATCCGGGGTCTAACTTTAATATTCGAAATCTTATTAATCCTGTCGAAGTGGACGAAGGTTACCAACCTAACTTCACGGTCGGAGTCGAAGAACTCGGCATGGCCGGTGGCGGTATGGTTCCCCGCTACGCTCAAGGCGGTCTTGGCTCCCTGCAGCAATACGCGGTTGGCGGTAAGCTCGTGAATGGACAGGGCGACGGGATGTCTGATGACATCAAGGCCAACATCGGCGGACACCAAGAAGCTAGACTCGCGGATGGGGAGTTCGTGATTCCGGCAGATGTGGTATCCCACCTCGGCAACGGTTCGACCGATGCAGGCGCAAAACAGCTTTACGCAATGATGGACCGGATTCGCAAGGCGCGTACTGGTCGTGAAAGGCAGGCTCCGGAAGTAAGTGCCCGGAACTACATGCCTGCTTAATAGGAGTTAAAAATGGCATCCCCGACTGAAACAGTTCAAGTTACGTCTAACATCCCGGAATGGGCTAAGCCTTACGCTGAGCGTCTGCTTGGTGAGGCCGAAAAGCTCTCTCGCCGTGGGTTTCAGCCGTATCAAGGCCAGATGGTTGAGCAGTTCAACCCCCTGCAGGAACAAGCGTTCTTGGATGTCGCTGGTATGCGTCCGGCGGCTCAACTTAGTCAAGCAACTGGACTAGCCGGATTAGCCGGTCTTCGTGCTGAACGTGCTGGGCAGTATGGCCCGATGGCACAGCAGCAGTTTTATTCTTCTCCGCTTCAACAGCCCGGCGGTATCCAGTCGTATATGTCGCCCTACATGCAGGGCGTAGTTGAACAGCAAAAGAGTCAGGCAATTCAAGACTACAGTCGACAGCTTCCGGGATTAGGGGCTGCGGCGGCTCGTGCGGGAGCCAAAGGCGGTACTCGTGAGGCTCTTCTGCAGTCTGAAGGACGCCGGAATTTGTTTGATCAGTTGGGAAATATTCAGGCTACTGGGCTTCAAAACGCCTTCCAGCAGGCTCAAGCTCAGGCAGCGCAAGACGCACAACTACGCGCTCAATATGGTTTGGCTGGTGCTCAACTAGGTGAGCAATCTCGTCAGTTTGGTGCAGGACTTGGCCTCTCGGGGCTTCAGCAACAGTTGGATGCCGCTAGAACTCTTGGTCAGTTGGGCCAGCAGCAGTATGGACAGCAGTTGGGTATCAATCAGGCTCAGCTTGGCGCTGGATCTCAGATTCAGGCGTTGGGCCAGCAGGATCTTGCCAGTCGCTACCAGCAGTTCCTCAACGAGCAGCAGTTGCCGTTCCAGCAGTTGGGCTTCTTCTCGGATATTCTCCGGGGTACGCCGTCGTCTGCTGCAATTCAGCAACGCTATCAGGCTCCCCCAAGTTTGGGCGGTATCGTCGGCGGGTTGGGTCTTGCAGGACTCGGCGGGCTGATGGGTGGATTCGGAGGTAGTTGATCATGATGGGACCGATTAGCACTCTTGGCCGCGCCGCCGAAGCATCAGTTCAGCAGAAACAATCTAGCGGTATGCCGCCAGATCAAGCCGTTGCCTATACAGAGCAGCTTTTGCTCGATGGTATTTCTCCCGACCTTGAGACCATGATGGCTCAGGCTTCTCAGTTGCGGCAAATGCAGCGCAAACCCCCTCAGATGACGATCCGGGATCAATTGAACCAAGCCTACCAAGGCATCGCGAACCTCCCGACTCCGGGATTCCAACCCGGCTTTGCTGGTGGTGGGATCGTTGCGTTTGCTTCGGGTGACCTCGTTGATGACATGATGCCGCGCCTGACTCCGGAGCAGATTCGGAACCAGATGTTGATGCAGCAGCGGGCTGAAGCAGGACTCCGTTTCCGTCAAAATTTGGCGAACATGGGCTTGGAAGACTTCCCGGAATTGGTTGAAGACGTTCCGGAAAGCGAGCGCGTTGTAACCCGCACCGTTGATGACAAGGGCAATCTTTGGGAAAAGACCAAGAGCGGTGAATGGCGTCAGGCTCGTCAGGGCGTTAGCTCGTCTGAATTTGGATTGAAGGGTCTACGTAATGTCGACTCGCCTATGCGCGGTGAGATCGAGGCATGGCGTAAGTCTCAAGGCATGGGCGGTGAAGGAATCAGAGGCGGAGCTACGCCTCCCCCGGAAGCCCCGGCATCTACTTCTGCCGCTCCTGCTAAGAAGCCCGGAATGATTCGTCGCGGCCTTAGCGCGTTGGGTCCGGTTGCTGCCGCTACGGGTATTGGAGCAATGATCTCCGACGTGGGTGAGCGGGCTGAAGCGCAGCGCGGTGAAGGTGCCGATACGGGTCCGGTGATTCCGGTTGGTCCGATGGGCATCGCGTATTCCACGAAGTCTGCACCGAAGACAGAAGATATCGGTGACATGTTTAGCTCGTTGTTCTCTGGGGCCACTCTCGGCCTCTTTGGAGATCGCGAAGCTGAACGCGCTGCAGAGAGAAAGCCCGAAGCCAAACCAGAAGCTAAGCCTGCGGCTCCTAAACCGAAGCCCTCTGGTGACATGGCTCCTGCCGCAGCTAGACCCCGTGGTGGCATGTTCGACATTCCGATTGCAATTGAGACGGCTCGCGCCAGTCTTGAGAACGCGGTTACAGAAGACAGCGAGTACCAGAAGCTCCTCAAACGCGCTGAAGCAGAGGGCACTGGCCCTTACAGCAAAATGTTCACCGAAGGCGACCGCATCAAGACTGAGCGCATGGAAGCCCTCAAGAAGAGCAAGGAAGGTAACTTTGGTCGTGCCTTGGTGGCTGCTGGTTTGGCGATGGCTGAACAAGCGTCTAAGGGCGGACAGCCGGGTAATGAGGTGCAGAAGTTCCTCACTTCAGCCGTTGCAGGACTTGGCGGTTACATGAAGGCTCAAGAGTTCCTTGGTCAAGAGCGAGAGAAAGCTCAGCGAGAACTCGATAAGTTTACGTTGGATATGGAGCAACTGCGCGAGGCTTCACGTGGTGAACTCCGTGGCTCTGCGTTGAAGCGGTTTGAGAACGCTCAGGCCCGTGCTGAGAAGGCTCGTGATAATGCTCGTGGCTTGATGATTGTTCAGGCTCAACTTGAGACGAGTGTGGGTCTGGCGCAGACGAAGGCTGCAAGTTCGCTGCAAACCGCCCAAACACGAGCGCAGAGCCAGTTGATGTCAAAAGCATTGGATGAAATTAAAGATTCTCCGGCTTACATGGCTGCTCAGATAAAGTACGCACAGGCCAAGACCCCACAGGAAAAACAGGCCGCCACTGCAGAAATGAACAATTTGATCCAGCAGCGAGTGCAGATGAATATGCAAATTCCGTCCTACATGGCTGGAATTCAGTACAATCCGGCGAGCGGTGACCTCGACTTCTCAGCAGTTGACGCCATCGTGGAATCGGCACTTGGCACTGGGAAGTAACTATGGCAGATCTCCCGCGTGGGCTTCGGAATAACAATCCGGGCAACATCGTTCTTTCTGACATCCCTTGGCTCGGAAAGATAGCGGGAGAAGACGAGCGGTTTGAGACGTTCCAAACCCCGGAGCATGGTCTCCGGGCGTTGTCTTTAAATCTCCTCAACTACGCTCGTAAGTACGGTCTGCAGACTGTCGAGGACATCATCCCTCGGTGGGCACCGGCTACTGAAAACAACACGGTTGCGTACATCAACTCGGTTTCGAAGAAGCTGGGTATCGACCCGACGCAACCTTTAAATCTTGAAGACCCGAACATGTTGGCGAAGCTTAGCTCTGCCATCGTCGCCCATGAGAACGGCAAAGACCCCTACGCGCCAGACCAATACCTGATGGCAGCGCAGTCCGCGAGCGGGCAGAAAGAACTCGCCCCGGGCGTGACGGAGAACCCGAAGCAGCCCATAGCTGCACCTGAAACGGTACCGTTGGAAGAAGCCCCTCGCATCGCCAAGCTCACAGGCATGACGACAGAACAGATTGCTGCTCTGCCACTCAACACCCAATTCGAAGAGCCTGCTCAAGAAGCGCCCCAGCCTGACAATCAATCGCGCTTGGTACGGTACGCCCAGTACCTGATGGAGAACCAAGACAAAATTGAAACACCAGAATTCAAAGCGGTCGCTCAGGCTTATCGTGCGTTGCGTGGTGAACAAACTCCGGCCCCAGCACCTGAAGAAGGCGCGGCTGAAACACCTAAAGAACGCGCTGGGTTTTTCTCGTCGGCTAAAGAATCCGCTGGTACTTTGCTCGGACTGCCGGAGGCTGCTCGGTTTGGCGTAGCGGAGGGAGAAGCACGTCCTGCTGCTCGTGAGGATTTACTCAAGACAGCCGAGTCTGAATACCAAGCCATTCCTCTTTCGGAAGTCCGTAGTGCTGGCGATTTCGTAGACTGGTTGCAGAGCACAGGCGGTGCGATGGCGGGTTATCTCGCTGCTCCGGGTGCTGCTGCAGGTCTTGCCAAAATTTTGACGAAGGCTCCGGGTCCAGCAAAGTTGGCTGGTTATGGTGTTCTCGGTGCTCAGTACGCAATCGACAACCTGACTCGTCAGGCACAAACCCAACAAGAGCAGATCGACGCAGGTGAAGATCCTCAAGCAACCAGCCTGCCGAAAGCCTTGGTGGCTGCATACGGCCAGACCAAACTGGATCAAATTGGATTTGATTTCTTTAAGCCGCTGTTCAGCAAGTTCCCTCTGCTCAACAACTTGGTTGGTGAAGGCGCAGAAAAAACTGCCAAAGAAGCCGAAGACATCGTAGTTGATGCTTTTAACAACAAAACCCTTTCCACCGGTAAGGGAGTTGTAACTGGTATCGGCAAGGGCGTGGCCTTTGAGATCCCACAAGAAATCGCTCAGTCCATGCTGGAGCGTTGGCAGTCCGGACTTTCCTTGTCTGACGCCGATGCGCGTGGTGAATACTTCGAGGCGGGTGCCGCTGCTGCGATCTTCGGTGGTGGCATCGGTGGTGTGTCTGGCGTATTTGAGAACGCTGCTAAGCGCCAAGAGGCGGAGGATATTCTCCGTAAGCGGGCTGCAGACAAGGTCAAAGAAGCCGAACCCGAAAAGGTTACGTCTGAAGTAGAGCCTGTCAAAACATTGACGGAAGGTCCGCAGCAGGAAGTCACTGCTGGTGAGGTCAATCTGACGCAGATGCTCGGCGGCTTTGAGCAAGTGAGCGGGGAAGCTCCGCCTACTACCACCCCTGCTGCCCCGGCTCCTACCGGTAAGAAAGTCCGTGGCCCCGCCATCGCTGAGTGGGAAAGCCTCGATGACACCGGATTGGCTAAGCTGCTTGAGGCTGCTGACGCTGCTGGATTTGATCCGGAGACCCTGCAGGAATTCGCATCGCGCTTTGCAGAAGTGAAGGCGGCTCGACAAGATCCTAAGTCCAACGCATTTAAACTAAACGCGCAAGTTCAGAAAAACACGAAGCTATTTAAGGAAATTCAGCGAGCTATTGCTGAGCCTACAGCACCAAGTAAATTTGCTAAGCGCGAGGAACCGACCGTTCCCACCGTGGGCAGTGCGGTCACCCAACCTCCTGCATATCGCCCTGCTACTCGCCAACCGGTTGCCGTCCCTGCTACATTCGCTCCTGATGCTGGAAGAGGAATACCTACAGGAGAAGTACCGCAGGGTGCTGGAGCTAGACGAAGATCAGTTCGCGGCGGCACTGGACTGCCTGTACAACAACAAGGACCCGTCGCCGGAGCTACACCATCTGGAGAGGCAGGATTGGCTGGCGCTGGGGCACCTCCTGAGCCTGTTGTTAGCGGAGAAGCGCCTAAGCCGAGTGCACTAGAGCAAGAGAAAGAAACCCGAGAGAAGGAAGCCCAAGAGCGTATCAAGGGTGAATACACCTCCCTCCTGTCCGGGCTTTCCGAAATTGAAAAGGCTGCTGCCAAAGCAGTTCAAGCGAAAGAAGTAGACAAGGAACTCGAACTCACGGCACAGCAAGCGGCTCGTCGTGAAGCCCCTGTCACCAAGAAAGAACTCAGCGCGGTCCCAACGGATATTGCCGCCATTCAGCAGTTGGCTGAGAAAGCCCTGAAGGAGAAGCGGCTCGACTCGTTCAACTACAACCGCATCCAGAACCTGATTCGCACGGCTCGGGCACAGCCCGGCTTCAATCCGGAGACTGATCTGGAGGGTGTCCGCACTATCGTCGCTAAGGCTCTGCGTGAGTTGAAGCCTACCAAGGAGGCGGGCGAGGCTGCGTACGCGGCTACGGTCAAGCAATTTAAACAGCGCCTGAAGGAAGCTCAAGATCTGGAGGCGAATCCGGAAACACGCGAGCAGGGTGCTGCGCTCCGTAGCGAGATCAATCGCGACATCTCGGTGCTCCGTAAGCAGTTGAAGCTTCCGCCAATTACTAAAGCGCCGACTGTTTCTACTGCCACTAGCAACGTACTTACCCGACTCGCACAAGCGATAAAGTTTGCTGACGACATCCGTGGGCGGTCGGTTGTTGATATTGCTCAGTATCTGGCCGACAACGCGCCGAATAAGGCGTATCAAGTTATCGCTCTGCGCGTCAAAGAACGTCTGCAGCAGTACATAGATCGAGGCTACAGAATTAGCCTGACCGTTGTTGATCGCGGGAATTTAAGGAACCATCCGACTCTCGCTAAGAGTAGAACGCTCGGTTCTCACACATTTGACCCGCTTAACGGCTCGTCAATTATTGCTCTGCGCGGTCCAGAGTTGTCGATCAGTGGGCAGTTTGGTACGGACTACGAGACCGTTCTTCACGAGTTGGTACACGCCGTCACTTCGCACTCGATCCTTATGGCGAAGAACGCTAAGCCCGGTACTAAGCTGTACAAGGCTGGCAAAGATCTGGATAAGCTGTTTAGCACGGTAATCAAGCACTTCAAGGCGCGTAAGAATTTTCCAGACAAAGACCTTCTGCCGTTGGAGATTGAGTTCAAGGGTGGTTCGAACGCACTGAAGAATACTCGTGAACTTGTTGCATGGGCGCTTAGTAACAAGAACATGCAGGACTATTTGGAGTCCATACCGTATAAGCAGAATAAAAGTTTGTGGGATAACTTCGTCGAGATCGTCCGTGACTTCCTCGGGTTGAGTCCAAAAGAAGATACGGCACTGTCTGAAGTTTTACGTATCAGCAGTGAGATCATGTCACCGGATGTGGCTGTTACTACGGCGGCTTTGCGAGAAGACATAGATACTTCCCCGCTGACTGATCAGCTTAACGGCAACGGACTCCGAAGTTTCATTGATGAACAACGGATCAAGGCTCCTGCGGGCAAGCCTGAAACTCCGGCTGAGATTGAAACGCGCCTCGCAGAAGAGATTCGCGAGAAGACCGGACAGAACTACGGTATCAAGGAAGCCATCAAGGAGAAGGTGTCTTACCGGGGTACTGAGAATCTGATTCGTCTGTTCCAGAACGAACGTCGCCCGCTGAAGCGTCTGCAGGACGCCCTGATGTATGCAGGCAAGATGATTGTCGGGGCACCGGGCTACAACAACATTTACGATCTCATCATGCTGTCGTCAGGCAAGGCATTCCACCTGATGACCCGTGACATCCAGCCGCACGTGCAGGACTTGCAAAGCGCGATTCACGACTACGCTAAAGCAGAGAAGATCGACATTAACTCTGCGTTGGGTCGCCTGCATATGTACGTCATGGCTCTGCACGAGCCAGAGCGCCGCCTGATCAAGTATCTGAAGAACGTCCCGCTCGACAACAAGACTAAGCTGAACTTCGGCGGCAAGGAGATGACCCCTGCCGATGCGCGTAAGGCTATCTTCGATATGCTGGCGCAAAACGTCGATCTGACCAAGAAAGGTCCGGACGGCAAGACGGATGCAGAAAAACTCCGTGCGCGACTTGAAGAGATAGTGGAGCGGTACAAGGACCCGAAAGGCTTCAGCCCGACTGGCACGAAGACTACCGACCTGAACGCTGCCGATTACAACGTGGTTGGTGGTTACACGAAAGATCAGATCGCGGAGATGAAGGCCCAGTACGATGCCGATCCGCACCAGAAAGAATTGAGCGAGATGATTAGCGCCCTGAAGAAGATTCAGGAAGGCACGATCAAGCTCGACAAGATGGCTAACTATTGGTCGCAGCCGACGACTAACCTGACTGCATTCTACGGCTACAAGAACTACGTGCCGTTCAAGGGTAAGCCCTCGTCTGACGTGACGGCGGGTGATGAGACTCTTGAGCTTGGCTACAGCCGTGTTGCGTCGAAAGACTTCAACGAGTTTGCCTACGGCACAGAAGGCCGTCTGTCAGATTCTGACAACCCGCTGATTCAGACGATGGTGGACGGTGCAAAAGCCGCTACCCGTGCTGGGCGCGAGGGCGTGACGGAAGCCTTGAAGAACCTGATCAATCAGAAGTACATCATCGGCAAGCTCTACAAGACGATTACGTTCGAGCAGCGATTCAACGGGTTCGACCCGGCGGAAGTCACCGGAAACAATAAGTTCTTCCACTACATGCCGGACGGCACCATCGAGGTGTACGAGATCTCTGATAAGGATAAGGCGATCAGCGAATCCATTAGGCGTACGTTCCGCGCTAACTCTCCGATCTTGGACAAAGCCAACGCCTTCACCAGCCTGATCGGCGCGATGCATACCCGATATAACCCGGCGTTCCATCCGTACAACTTCGTGCGCGACGTGCTGACTAACACGTGGACTGTCGGTGCGGAGAAGGGCGGCAAGGCTGCTTATAACTTTATCGGTGCAATTGCTCGTCAGGTTGCAGACAACGGCTTCTACAAGGCCGGTAAGATTTCTGCGCTGTACGCCAACAACAAGGTTGATGAAATCAAAAAGATGGCATTCAACCCGGATGGCTCAGTCAAAGATGAAGCTGCTGCCAATATTCTGGAGTATCTGGAGGAAGGCGGTCGCGTGTCCTACGTCATGGGCATGGCGATGCAGGGTCAAGTCGAGTCCTTGTTGAAGGACGTTGGCCGTAGCAAGATCATCCAGACTAAGGATCAGTTCAACACTTACGTTGACGTTTGGACCGACGCATTCGAGTTCACCTCTCGTGCCGCAGCCTATGCTGCAATGAAGAGCAACTACATCGCCGAATCAACTAAGCGTTTTGAACAACGCGCTGGACGTAAGCCGACTAAGGCCGAACTCGATGTCATCACCAAGGAATCTAAAATCCGCGCTGCTGCTTATGCCAAAGAGTTAGCTAACTTCGAGCAGGTTGGTGTGTACGGGCGTGAGGCCGGTGCTGCCTTCATGTTCTTCCGCCCTGCAGCAACGGGTGCTGTTCGTGCCATCGACGCTCTGCGACCTGCCTTTGAGTCGTTGGATGAGGCGCTGCGACATCTCCCTGCTCAAGTCCGTAACGATCCTTCTGCGGTGGAAGAATTTAAACGTAGTTACGATGACCGTCGAAAGACCGCGCAGATGACCATCATGGCTCTCGCTGGCGCTGGGGCTTTTGCCTACATGATGGCGGTGATGGGTGCGGAAGACGACGAGCAAGGACGTAACCGTGTCCTGACTGACAACATGGACATCTGGACTCGCAACCTGCGTCTACCTGTTAAGTTCATGAATCCCATTTTGGGTAAGGACAACGACTTCTTTAACGTGCCGTGGGGCTTCGGTGCGGGTGCGTTTGCTGCGATGGGTGCTCAATGGATGGGCGTGGCGATGGGCGGTAACACGTTCGGTGACGCTCTTGCTAACTCTGTCAGCATCACGCTGGACTCATTCATCCCGGTACCGGTTGCCCGGTTTAACCCGACCGACAATCCTGCTGCATGGCTTGTAGATAGTGCTGTGCCGTCTGCCCTTCGCCCGGCAGTTGAGTACGTCATGAACGTCGATACGTTCGGTAAGCAAATCTACAATGCTCGTTCCAGCCGCTTCGGTGATGCCTACAGTGGTGGCGAATACGTGCCAGAGGCGTACAAAAAGGTCACTCGATTCTTAGCGGAGATCAGCGGCGGCGAGATCAATTGGCAACCGCAGACCGTCGCTTTCTTTGCCAACAACTACGCTGATGGATTGTCTCGTGTCATTACCAATATGTACGGCGCGGGGCTGACGATTGCCAACAACAAAGACTTTGATGCCAAGCGCGACCTGACGTTGTTTGATTCGTTCATTGGTAAGCGCAGCAGTGTGGACGCTCGCGAGTTTGCTGAAGTTGAGAAGAAAGTTGAGAAGATGCGTGACACGCTCAACATGTTCAAGAACCGTAAGGACGGTGGCGAGGCGTATCTGGAGTATCTGCAGGAGAATCCGGAGGCTGTGATTCTGGTCAACTATTACAACAACGTAGTGAATGGCCCGATGCGAGACGCTCGTGAACAGTTGAACACCATGAGTTCTAGCGATTTACCGCCAAATCAGCGCCGCCCGACCGTTGAGATGTATCGCACCGTACGCGATATGTATGCCCGTAACTTTGTGATGATGGCGAAAGAGTACGGGGTCGAACCCTAGCCGACCCGCCATACCCGCACTCCAAGGCATCCATCCTTGGATGAGGCATAAGCCTTCACCTTTACCTTGGCGATCTTGGAGCGCGTGTCCACAATGTAGATAAGCTCTGCTGGCTTGAGCGTAGGGATGAAAAAACTCTCCCCTATCTCCATCCCCTCAAAGGGGAAGATCCACTCTGGTTCAGTTAACTGCTGCATCCTTGTCGATCATATCCTTTGGCAGTTCAGCCTTGATGGCGTAGACCGATACAGGGTTGGCATGGAATCCGGTCTTCCATCCCGTCGATAGGCGATGCCGGTCGAGCTTGGTAATCAGTCCGTGCTGCTGCATAGCTTTCTCGAACTCGCGACTGCTGACCTGCTTCGCGGCCAAGAACTTCCGGAACTCGCTCTTGGAAATGTACTGGGTACTGTTGTAAATCTCAGATCGTGCGATGAGAGGACGCCCTGCCATCGGCTCCTGAATGACCTTGTTCGGCTCTTCTAGGATCAACATGCCTGACCAATTCTGGTTCAGGAACTCGGTAACAAGCGCCGGGTAATCGGTGCTGTTGATCTTCACTGTATCGTCTCTCAATTGAATGATCTCCATGATGACGGTGTTGAATACCCGCTCTATGTCGAGTTCGATGATGCCCGCCTCAACAGCCAACTCAGCACCGGCAAACGACGCGCCGACTAATCCTTGGTAGAAGCGATACCCGGTGTTGTCGCCGATCTCATTCATGAACCGGATGAGCCACTTGTTGACTAGCTCTTTGACTCGCGGCAGGCCGACCTTAGCGACGTGCTGCATGTACTCGATGCCTGCAAACCCGTAGTTCTGCTTGAGTACGTTGAAGGTGTTAGTACCCAACTCGGTGTTCAACTGAGGCGGCTTTTTGATGGTGAACTCGATGACGCGAGCCATCTCACCGTCCGGGCTGCCCTTCAACAGGCGGAGTCTGTCGTAGATCGATTGGTTTGAGGTGAAGAACGCAATCAATGAGGCTGAGTCTTCATGCTCGCGCTCGGCGTTAACCGAGGACTGCATACGGACCTTGGCCTTACCGTGTGACACGGCGTGAACTAGATTGGCAAGATCCTTGGGGTCTGCGTTTGACGCCTCGTCGATGCCGAACGGAATGTTCTTCAGGTTCAGGTAACGACCGATGAAGCCGTTCTGAGTAGCACCCTGATCGACAAGGCTCATGTTCTTCGGATGTCCCCATATGCTAAGTGACGCATAAAGTGCACCGGTCTTAGCCGCACCAGAGTCCGCGCTAGTGAAGCAGATAGAGGCACCCGCCACCGGGGTGAAGCACATCAAAGGAGAACCAAAGCCCGTGATCATGCCGAATGCATGCATCTCAAAGCCCGGCTCATTGAGCGTCCGGATGGCTCGCTTCCAAACCTCGTAGCTACCTTCGGTCTTTAAATGCTTCGCGACAGCACGGACTAGCGGCGACGAGGCTGCCTTAACAGCTTCCCCAGTACTCCTGATCTCGGTGTTACCGACGATGAAGGCGTCAAAATTCTCAGTCCATCCCATCTGCATTCGCATTTGCTCAGCCCTGACCGTTGACGATAGGTACTCTGACCATCGTATGAAGTACTTCATGACCTGCTTAATTTTGTCTGGGTCGTACGTCGCGCCGCTTTGAACAATCGCCTTTGACAGCAAGTCCTGCGAGTACACGTTATCGACCGGCAGCAAAAACTCACGGTAGCCATCGAGGGGCATCACGGTGCGAACCATGAAACACTCGCCATCCCTCGCACTGAACATACGCTTGTACGGATACACAGCACGGTTGAGGATCTGGACGGGCGGCTCTTGGGTAACCTTGCCATCTTTGTCTACCTTGGCCGGAGGAGTGTAGTAGATCCCGCCGTGTATACCGCGTGTATATGGCTCTAAATACTCCGGGAAAATTAGCAAATCGTGGTCGTCCCCCTCGCCCCAGACCGTATCTTCTTCAGGCGCAACCGGGAGCGGTGGGGGTAGTGGGCCTGTCGGGGCAGCCGGTACGCGGAGCTTTCGCGCCAAGTGGATGGGAGAGGTGATCTTGCCCTTGAAAGGACAGCCGTCGCAGCCACCGGGATTGTTGTTCTCGAATGTCGCGCAGGTACGGGGACCGGATGCCTTGCCGGTTTCGTTCGCTTTAAATTCTGCCTCTTCAGGCTTGTAACCGGGGTGACCTTCCGACACCAAGCGGATGGCCTCGGCGCGATCTGAACACCGATGGGCTACCGACAGGGCATCGAGCCATTGGTCATACGACAGGGTGGCGACGTTCTCCAGAGCGTATTTGATCTGGTTGCAGCCAGCCCCGGCCAGACTGTTCTTGGCGAGCCACGCGAACGAATCCTCAAAGTTATCCAACATGGCAATCGCCCGAGTCTCCTCGTCGATGGGGCCTTTGGGTTTGAGGGTTGCGAGGACCGACGCGGTATCGACGACGTTCTCGTCGAGGAATTCTTTAAACGCACCGAAGTCGTACTGGTCGATCTCGCTGCTGAGCACAGCGGCCTGAGTCTGTGTCCGAAGATTCAAAGTCCCCGGGCAACGCATCACTCGGGCAGCATCTGCCGTCACTGCAGGGTCGATCAGCAGTCCCTTGTCAGCGCAGTACTGTTTAAATTTAGCGGCGTAGACCTTCCAGTCCTCAATCGCAACGTCTTCTTCAAACAACCAATAGGCTTGCAACCCGCCACCGGAATCGATCCGTACTGGGGGTGGAAGTCCTGAATCCTCTAGGAATTCATCAAGCGCATTGGCTGCTTCTTCCTTACTCGTGTAGCAAACCTTTCCGTGGTTAACGTCGAGGTCTACAAAGAACGATCTGGAGAAGACAGCGTTTGATGCCGTTCTTGCTTCATCGCCAAATGAGCAGGGGGTAACATATACGTTACTTTCGGTCTGCTGCGAACACCTATCTAGTACGCCGAACAATTCCTCCAGCGAATGCGCGTACTCATGCCGGGTCCTCCCTGACTCCGGATTGATTAAGGCGACACAGTAAACGCCCTGTGCAGGCAATGCTTTTTCGTAAAATTGTTTTCTCATAACCGCAGGGAGAAATAAGGCGGGGTGTAAGTCCCCCGCCATTGAAAGAGGACGACATGGTTATCGGACTTGTTCCCCGATCATGTCACTGATGTAGTCCACCGCTTCGTCGAGATCCGCGACGGGCAAGCGTCCTTCATTCATGTCCGCAGTCAACAGGTCAATGAAGACCTCTACCTCCCTACGTTTATGCTCGCGAATACCCTGACCACGGAACCAACTGTAGACCGTAGTCGATGACGTATTGAGGGCTTTCGCCACCAACGTAGCCGGGATATTTGCACTAACGCAAAGCTTCGCTAACTTGATTCCAAGCCGATCTTCTTTGGCTTTGTTCAGCGCGACGAGAAACTTACTACCGTAGGGTCTTGGCATGAGGCACCTTTACTTCTTCTTTGACCACTTCTTGATGACATCCGACACATCCTCTCCCGGGATGGCTTCAGTCTTCTCGGCCTTACGCAATACCGGCTCGGCAACGGCAGGGGCTTCACCCTCGTCCGCCTGATACACGTTCAGCTTGACAGCGTTCTCTGCTGCCGGGGTCTGACCCTGAGCTTGGACAATCGCGGCGGTTTCGTCATCCAGTGCGGAGACCGGCGAGAACCACACCTTCGGAACCGGGAACTTCGTGTCGAACTGCATCTTCGTCACAACGTCCTTAGCACCGATACCGCGATTGGCGAGGGCTTGGCAGTACGGACGGAAGCCCCACTTACCATTCTCTTCCTTGGCAAACGCTGACGTAGCCGGGAGCACCAACTGCATCACATCGCCTGACGGATCATTCGGCAGGACAACTGCCGTACGCCATGAGAGTTTGCAGGCCGTGCCACGACCACCGTTACCGCTACCCTGAACACTCCACGGGCAGGCATCGCAGGATGCGGCTTGCGGGTTCTTAACTTCCGGATCGGGAGTCTTCGAATCGCTCGACCAGCAACCGGGGCTAGTCTTCTCGCCTTCCTTGTATGCCGAGGAGTAGTACGTACGGCTCGGGGTGGGGGCCATCTTTGCAAAGATGATGTTCATCGACCGATCTTCAATCGACGCCACTTCCTTACCGCCAACGTACTTACGGAAAACGCCGCCCTTGATAGAGATACGCTTTGCGTAATCCTTCGTGCTGATGACACTCTTACCTGCAACGGCAAGCGTTTCGTCGTCAACCTTGCGGCCTGCGAGGCTGCTCTGAATGCTCAAAATAATATCGTTACTCATTGACTGAACTCCTAACTAAATTGTTACTAATCTGCCGAGGTTGATTTACGAACCGTGACGCCATACTCGCGCATCACGCTAACACCGGGCGGCAACCCATCTGCCTCGTTCTCAGATATGTATTGCTTGAAGTTGCCCTGATGAATCCTACGTTCCAATAACGCCACCGCCTCGTTCTCCAGCACGAACTTGCCAAAGTTATCCCAGTCGGTGCAGTAAAACCGTTCGTTGAGTCTACGGATGACCGTGCCGTGAGAAGTCTTGATGCTGCTAGCACCGACGCCGTTGCAGACTTCAAGCATTGCCATTTCAAGCTTGTCCATGTCTTGCTTCAGCGCATTGTCTTTCTCATCGTACTCATCTTTGAGCTTCGCCCGCTCGTTACGGAGCGAGATGAATGCACTCACTAACTCATCTAAATTAACGTCACTCATTGCTTTCCATCTCCTGTTTGTACAAGTCAACTAACTTCTGGTGATTATTCACCTTACCCTGCAGCATTTGGTACATCTTGCGTTCGACTTCCGAACCCTGCAGATGAACAACCGTCATGCTGTTCTTTTGTCCAACACGATCAATACGCGCAACACATTGCAAGTACGTCTCGACCGACATCACGGGGGACCAGAACACTACTGTATCCGCCGCAGTCAAAGTAATACCGTGCGAGGCTGCTTGGGGCTGGATTACTAGAACTCTAGGCTTATCCGAGGTCTGAAACTTTTGAATGATGCTAGCCCGTTGCGTGGCGCTAACTGCCCCCTGAATAATCTCGTTCGTAATTCCTTGCTTTTCCAAGTACTCCGATACCACCGTGATAGTGTGCGTGAAGGGGACAAATACTACAACCTTATTTACGGTTTCGTCTAGTACTTCTGATAGCGCATTTAAACGTGGAGAAATATCGAACTCGACCACGTCACGACTGTCGGTGTATACAGCACCGCCTGAAATCTGAAGAAGCTTATTGAGGCTAGCCGCTGCATTGACCGCGCTGACTTGTTCGCCAGCCGCTTCGATAAGCATCTGATTCTTGAGCTTTTTGTAATAGACCTGCACCTGAGTTGTGAGCGGCACTTCGCGGGTCTGGTACGTTACGTCCGGCAGGTCAAGGCACTCGGCCTTCGTATAGCGAATAGCAGGTTGCAGGGCGTTATACACATCCATCTGCGAGGTGGGCTTCGGTATCCATTTAAATCGAGTCACCTGATACATGACCTTGTCGCGCCATGCTGTTGTGAACTTTGGAACTCGGGATGGACTAATCAGTCGGGCTAAGCCGAACGCATCGACAGGAGACTGCGAGGCCGGTGTGCCGGTCATCATCCAGAGTCGGGTCGAGGGCTTGATCAGTTTTGCCAGCGTCTTCCAGCGCCGTGTCGAGGTGGACTTATAGGCGTTAGCTTCATCGATGATGATCAGATCAAACCCGGCAGCAGCAATCTCATCGACCATGATGTTGACCCCGTCGTAATTGATGACGGTAAAGTCGTAACCACCGTTGATGATTTTCTTGCGCTTCTCCTGTGACCCGTGAGCTACACCGCAAGTACGGTGCATAGATGTCTTAAAGATATCTGCCTGCCATGCCGAATGCATGATCGACAGGGGACAGATGACGAGGGCTTTCTTGACCAGCCCAAGATTCATCAGGTAGTCCGTAGCCCAGATCGCGGCAGAGGTCTTACCTGTACCGGCTTCGTTAAAGCAGAAAGCCCGGGGGCGCAGACTCAAGAATGAGGCCGTTACCTTCTGGTGCTCGAACGGTTTGAAGATGCCCGGCCAGTTGTAGTCCCGCAGCATGGGTGAGGGGATCTGCGGTATCTCCGGGTTTGGCTGGTACTCGTCCAGCATCATCGCCAGATCAGCCGCTTCGTCGTAGTCCCAGTTAATCAGCACGTCGTGTGCTTCGGGATGAATCTTGAGCGCGTGGCTTTTCTGAATGTTCTGAAGGATTTGTGCCCCTACGATGGCAGGGACAGTCATTTGAATCGCTGTGTTGTTAACTATATTCATAACTGTATCCATTACTAAAAGCCCCTTACGGGGGCCAGTCGGTTAGCACCCGGCCCGGAAAAGCAATAAAGCAGAGCCGTCACTAACAGGCATGGTTAAGCGTCGTCATAAAACGCTGGGGGGAAGTGGGTAGGAACCCCCCGTCCTCCACACTCATGCCTTGTGGGGACTACTTCATCGCTCCGCTTGAGGTACGCTTAAAAGAGCGGTTGCGACGAACGGACTGAATTGTGTAGCCGTCTTTATTTGTGCCACCTTTCGACAGGGCTTTCTTATGAGCAATGTCCTTGCCCTCCCGTCGATCTGCTTTCCCATTACCGTTTAAATCTTTTCCGTTCTTGTCGACGGCACGGCGAGCACGTTGCCGTTCCATGCGGTCGGCGTGTTCCTTGCGAGCCAACTGCTGTTGGTACTCTTTTTTGTATGGACGGGGCTTATTGACGTATGGCATTAGCGCACCTTTTGAAATTGGCAGGTAGTGACCGGACACCAGCCGCATAGCGGGGTCGGATTCTCAGGCCACTTGTCTGACTCGTGAGATAACTTTAGTCGTTCAAGATCAGGAAGGAAATCCTTCCACAGATGTTCGGAGTCGTCGCGATGATAAGTTTCATCGATGAACGTATTGTGGGCTACAAACAACAGACCAGCCTTGATGTGCTGGACTTCCGGGAAGTGGGCGTATGTCATAAGCGACATCAGCTTTAGCTGCTTCACGTCCGGGTATTTCGCACTGCCGGTCTTGTAGTCCACGATGTGTGCCGTATCGTCATCGACGATCAGCAAGTCCACGATGCCCCTGACCCAATAGTCCGCACCGCCAAACGAGCAAGGCTGTAGATCCGCGTTGAGTGCCATACGGTATTCAGGGAACCGCTGACCTTCGATCTCCAGCAGAGCATCCAGCATGGGCTGATACCGCTCGTAGTTTTTCTGAAGGGGCTTGCTCTCTCCGACGTAATCTTCCAAAGCCTTGTGGACTGCGGAGCCATACAGCATCTGCTGCGTGGGCTTCTTTACAAAGTTCTTCGCGACCTTGACCTCGTAATACTGGCGAGGGCAGTTCGTGTAGTCCTTCAGGCCACTGTAGCTCCACTTGATCATTCAAGGATCTCCACTTCACTTTCGGTTACTACGGCTACGCGAGCACCGCAGGAGAGCAGAGGTTTATCGTTACCTGAATACACCACTTCGCTTGGACCATTGATCCGTACTCGGGTGCAGTAAGTATTCTTTCTACCTTGCTTGACCGTGATGACAGGATCAGACGCACCGGTCTTTTTATTTGCCCGAATCACGTGCTGGTTAACGTGTATGTACGTCTTCATCCGCAACTCCCGTATGACTCGCCCCACTTCGCTTCACAAGCGACAGGCAAATCAGGACACCAATCAGGAGGAGTAGACATAACTTTAGTTACAAAATCAAGAGCTTCGTCTACTTCAGCTTTTGGTACGACGATCACGGCTGCGTCATGCACTGTCAAGACCGGACGGTATTTTTCCCGGATCTTTAACATCTGCTGACCTACGATGATACGAGCCAGAGCCTGCACTACGTTCTCGACCATCGCTCCGCCCCAAATATTGACTGGACCTTTGCGTGAGTCGTAGATCGGTTTGCCGTTCTCGATGCGTAGATTGTTGTAACGAATGTGTAGATGGTTCGGTAGTCCAATACCGTCTGGTGTGATCCAGAGTGCTCCACCATGACCCAGAGTGAAGCTGTGCTGCACACCCTGCATCAATGCATTTAAAGCGTGGTCACACTCTTCCCAAAGCTTCGGGATCTTATCGTTCTGCTGTCGGTACACATTGACGATGCGCTTGCATTCCTCCTCGGTCAGGTCGGCTCCGGGCGGCTGGGTCTTCAGAGTATGGCGGAGCTTCAGTGCCCCGGTTCCGTACCCCAACCCCAACACGCAGGTCTTACCGACGAACCGCTCGACGGGGTCTTTTTTACTAATCTCCCTACCGTAGACCTTCGAGGCAAAGATCGAATACACATCCTCGCCACGGCGGAACTGCTCGACAACGTCCGTCTGCCCAGCTAGCCACGCGAGGACTCGGGCTTCGATCTGCGAGGAGTCGCTGTTGATAACGACATGATCGGGCGGAGCGACCACCGAATTCTTGAGTGTCTTCTTTTTCTTATCTCGTGATGGAAGGTTCTGTAGGTTGACGGAGTCCATGCCTGACCAACGGCCCGTGTGAGCGCCGTAATACTTGAGCGGAATAGGTAACCTGCCGCGATTCCTACCACGAATACGAATAAAGCGTTCAATTCTGCTTTCCTCCAAAGTTGATTTAGTACCCAAACGCACCGCGCAGAGTTGCTGGATCACAGGATCTTCATGCTCCTGCAGTGCGATAAACCCTTCGTCGTTCTTGGCAAAGGCAAAGGTCTGCTTGCCAGTTGTAGGACTTGTCTTGGTGGGTGGCTCGACACCAAACTCCTTGAGAACCTTGGCGAACTGCGGGTTGCTGCAGAGTTTCTTGCGGACTTCTTCCTCGTCGTTCGCTTTCAGTGTCTCTTTCAATCCGTTCAGCAGTTCGGTCTTCTCTCTTCGGATATCTTCCAGTCGCCCGGCCAACAGTCCATCGTCGATCATCAACGTGGGATGAATGAACATCCGCAGCGTCATGTCGATTAGCTCAAGCTCTTCTCCCGGGAACCCCGTAGCAAGTTGATTAAAAAGATCATAGGTAAGATCAACATCGTTGCGGCAATAACCAGCATAGCGATCAAGATCTCCACTATCAAAATCCAACCTTTTCTTACCCAATGCATTGACCACCTCCGTCCCTTTCTCCCCCAAGTTGTATCGTTTGACGAGTGCAGCGAGGGAGCCACCTGCATCTACGCCATGTATCGCCCGCGCCATGCAGAGCGTGTCCATATAAAACGCGGGATTTAAATCAAATACCCATGCGAGGATTGCTCCGTCGAACATAGTGTTGTGGCAGAGCATGGCGGAGTGCTGCCAATCAAATTGATTTAGCCAAGCCTTGGTCTCATCGTGTGTGCCGCTGAACCATACGGTCTCGTCATCATCCACCTTGACGGCAACGCCGATGACCTCGAACTGTTTGTCTCGGATGTACTCTTCAGTCGTGAACTTCGTCAGGCTGAACTCTTTCGAGTAGTACGTTTCAAAATCTATTGTGATGATGCTCATATTGACCTGTGCAACTTCATGCTCTTCCACCCTTTGGGTGTCTCGATAAACCCGGCTGCTCGTAAAGCCTCGTGGCTACGGCAATTACCGTAGACTTTATGTTTACGCAAGGATTCCGGATCGATGAATACGTTCTTGCAGTTCTTGCACTTTCTTATTCTTGCGACGCTTGCCATGTACCCCACTCCTTGCCTTTTCCAATTCAGCCCGTAGAAACTTGATCTCGTCCGCGCAACGCCAAAGCACCGCGCCAGCGACAAGAAATTTAAACTCTGCGCTTACGTCAGGGCTGTTGATCTGTGCAGGCAGTTCCCTGATCAGGTCTAGGATGTCACCTTCGATATCCACTTCTTTCTCCTCTTACTCATTGCTTTCCGTGTTAAATCCCAGTGCAGTATTCGATGGCAGTTGGAACACAGAGGAATGCACTTCTCCTCTGCCTCTTTGATCGCCTCGGCTATGTTTCTTTTCCTCACAGCCAAGTAATTAACAGATCGCTTACCTTCTTTGATCACATGATGAAAGTCAATGATAGCCGGATGTTTCTTTCGGCAATGACTACACCGCTGCTTCGACTTGTACGCAATCCACTCTATTCTGTTTTTATCTCTACCCTTTCTTGCTTTCTTAATAACCTCTTGTCTGTTCCCTTCGTACCACTTCCGTGAGTACAACTTCTGCTTGGCCTTCCTGATGGCCTCGTCCTTGTACGGCATCAAACCCCCTCAAAGTTTCTTCCTCCAGTACAACGCTCTTGCGAACGAGTACGTGATCTTGGGGGTGTAAAGCCTGAAACCGCACGAGATCAGGTTGTTGGCACTCGGTATGTTGTCGGTCGTGTCCGACACAGCCCATCTATACCCATGCCTTCTAGCCCACTGAACTCGTATCCGGATCATATGCCGCTGAATGCCGTACCCCCTGTATGCACTCAATACGCCGCAGCGACCCAGATAAATCCCATCCTCCATTTGCTGTGATGGCGACAAGCAACTAAATCCAACCGGGGCAGTCTTGTGGTACGCCATCCACCACACCCCGTCCTCGGGAAAATACAAATCATCCGCCGGGAGACACGCCTTTTGCAGCACTTTTAGTTGCCGCTTGACCCCCGGGGCAGAAGCATCGACTTGGCCGTAAGTGATCTTCATACGGCGCAATTTTACCTTATTCTTTTAGCCCTCGCAGATACTCCAGTTCATTCCTCAAAGTAAGAAGCTCTAATGAAAGGACTGTAGCCTCGTCGGACAGCCCCGCCCTCCGTATATTCTGCAAGGATCGCTCGACGAGCATCTGCTGACTTTGACCATAGCCCCAAGGGGCAGCTTTCATCTCGTCTTTCCACGCGCCGGGTGGGGATTGGTTGTCTATTGTCACTGTCCCTACGCTCGGCTTTAATTCTGTCGTCATATTGTTTAATCCCTCTGTACATTGCTGTGGCCATGAAGTACTGCGAAACACCCCATTGCTCAACTAAATCCTTGTACCGGATCCGCTCGTCAAGTTCTCGTGCTACACGCTTACGCTCTAATAAAAACTTGTATTGCTCAAACGTTAGCGTCAGGTTGAACCTAGTTGGCTTCGTATACTTTTTATCCACTCTTAATTCTCCAACACGCTCAAATCTACGTAGCCTTGTTCGTGTGCCCATTGCCCAAACCTAAAGAAATCTTCCTTGCGATTGCCTTTGAAATGTAACGCCGTCTTGGTAGCCATCATCTGTTCATATGAAGGACTAGGCGTCATTTCTTTTTCAAACTGATCGTAGGTCTGGGTGAAGTAATCGCAAGCCGTGAACAAGTATTGATCGGCAGGGAGGGCGAATACGTTCTCCTTTCTGGGCACTTCGATACCGCGACCCACTTTAAATTCTTCCTTCTCTGGCATACCAAACACCACTGTGTAAGCCAACTGATCTCCTGCACCGTCCACAATCGGGGCGGGCATCCAACGGTGTGCGTCATACACTTCCTGCATAATCTCTATGCTGTACTTCTTATCTCGCACCCACAAAAAGTCGCTGCAATACGGCTGCGTGGGATGGTATCGGTAGTTGGTTATTACCTTGTAGGTAGAGGGCATACTCGGTAATTGTTTTAAAAACAGAACGTCGTGCCCTGCGAACACCGTGTCGCTGTCGAACATAGGAGATGCAACATAGCTGTTCATAAACACAGTTCGACCAAACGCCGGGGGGTACTTCTCAAAGTTAAACCCAATCAACTTGATGTGCCCTTTGTACTTCTCTGGGAACTGATCTACTCCGTTAGTTGCCAGAAACACTTGCCCGTCTGGATACACTCGCTTCCAGAAAGCGGCAGCGACGATTGAGAATCGTAAGTCTTTCTCAAAGTTTCGTCCCTTGATCACCTGACAACACATGATTAGTTTCATGTCACATCTCTTTGGCTACT
>JACCDP010992503.1_pt1 | contig 27780 bp, 17 predicted proteins | sample 7445841 | NCBI WGS metagenome assembly JACCDP01 (sample SAMN15323441, study PRJNA562643) | freshwater metagenome | isolation source: river surface water | place: USA:Blue River Watershed | collected 2017-08-17 | reverse complement strand
GGACTTTGCGATGCTGTGCATAGCCCGGGCCCAGCAGACGCGCGAGCAGAACGCCGTGCCGGGCGTTAGGGACGAGGCGATTCTGGAGGTGGACTGAGCCCGGGTATTAAACGAGCGCCGCCCGGGCGCGCCCCCGAGTATGAGCAAGAGCGCCGAGTCGGCCGCGTGCTACCAGACGACCGCGATCATGATCGGCCTGGCGCAGCTGGTGCTGCTCCTGGGGGTGTTCCTGACGCAGGACACGCTCTCGCAGGAGAGGATGGTCAGCACCAACCTGTTCGAGCTGCAGTACTACCAGGTGGGCACCAGCATCCTGATCGCGCTGCAGCTCGTCATGGTCCTGCTGTACGCAATGCGCTTCCGCCTGGTGGCGCGGGGCTGGGTGGGCGCGATAGGCGTATTCGTCAGCGGCGCGCTCGTCGGGTGGATGCTGACCGTGAGCTTCGACCCGAACACGCACGACCTGGCCCACTCGATAGGCGCAGGGCTCTTCATTTGCTTCAGCGCCCTCTACTTTGCGGTCATACTGAACCTGTCGTACAAGTACGACCCCGTGCACAGCCGGCGGTACGACCTGATGGCGTACGCGGTCCTGCTGTGCGCCGGCGTCTTCACGCTGGTGTTTGTGATTCTGTACTTCTCGTCGCCCAAGTGGGCCTGGCTGTTCGAGAACATCGGGTTTGTCCTGCTGTCCGCGGGCTACGTCCTGTTCTTCTGGTACCACCCGTTCGATCCGTCCGCGCCCGTGTCGCTCGAGCAGTCACCGCAGCATTGCCATCCGCTGCTGCTTCTGGTGCCGGATGCGGACGCGTTTTATTAAATCAGGCTCTCGCGGGCTCATTGCTCTCAACGTAGGAGCGGAGCGCGCGATGGGCCTCGTAGAACGCGTGCGTGAAGAGCGAGCCGGGCAGGACCAGACGGACAGCGGTCTGAATCTCGCGGGCCCTGAGCGTCGCCTTCCCATCCTTGGCGCGGATCGTGGCGGCCTCGCTGGCGAGGCGCTCCATCACGTCGCACATCAGGTCGTTCAGGACGTCCATGGCCTTACTGGAGATCGTGCCGGCGGGGTCAATCTTGCGCAACACCTTGAAGAGGGCGTTTTTGAAATTGACCTTCATGCGCATGGATCGGTTGCGCTTGGGCGGGTACGACAGCTTCCTCCGCGCGGCAGGTACGGAGCCGCTCTGGTGCTTCAGGATGCCCTTGAGCGGCTTGTCCCTCACGTCGGTCTTGACCTGCGGACGGTTCTGCGATAGGTCCGATGAAACGGGAACCTGCAAAGGGATTTTCATTGATTTGATGAACAATCAGGATGTCACAAAGGGCTAACCTCCTGGACGGAAACAGAGACGCCACCAGAAATCTCGGAAGATCCAACAGGATTTTCAGGAGAGAGATACTGAAACATGTTGGACTGAACCGGACGAGGAGACTGCGAATCGAGAGCGGCAGGAACAGGGTCTTCAGCGCTCGTGGACATTCGTGGGCGATCTCTGAACAACAAATTGAGCGAATTTATTGGGTGGCTGCAACAAAAATCTATTTGAATCGTTACAAAACGACTACAGCTGATGGCGCACGAGGGGGCCGGCCTAACGTTTTTTTCCGATTTGGAGGCCAGAGGATTCGGGCCGGTTACAGGCCCCGGATGGTCATCTGGAAAAAACTCTTTGACCATTCAACCCGAAGACTCATTCAGTTATTTCACATACAAGGTCTACGTCCAGGACGCGCGACTGGATACATGGGCAAAGATGCCAACAGACTTGATCTGGGCTTTCTGCAGACACGATGCATACGAGCAAGCCGGTCCGTGCCTTCTCCGGCTGTATGAAAGACCAGTTTCGTCAGGCGGGGAAACCTGCCAGGCGCTGGCCCGGCATTGGTGCCCTATTTTGTTTGATAATGATTTGTTCAATAAATAAGACACAGACGCGTGAATGTGAGCCTTATGAAGTGGAAGAGAAAGCTCAACGTGTTCCTCCACATGTTGCTATGGCGTGAGGTAACAGCACAATTGAATGCTGTCCCTATCAATACGATCCCTTCAGCCCCTGTCTTGATCAATAGTGGGTTGGCGAACAGGCCTTCCACGATTACAAGAGTGGCTGATATTCCTGAACAGCGCCCAAGTAACTCAGATCAAAACCTTTATAATTACATCCCTTCATTCACGTACAGAATATCATCAGACGGTGGGCCACCATTGAAAAAAACCGGCCTCCCTACTTGCGGTAGCGTGATGCAACCAGGCACCGTCAGCTATGTCGTGAACTTTCGTGGATATCTGGACGTATTCTATCCAGGGTGCGGGAATCTGTGTTTTGCATTACCACCGAGGCATCACACGTTGACTATCAAGCCCGCTTCAAGCGATTCCTTTTTCATGGATATCCAATCCATGTCGATTTGCAACCCGTTCCAAGACTCTAACTGTAAGGTTTGCGTGCGGGACAACGCTGGGATCCAGTCCCACGTATCCGTTTTTAGAGACAATAGCGAGGTGCTGCTAAGAGTGCAATGTGTGCTATTCGAGATCATAAACTGTGGAGTCGCGCAGTGTTCCAATGGCAAGTACGCGAGCACTTACTTGCAAAAAGACGCCAATGGGTTCATTATCTCAAACACCCAGTGCTTACCGTGCAAGCCAGGGACGTGGCTCACCTGCCGAGACTACGCGGATTGTGTCTACGATATACCCACCTCGCCCGGCGACTTTGATGGTGGCGAGCAGATCTACCAGCCGCCCGGAATGGATGCCGTCGGATCCTGCTTCAGCTGCGAGTCCGCTGGCAACAAGATGCATTACGGCCTGACCAACAGGAAAAGCGCCATCGACAGAGGGAACTCGAACCCCCTCCCGTGGTACTGTCCCGGCGGGTCCGAGCCGCCCGTGATGTGCAAGCCGCCCTTCATCGGTGCCAACTCCAACTTCACGGCCTGCACGTGCAAGCCCGGGGAGTACCTGGTCGGGGGCACGAACCCGTGCCAGATCTGCCCGCCCGGGTACATGTGCTACGACGGCCTGCTGATCGAGTGCCAGGACGACTATTACCAGGACCGGAGCGGGGCCAGCGAGTGCAATCCGTGCCTCTCGGACGCAAACCAGCCGATCCAGTGCCTCGGGAGCGGCCTGAAGCTCGTCAAGTGCAGGGGCCCCCAGAAGAGCAAGCGCCCCCAGTGCGTGCCGTGCAACTCGTGCCGGCACGACTACGACTTGGACTCGGCCGCGGTGAACGACTGCTATTGAGCACAGAACGGGCACGGCCCTGCCTAAAGAGATTCTATATAAACCGAATTCCCCCGCGGTGCCGTGATGGGCGCGGAACTGTTTGCCGTGCCGTTTGCGATCTCTCTCGTGCTGATCTGCACCGTCGAGCGTGCGATCAACGCCGTGATGTGCCTGGTGTTTCGGGTGTCGCCCTGGAAGCAGGTGGCGGCCCAGAACGTGCTGGTGCGCTACGTGGACCTGATGGCCAGCGTCGGGGCCATCTTCACGCGGACGCTGGTGGACGTCGGGATCCGGCTGCTGGGCCTGTGGATCCTGTTCGTCACGGGGTTCGTGATCTTCTCGGCGATCTGGGTGACGTACGAGGAGTACCCCGAGACGTGGCTGGGCATGGTGCGGTTCTACAACGCGGTGCTGGGCCCGTTCCTCTCCAACTTCGTGGTGTTCCCGCTGCAGCTGGTGGACATCCTCGTGCGGGCGCTGCTCCCGCTGTGGGACGCGGCCGTCTGGTGGGGCAAGGCGGTCGTGTCCCAGGGCCTGTTCCCCATCGCGCTGCGGCAGATCCAGACCCTGCTCAAGATGGCCACGACGCTCTTCGGGTTCGCCCGGGACATCTCGATCGGCATCCAGGCGTACTCGGAGGCGTTCAACTGCGTGGGCGAGGCATGCCTGGTGCAGGAAAATCGCGTGTTCGATCTGCTGTCGGGCATGGGCCAGGTGCGCCAGCTGGTCGCGCTGACCCGGGAGCTGCTCACCCACTTCTGCGGGACCCTCTCGGCGCCCGCGGACCTGCTGGTGTTCCCCCTGCTGGACCTGAACTTCGCGATCGGCCTGCACAGCCTGTGGAACTTCCTGCTGCAGATCACGATGGTCGTGCCGCACGCGACGACGGTGCGCTGCGCGATGGCCTACGACAACGCGTTCGGGGTCATGATGTGCATCCCGGACCTGGAGCCCGCGTTCAACTACCTGGTGGCCGGGATCTCGAGCATGGGGCTGATGGTGGACAACTGGGTGAACGTGGCGTTCGTGATCGTCCAGAACGCGGTGACCGGGGCCGCCCCGACGTGCGACTCCCTGGTGCCCGCGCTGAGCCCGTCGGTGTTCCTGGGGTCCGCCGTGTTCGGGAACAACTTCACCGCCGTCGTGGGGCTCACGCAGTGGATGTACGCCGTGACGGACGGGTACACAGCGATTTACAAGGGCAGCGACGACCTCGGCGTCAGGGCCCAGCGCTGGCCGTACGCGATGGACGCGTCGCTGGGCGTGGCCGCGGTCTCGTACGGCCCCATGTCGGACCTGGACGCGTCGACCATCACGGGCGCCCGGACGGTCGGGAGCCTCCAGACGACCGCGATGATGGCCTGCAACTGCTCGAACACCGAAGGGGGCGTGCAGATCCTGTGCGCGATCCTGCCGCTCAACGGCCTGCCGTCGAACAAGGCCGCGAGCAACTACCTGCTGCAGGTGCTGTTCCCGGACGAGCTCCTGCCGGGTCAGATCGGGACGTGCGACCAGGTGGACATCTCGGTGCACTCGAACCGCTTCTCGGCGACCCGGTACGCCACTGTGCCGGTGGGGCTCGGGACCAGCACGGCCACGCTGCCGTCCCTGGACTGCGTGACGCGCGGGACGTGCCGGGAGGTGGACGCGGCGGTGTACGTGGTGCCCCGGTGCGGGGCGTCCGCCGGCAGCTCGATGTGCCTGAACACGAACTGCTTCCCGTTCTGCATGGCGGTGCGCCCCGCCGGCTCGACCAACAACAACTTGGTGCTGGTGCCCGCGAGCCGCTGGCGGTCCGGCTACACGACGCTGGCGCAGGATTGCTCGCTCTCGGACGCGACCGCCGCCAGCGTGGGCGCCGCCCTGTCCAAGACGCGCACGAGCAGCACCGTGCTCACCCCGCCGGGCCAGCTGACGAGCGGGATCGCGACCGGGGTCTTTGCGGCGGGGCCCACGCGCGCCTGCCAGCCGGTGCAGCGCGTGATGAGCTTCCAGGGCAAGCCCGGCGACGTGCCGCTGCGGGCGGCGACGCGGCTGACGGGGCAGCCCCTGTTCACGACCGGGGACACCGTGTTCACCGAGAGGCCGCTGGGCGGGGGCGCGTCGGCCGTGGTGATCGAGCGGCTGACGAGCGACGACCGCAGCACGTTCACGCTGTCCACGCTGAGCCAGGACTTCCCGGCGCTGGCCTCGCTCGCCGTGCAGTCGGACGAGGCCACGTTCGACGACCCCGGCCGCATGCTCATCCCGAGCGCCGGGTACTACCAACCCACGATCGCGGTCAGCAGCAGGTCCGTGCACAATCTGTTTATTGCGTTGGCATGATTTTGACATGAAACAACAATGTTGGTGTCAGGAACTACGTGTTCTACGCGGCCCCGCCCGCCCTCCAGTGCATGCAGGCGTACATGGACTACTGCCGGCTGAAGGCGAGCGGTTCAGACATCCTGCCGCGCATGGGCTTCCTGCTGACCTCGAGCTACGCGCCGATCCGGATCTACCGCGTCAAAGCGTGAGTGTCTTGATTTTGACATGTGTGTAACATGTGTAACTCATGTTGATAACAGGTACCAACAGTGTTCTACGTACAGCTGCGGGTCCAATCTGGTGGAGCACGTGCAGTTCGTGGGGCTGGACACGGCGTACGTGCTCTCCGACTGCGAGGGCTCGTTCAACGTGAGCGTCGTGCGCCTGGAGTACCTGAACGAGGACAACATAGCGGTGGTCATGAAGTACAGCACCTACGCCGAGTACAACGTGGAGACGGGCGCGATCAACGGGTCGAGGAGCGGGTACCGGACGTACTGGCTGAACCCGCCGACCATGCAGGTGTCCACGACCGTCTGGCAGACGAGCGTGCCCGCGAGCAACTACGCGACGCTGTGCCCCGCCATGCAGCGCCTGCCGCGGGTCGGGACGCTGGGCGCGGAGCTGATCAACGCCGGGGTCTTCCTGCTGCGCTGGGCGGTGAACGCGATCCTGTACACGCCCGGGATGGCCCCCATCTGGCGGGCGGGCGGCGCTTGCCCTGCGCCCGGCGCGAGCCACCGGCACACGGTCCTGATGAACTGCGGGCAGACCCTGTTCAGCCTCGACGACTTCTTCGACAGCCTCGACGACACCAACGCGGTCATCTGGCACAGCCTGACCGTGATCGCGCAGCTGACGGCGCCCGCGGGCACGGCCTCGGCCGCCTCGAGCCCGCTGGTCGACCTCCTGCAGGGCATGGACCAGTACGGGTACGCGTCGGTGGACGTGTGGTCGGCGCGGTCGGCCGTGATCGGCCTGCTGCAAATCCCGGTGTACGAGCAGATCGACAAGACGCTGGCCGCGCTCAAGGAGAGCCCCGGCAGCGAGACGATGGTGCTGTCCGGCGTGTTCAAGGTCCAGACCGCGACCATCGCGTGGGCGCGGTTCGCGTACAAGTTGGTCTCGGAGATCGCGCTGGTGGTCGCCAAGGAGGTGCTGCAGGGCAAGGACCAGACGGCCCAGCAGATCTGGCAGGCCGTGTGGGCCACGCTGTACGACCTGCAGGCCGAGTACACCACGGTGATCACGGACCGGAACCTGATGGCCTGCGGCGGCCTGCGGCTCATGTTCGGCCTGGACAACCCGTGGGCGAACCTGCTGTACGGGACCTGCGCGATGAACGCCGAGTACTACGCCAGCGTGCTGCGCATGGCGATGGACATCTTCGTGGAGATCCCGATGGTCAAGTGCGTGTGCAAGGACTCGGCCGGGCTGAACGCGAGGGAGTACGTGCAGCGGACGTGCGCCCCGAACCTGCCCGTGACGATCCGGCCGAAGCTGTACATGATCGTCAACCAGCTGCAGGGGCTGACCTCGCCCAACTTCCGGCAGATGGCCTGCGACCGGGTCGTCTCGGACCTCCAGACGACCCTGCAGGGCGAGCTCGACCCGGTGTTCGAGGCGTTCCAGACGGCCGCGGAGGCGCTGTCGAGCCTGGTGGACTACACCCTGACCCCGTGGGACAAGGACGCCGGGCACTGCCTCGACTTCCAGACGGACCCGCACCTCGTGGTGCTGGTGCCGCAGCCGGTGGACTACTTCGCAAGGTGCGCCGACACCACCCTGTGCCACTCGCTGTGCGGGAGCCTCTGGCGGGCGTTCCAGGCGTCGAACGCGACCGCCGTGGACATGCCCGAAATCCGGTTCGACACGGAGAGCATGTTCTTCCCCGGCAAGTACGACCCCGCTGTGGCCATGACCAACGCGACCGCCGTGACCGAGATCGACGGGGCCGGGGTGTGCACGAGCCGGCCCGCGGGGGTGCCCGCCGACTATTGCGTGGCCGTGGCCCAGCTCGGCGGGAGGAGCCTGGGCGTCCAGATGTACTGCGCCCCGCAGGTGCCCGGCGAGGGGGTGTACGCGGTGTCGGGCTCCGTGGCCGGCTATGGCCCGCAGACGCTGCCGGGCGACGTGATGGACGCGGCGTTCCTGGACGAGGCGGCGTCGACGCTCGGCCTCCTGCTGCGGGTCGGGGCGGCGGACGCGGTGTACCTGATGACGGCGGCCGGTCTGACCGCGCTGCCCGCGGTGCCCATCCCGAGCGGGTACCGGCTGGTGCGGATGGTGAGCATGTGGCCGATCGAGCGGGGGCTGGTGGTGGACGTGGTGGTCCGGAGCTTCGAAGGGACGGCACTGGTCGGATCCATGCGGAACTTCCGCTACGAGCTGAACGGGAACCGGTCGGCCTGGGCGCCCTCGCCCATCGACCTGTCCCAGTTCGCCGGGCAGTACTGGTTCACGCGGCTGGCGGGCGGGCGGTACATGCTGATCCCGAGGATCGCCGGCCTGCCCGTGTACACCCTGGGCTTCGAGGTCGTCAACAGGGCGCTGCGGAGCACTGGGCTAGTGCCGGTGGAGGACCTGACCCGCTTCTCGTTTCAGAGCACGCTGACCAACACGGTTTTGAGTGCACGCAGCTTGCATCCTACATGGGTTCTTGCTGTCCAGCAAACGGGATGGGCATGGTTGTTACAGCTACGCCTGGATGGCTCGTTTACGGGCGTCTACGCGTCCGTGCCCGTAGCGACCACCCTGCAGCAGGAGGGCCACTGCGACGCCATGAGCTGCGAGGGCTGCCCGGACCTCGCGACCAACCGGCTGTGCCACGCGTACAACAAATGCGCCCTGATGAACTGCGTGGGCACGCCGGTGAACATGAAGCGGCCCATGTGCGGGCTGGGCGGCGTGCTGCGGTCCTACGCGACGGTCGGGATGCAGTCGTTCCGCGGGGCCTGGACCATGTACGTCGAGCTCCTGATGCTGGTGGTCTCGCTGTCGACCAGGAAGTCGGCGGGCGCCAACATCGCGTTCCCGGAGGACGAGTTCATGGGGTACGTCTGCTCTTTCAAGGACGCCAACGCGCAGTGGTGGTCGGTCGTGACGTCGGCGCTGAACTCGGCCCTGTACCTGGGCAACGCCAACGTCGGGTTCATGTACCACGGCGCCTCCAACGTGGACACGAACGCCGACGCCGTCCTGACCATCACGATGTCGACGCTCACCAACCTCCTGCACCAGCTCTCGATGGGCCCGCTGTACCTGATGCTGGCCCAGCACCAGATCTACATCTGCCAGACCAACGGCCAGCTGGCCCTCATGGACGTCACGGGCTTCCGCCTGCGCGTGCAGTCGGCCGCGCTGTCCGACGCCTCGGCCAAGGTCGTGGGCCAGTGCCTGACGGTCGGGGACGCGACCCTGGCGCGGTACCCCAGCGGCAACGGGGCGCAGCTGGGCTACAAGGTCGGCGCGATGCTGCAGAACGCCTTCAACCTGCTGCTCCTGCGCCAGATCGACCCGTGGCTGCACCTGCTCGACGCGGGGCTGGCATACATGTCCGGCGTGCTGGGCGCGACGGGCCGGCTGCTCATGGCCCAGTTCGCCGCCCAGTGCAACCCGCCGGACGTGTACCTCGCGGACGTGGTCAAGTGCGCCTGCGGGGACACGCCCCTGGCCATCCCCGCCGCCCGGGCGCGGGAGACGTGGCGGGACTACGCGCTGTGGTGCAGCGGGACGCTCGCGATGGTGGACGGCACCAACAACCCGTTCGTGGTGTACAACCCGTACAGCTACGCGGAGCTTCAGGCCAAGGCGAGCGGGATGCAGGCGTACGCGGAGTGCGCCAGCAAGAGCTACCAGTGCCGCCCCCCGTCCGACGACGTGTTCGACCTGCAGGGCGTGACGCTGCTCAACGTGCTGGTCAAGTGCCGCGAAAACTTCATCGAGAACAAGTGGGACCCCGCGGCGTACGTGCTCTTCGACCCGGCTCAGGCGTACCGGTACCGCACGAGAACCCCCGTCACGCTGCCCGCCGACACCATGGGCGTGGCCGCGTGCCTGCGCCTGCAGGCCGAGGCGGGCGCGAGCAACTCGGCGTGCCTGGACCAGTTCCTGGGGTTCACGAAGGTCGACTACTACATGTACTGGGCGTACGAGCGCCTGCTGGGCGCGACCGTCCGGCCGGAGCGGGTGGACGCGTGCCTGACCTTCTCGGGCCCCGCGGCGGCCGGCGTCCCCGTGTTCAAGAACTGCGTGGACGACCAGACCCAGGCCGTGTGCACGCTGGCGGGGCACGCGTGGAGCCCGACGTCCAACAACTCGGTCCCGATCGGCCAGCCGCACGCGGTGCTGTACAGCGGTCGCCAGTCCGACAGCCTCATTATGCGCCTGTACGCCCAGGCGCACGAGACGCTCCAGACGGCCGTGGACGCGGCGATCGCGCACTGGACCACCAACCAGCTCAACGTGAAGGCCCAGTTCTTCTCGGCGGAGGGCGATGTGAGTGCCCCACCCTTGGTTGATTCAGGGTTCGTACCAATCACTGACGCTGGTCACAATCGCGATGACAGTGCTGTCCCTTTGGCTGATGTCATTCTCGCTGGCCAGCTGGTGCACGCAAAATTTGGTGTCGGACCTAGGGAATCGCACGCAGATGCGTAGTCTTCCGGATTCACTGACCGAGGGGGTGATCATCAAACTCCACCTAAACTTGTTGGCGTCAACGAAAACCATGCCCCGCTCGTAACTTCCAATTGCAGGCGTGCTGAGGAAACTGATTTTGGTCTTGAACAGCTTGTTCAACACCAGCCCAAACACTCGGCAGAAATGCGGAGCGTAGACCCAGAAGTCCTCTGGGTCCAGCACGACGATTTCCGCCATGTAGTTTTGATATTGCTCCACAGTCTCGTACACCATGTGTTCCTCGCGATATTCCTTGAATTTCGCATGGTAGGCACGCATCCCGTCTAGAAACGCACGCCTCTTCCCCTCTGCTACACCCGGCAGGTGCGTCGTGAAGATCTCGTCAAGCTCGTCTGACATTTGAGCGCACACTGAAGCATGCACAGAGGCCTACCCGTGAAAATCAAACCCTTTTTTGACGTTCTTGCCCCGCAGGTCATCCACCAGATCCTGGACTGCATCTTCATGGGCCCGTACGCGCGAGTGGACTACTGGCCGATGCCCGCGTGCCAGGCCGGCGAGGAGTGCCTGACTGGCCCGTACTGGTCCCGGGACACCAAGCAGGGCCAGTCGCGCTCGGTGGACCCGTACAACTGCCTGACTGTGAACAGCCTGCCGTACACATGCGGCAGCCCTGGGCGACAGTCGTTGATCCGGTACTTTGTGAACACGTTCCTGTCGAACGCCAACGCCAACGCCAGCGTGTTCCAGCAATCGGTCCTGGCGCAGCTCCGGGAGATCAAGGCGACGTGGCCGTCTCCCAGCTACACGACCTACGGCTGCGTCTGCGCGGACAAGAGCCAGTCTCACACGTGCTGCGCGGGCGCCACGGGGCAGTCCCCGTTCTTCCCGCCGAACCTGGTCCTCAACACGAAGGAGCTGTCCCCCGACAAGGTGCTGAACTCGATCGACGTGCACTTCGACGAGGTCTACGCGCGCGCGCTGCAGACCCAGGGCGCGTGGCTGGACTACCTCAGCGAGGTGGCCCCCGCCGAGCAGGCCAAGTACGACTGGAGCGGCTCGCGGCGCGCGTCCGACGAGGCCCGGCTGAACCCGAAGAGGCCGGCGTACACGTACGGCCCCGAGGAGGCCATGTCGCCCCTCATGTCCGTGGAGTCGACGCTGTGGGACGTGTGCCACGCGAGCCTCAAGCAGGTGTTCTGGACGCTCCCCATCCATTCGAGCAACAACACGATCGTCTTCGGCGCCCAGCGCGCGGCCGACGGGGGCATCGTGTCGGACCCGCTGAGCTTCGACGCGCTCCCGTACGACGGCGACGCCGGGCGGCTCGAGGACTACATCCGGGCGCTGGTGTCGCAGGCGGCCCTGAAGAGCCCGCTGTTCCGGCACTACCTGCCGCGCCACGCGCCGAGCCCCAGCCTGGTGTGCGCCCCCGACCCGTCCGCGCCGCCGCCCGTCCTTTCCGAAGACGGGGAGGCCGCCTACAACGACTACGTGCACGACCCGTCCGAGCCCCCCAGCGTGACGGTGCTGGAGGGCAGGCGCCTGGGCAGGTTCCCCGTGTACGACTACCGGCGCATGGCGCTCGGGGCCGTCGCGTGCCCGTGCGACTGGGCGCTGGCGGACGGGCTCTGCCAGGCCCCTCCGGCGGCGTGCGCGGCCGCCCAGGCGGTCTCGGCCCGCGCCGACTGCCTGTTCCACCCGTCCAACGCGTCGTCGATCCTGGCGGCCTTCGCCGAGGACTGGCCGTGCCCGGAGTTCGAGCTGTCCGCGCACTGGGGCCTGCTGGACAAGGCCGCGGCCGAGCAGTGGCTGCAGGGGCACACCTCGCTGACCGTGGACGCGCAGGACCTGCTGCAGTACGGCCGGGCGGGCGCGAGGGCGGGCGGGATGGACACGCTGCGGGCCAGCTCGAAGAGGGCCATCCATCCGGCGGCGCGCCACACCCCGCTAGAGCGCGCGCGGCTGACCTCGTGCGGCGCGGGCGAGCGCCTGATGGGCGTGCGCGACCTGGCGCAGGGGTTCGTCGAGCAGCTCTTCCCCATGGCCCAGGGCGTCGAGGAGTCTGGGGTCGCCGCGCACTGCCTGCGGTACACGATGGAGGTGGCGCTGCTGCAGGCGCTGTCCCTGGTGTCGCAGGAGTCGTACGAGGCGTCCTCGCAGATCGAGACGGTGGCGCGCTGGCGCCGGCGGTGCGGGGCCCAGCTCCAGTTGCTGAGCCTGTGCGTCAACCTGGACGTGTTTCGGGCGCCGGACACGGACTTCAACCTCCTGACCGAGCCCTGCATGCACTTTGCCCCCGTGTACACCGCCAACCTTTACGTGACGCCCGAGTGCCTGGTGTTTATGGACGGCCTGTTCTACGACCCGTGCCGCTGCCTGCCCTGCGTGGGCAACGGGGCGCCGCTGAACATCACGCACCTCAGGGCGGTCCCCGCGTGCAAGCTGCGGTTCGACCCCCGCTCGAGCGTGCGCGCGGCGCCAGTGGGCTGGTGGCCGGCGGACAGCCCCGGCGCTTCCGAGGCCAACGCGCACCTGTCGGACCCGACGGTGCTGCTGCCCGAGGGCTTCTCGCGCCTGCTGATGGACGCCCCCGAGGCCGTGGGCAACACGAGGCCCGCGGGCGCCCCGTGGTGGTCGACGGAGGGCCCGATGGACGAGAGCAGCCAGGACTGCGACATGGTCGCCGACTGGTGGCCGGACGACTGGGACTACCCCGTCGGGTACCACGTCACGGTGCCGTGCCAGGCCCAGGACGCCGCATACCGCTCGTTCCACCAGGCCTTCGCGTACACCCGGACGGACGAGGTCGGCGTGCCGGTGCTCACGTACCAGCACGACCTGCTGCGGGACGGCGAGCTGGTGGACACGAACTTCGGGGTCAACGGGCTGTGCCGGAGCCTCAACTGGGGCATGGAGTCATTTGTCACCAACACGATGCGGTACTGCACGCGCGCCCCCGTCGATCAGCTCGAGGACTACTCGGTGTACCGAGAGGCGGGGCACGAGCCGGTGCGCGCGTGGACGGAGTGGGCCTGCGCGACGAGCCACACCCATCTGCCGTGGCCCGACAGCACGGTGAGCGACGCCCCCAACACGGACACCTTCGAGCCGAGCCTGTACAGCGTCGGGACCGTCCCCAACATGCCGCCGGCCGGTGCCAATTACTACCCGCACGACTCCGGCGCGGATACGTACGACCCCGGGCCCTGGCGGGAGATTCTGAGCGAGCAAGGGTGGGGCCGCGGCTGCAGCGACTACCCCCTGGTGTTCTGCGCGACCGACGCGGACTGCCCGAGCGGCGCGTACTCGTACCGGTGCCGGGGCCGGCTCTGCAAGGGCACCTTGCAGCGGTGCGGAAGCCACCAGGACTGCAATACGACCGCCTCGGGCATCTGCGAGGGGGTCTGCATCGAGAGGTCCGTGGGCTGCCTGAGCCACGCCGAGTGCAGCGACGGGAAAATGTGCACCGGGCTGGGCGCATGCGTGACTCCTGTGATCAGCATGCAAAACAAGATTTCGAACAAGGACTATGCATTTCATGTATCATCCAGGGGCGGCACATGTCCCGCTCGTTCAAGGAATTTCAGCATGCTGGCCGGGTCGCACTGGGCGTACGTGGACAACGACGTGCTGCGGCTGCACGGGCTGTGCTCGTACGGCGACTGGTTCAAGTACCAGCAGACCCTGTCCAACCCCAAGTGCAAGGCGAGGGACATGGGCGACCACTGGCAGATCGACCCCGTCACGTGCCCGTACATCGACCTGGACGCGCTGGTGCCCAACGTCACCCACTGGTGGGAGTTTTCGGCGGTCCGGCCGCAGGTCATGTACATGCACCCGTCCAACTGCGACCGCGACTACGAGAGGCTGCAGGACAGCCTGGGCGCCCAGTTTGTGTCGTGCGCCCCCTCGGCCGCGTCCCTACGCATCTCACAGCAGGACATCTCGGACAAGCTCGCCTTCGACCAGTTCGCCCGGATGCACCTGGGCGACACGCCCGCCGCGGGCAACGTCAGGATCCCCCTGGCCAAGATGAAATTTTCGAACGACAAGCGCTACGGCTTCCTGGGCATCGGCGCGATCGCCAACGACAAGGAGATCGAGAACATGTTCCAGTCGTGCTCGAACCTGGACCAGTGCAGCGTGCCGCCGTTCACGGTGCGGGGCAAGCCGGCTGTGCGCCAGATGTTCGTCGGCGATTCCTGGGTCAGTCGGAACTACACGCACGACGACGTGTACAAGTGCGGCGTGACCGGGTATGCGGACGGGGACCGCTGCAGGCTGGATCTCTCGGTCCTGCAGATGTACCGATTCCTGTGCGTCGAGGAGTTCAGTGTCCACAGGCGGTGCAGGCCGCTGGTGCCGGACCTGGACATCCTGTGCGGCGCCGTGACCACCACGTACCAGGCGGGATACTCCACGGTGGCGTCGAACGTGGACGCGCTGAACAGCATCCTGTACGCCATACCGGTGCCCACCGACCAGGACACCTACCTCGACACGACGGACTGCATGCAGGACCTGCACTCGTACATGACCGACGGCAGGCAGCTGTACACGCAGCTGTACTGGGTGTTCGACTTTGTGCTGTACGAGGTCTCGTTCGACTGGTTCTACCAGTGCATCGTGATGAACAGGCAGGCCATCGACACCTCCGCGACCACCGCCCGGCGCAATCAGGACTGCCAGGCGTACCGGTACGCCTCCAGCTACTCCATCGACGGGTACACGCCGCGGTCCTCGCGCGGGGACGACCCGATGACCATGCTGCGGTTCGTGCGCGGGGGCTACGCCAGGGCGGACGTGAATAGGTACGAGGCCAGGAACCTGAACGTGTCGCGGGCGAAGCTGGAGACCATCAAGGCCTCCCTGGTCGAGACGATTTACGGCGGGAGCGACACGAGCTACTCGAGGTGCTCGCGGAACCTGAAGTGGAAGGTGGGCCCCGAGTATCGAAGCGAGTACCGGCAGGAGCTTAGGAGCCTCATCCACACGCTGTACTACGCCGGGGGCTGCGAGGGGACCTGGCTGACGGACCAGGTCAAGTTCCTGAGGTCCATGGGGTACACGTTCACCGTGAACGACTGGCGGGACTACGTGACGACGGCAGACGCGGACTCCTTCTTCAAGGACCAGGGCTGGGGGGCCGCCCCGACCCTGCTGGAGACGATCTTCGAGTGGGCCTTGCGAAACATGAAGGTCCGTCTGGCCGACCGGGTCATGGGATTCAACCCCGCGATCGAGGGCCTGCGATTCCCGACGAGGACCCAGGCGTTTGTGATGGACAACTACATGCAGCAGTTTTACACGGAGACCCTGCTCATGCAGCTGGATCCCACGTACACGATGCATGACAACGGGATCTTCGTGGGCCTCGAGAACGAGGACGTCCACCACGTGTGTCTCTTCGACAACCTGCAGCACGATCCGCTCCTGAGGGTGCGGGACACGTCCGCATGCAGGGAGCAGAAGGTGAACCGGTCGGCCGGTACCCTCAAGGACGACCTGATCGTTTGCCCCGGCGACGTGACCTGCTCGCGCTGCCCCGTGTACTACATGACGGACGGGGTCTTCAACTGCCAGTACTTCCCGACGCTGCCCGGCTACCCGTGCAACGCGTCCGCCCCCGGGTGCGGCACGAGCCTGTTCAACGCGCTGTACAACAAGTTCTACACCGCGTATGTCGCGGACCCCGTGGAGCCCCTGTCGCCGACCATGCTGCCCTGGTTCGCGCCCGAGCAGGCCTGGGGCTTCTCGTTTGACCTGACCCAGGCCCTCGACTTCCTGGGCAACATCATGCCGAACAAGGAGCAGTCGGTCATGTGCACGATCAAGCCCGAGATTGTCAACCTGATGGAGTGCACGAACGAGCACTACCTGACGCTCAAGAGTCACGTGCAGAAGTACTACATGCGCAACGGGTCCGTCGTGGTGCCCAGCGACGCCCAGCTGGACTGGGACGTGGACAGCGCGTTCCTGGCGTCGGGCGCCATCTTCTCGTTCGCCTCGACCGACCGGGACATCTCGCGCACGTTCCTGAAGGGGCTGTTCGACGACAAGACGGTCTGCAAGGGCGAGTCCACGTCGGACGCGCGCGTCTGCTGGAAGGCCAGCAACGCCACGCGGTACAACTCGATGAACCCGTGGGGCCTGGGGTACTGGAACCCCTATGTCGAGTGCGACGTGGACTTCACCGGTCAGACCCAGATGCCGGTGGAGTTTGTCAACGCGCGCTGCGAGTCCGTCACCTGCCCGGAAGGCAGCCCGTACTACGAGAACATGCCGCTGCAGAGCACCTGCTCGCGCCTGTTCGGGCAGCGGGTGACGACCCCCGGCGTGCCGCAGATCGACGTGCTGGGCAAGTTCATCCCGTACAACCTGTGCCACCACAGGCTGGTCGAGGACGAGGAGGGCTGCCTGCACGACCAGGCGCTGCTGGGCGGCTTCGACGGCCTGCCCGTGGCGTCGGGCGAGGGCTCGCTGTCCATGACGGCCGACACGCCCTACGCCTCCCTCCAGTACAAAGTGAGCCCCAACATGTACACGCCAAGTACATGGGAGATACCTGATGATTTCATGGGTGGTCTGTTTGATCAGACCAATCCGCTCTGGGCGGGCAGGGACTCGCCCTACGGGTTCCTCCGGGTGCCGCCCCAGGAGATCGGGATCCACCGCATCGGGTTCCAGCTGACCCCCATAGAGAACTCGACGATCGCTCAGCTCAACGTGTACAAGCTGCCGCTGGGGACGGACGGGGACGCGCTGGACCTGGACGCGCCCAACATGGCGTCGCTGCCGGTGCGCGAGTGGGTGCCGAACCTGCTGGCCCAGATCGCGGCGGACTCCGCTGTGAACCAGCAGCGGGCGGGCGACTTCAACAGCCTCCGGACCAACTCGTCGTCGCCCAGCTGCCCCCTGCGCCGGTTCGCCTTCTACGGCTCGCCGCGGCCCGCGTTCGCGCCGACGATGCCGTCCCCGCAGCGCGCGTACCACCTGTTCGGCGCCATCACCGGCAGGGCCTACGCGCACCCCACGATGGGCCAGCTGACGACGGGCGAGTTCTTCGGCAAGTACTCGACGGTCAACGGCTTCTGCTTCTGCCCGCTGGTGGACGGGACGCCCCAGACGCACTGCCAGGTCCCGATCGACGCGTCGGAGCACGACTCGGGCTGCTCCCTCACGCAGACGGTCGAGACCCTCATGGGCGCGGTCGGAACCTCGCACGTCTTCCGCCCCCTGACGAGCCTCAAGCAGGACACGTCCTGCCGGATGGCGCTCGACTGGCCGCGGGTCCCGATCCGCCTGCGGGACGGCTCGCCCGGGCCGTCGGCGGACGAGGAGTTCAAGCTGGCGTCGGACCAGGAGAAGCAGCGCTGCCACGTGCTGGACCGCTTCCAGCCGTTCCAGTACCGGTACCAGAGCGTGCCCGAGTTCCCGTCGCACGGACCGGCGGGAGGAGTTCGGGGGGCGTGTCAGACCCGCCGGGTGGCCCAGATCACCCCCGCGGTGCTGGATGCGCTGGGCGGGCGCCGGTGCGTGCGGGACTCCCTCGGCGCGGACGAGGCGCTCGTGCGGTGCGCCGGCAGGATCGGGCAGATCTCCGTGCCGCGCCTGGCCAAGCTTACCCCGCCGGAAACGGTGGCCAAGGCGCGGAACCGGCGCAGGACCCGATGCAACCAGTGCGCCGCCCCGCCGCGCTTCGAGACCAACGGGGGCAGCCCGATGGCGCCCGAGAGCAGCTTCGGGCGCCCGTTCCGGCTGTCGGCGGAGCGCATGATGGCCAAGGACCTGCGCGAGGCGGTGTGCGGCGCGGACCAGGCGTGCCCCCTGCTGAACCGGACCGCGTGGCGGGCGGGCGAGTTCATGCGCAACTTCCTGCTGCGCCCGCAGAACCTGTTCGTGAGCGCGGCGGCCCCGTCGAGGCAGGCGACGCCCCCGCGCGGACCCGTGGACGACTCGGCCAACTGGACGAACCACGGGTGGGTGTACTGCCCGACCCGCAAGGCGCTCGTGTCCGGCCAGGGGTGCCTCGGCTCGATCCCGCGCGACGTGTGGCGCAGCTCGAAGACGAGCGTGTGCCCGCGCCTCGTGCGCGCCCTCAGCTCGAACGGGAGCCGCGGCGGGATGACCACGGTGCCCTTCTTCCAGATCGACAATTACACGCAGGCGGTGGACAAGGCGTACGTCGAGGCGCAGAGGCTGGTGGGGCTGGCCAACTGCATCGCCGCGGGCAACTTCTCCTGCCTCCCGAAGCCGTGGGTGTACCACCCCGCGAGCTTCGTGCCGTCGAACCTCGAGTGGGCGTACCAGACCGTGCTCGAGTACTACCGGCTGGTGAACGCCAGCGCGTGCCCGATGTCCCCGGACGAGCTCAAGCTGGTCGAGTTCAACCAGAAGTTCATGCAGGACTGCCCCGCCAACACGATGCGGTTCTTCCAGGACATCCTGGCCATCGTGCGGCTGGTCGCGACGGAGCTGGCGTACATCGTGTCGACGCTTTTCAGCATGGCGTTCAAGCTCGTCACGCTGCTGTTCGCGGGCGCCGAGACCGGGCTCAAGAACTCGGTGCGCGTCGCCCAGCAGGAGCTCGCGGCCGACTGGCTCTGGCTGAAGAACCAGGCGCGCGGCATGCTGGCGGGGGTCAACCGGCTTCTGCTGGACATGCTGTTCAGCACCGGGCAGATAGGCAAGGTCCTGCTCAACTTCCTGACGACCTTGTGCGAAAAAGTCAACGGGTTAGTACTTGTCCTTTTCATTGTTGTTACATGACTCTAACATGTTGTTTACACAGGATATACAAATGGCTTTTGACAATCTGGTGCAGTTTCCTGCAGAAGCACCTGCCGCGCTTCCTGACCGTCATGCGCAGTGCCATATCCATGATTGCTGCGGGGTTCGAAATTCTACAGGACTTTATGGACGTGGTGTTTCAAGGGGTGCTGCCTGCCGCGTTCATGCAAAAGTACGGAACCGCGCTGTTCCAGGATGCGCTGGTGGAAAAGTACTCGCAGCCCACCAATCGCAAGCAGAAGTACCTGACCCGCGTGCAGAGCTCGGCGCGCGTATTCACCAGCACCACCGATAAGGTCAAGGCCGCTCTCAAGAAGACGGCCAATGCCGCAAGCGGCGTGCCGGGCAAAGTCGGGATGGGCCTGGCGGCGGGCCTGCTCGCGTGGCAGGCGGTCGAGGACATCATGGGCGCGATCAACTACCCGAAAAACTTCACGCTCTTCGACTTCAGCGGCGTGTTCGGAGGGATCGACAACATGATGGATCGCATCCCCGACGACGAGATCTGCCTGGAGTACTCGACGGCGCAGCGGTACAACATGTCGTTCCAGCTCTTCTCGTGCTTCAAGAACTCGCTGCTGGACGACCCGGCCCTGGCGAACCGCGCGGCCACCTCGATCGCCCCGACGCTGTGCTGGGCCAACGCGCAGACCTCGCTGGGCCAGAGCAACCTGTTCTCGTGCCACAGCGGGAGCACCTGCTGCCCCGACAACGAGTGCGCCACGCCGATCGTGTGCAACGAGTGCCCGACGCCGCGGTTCGCCGGGGAGGCCCGGTACGGCTGCAACACGCTCAGGCAGCAGTGCCAGTGCGCGGTGCCATTGGACGCGTACACGCCGTGCACGAGCAACCAGCAGTGCGGCGGGACGTCCCAGTGCATCCTGGCGTCGCTGGCGTCCACCGTGTCGTACGGGACGATCCCGTGCGCCCAGTGCATCACGCAGAGCGTGTACTGCTCGATCCCGAGCACGGGGTACCCGGGCCAGTGCACGTGCTACACGGACACCGCCCTGCCGCTGGCGCTGTGCACGGACGCGTCCGGCACGAGCACGCGGGTGGACGGGAACCGCCTGTGCGCGTTCTCGGCGGACTCGTCGGCGTCGGACAGCACGTGGCAGTTCCCGCTGGAGCAGCTGGCGATGGTGCAGTGCGCGCGCGCCCCGACCGCGATCTGCAGCACCGTCTGGGCGACGCAGAGCACCAGCGTGCGCCTGGCCGTGGCGATCCCGCCGCTCCGGGCCTCGGGCCGGGGGCGCCGGCTGCTCTGGGACGACAGCGAGGACGGGGGGGACGCGTACGCGTACGACGGGGACTTCGAGCCGTTCGGGGAGGCCGAGGCGCGGAAGATGCTGTCCGCGCCGGGCTGGAACGAGACGGGCGCGCCGTGCGCGGAGCTGGTCCGCACGCACCAGCAGGGCGGCTCGCTGGGGGTGCTGGAGAGGCACGAGCTGCACAGGTGCGCGTACTGGAGGTTCGCCGGCCGCAGGACGATCCGGGCGCTCAACCTGACGGGGCTGGAGGCGCACGAGACCTTCCTGCTGTCGGCCGAGGACCTGGCCAGGGCCCTGACGGACCGGGAGGCGCTGCTGGAGGTCATCACCGCGCCCTGGGTGTTCGTGTACGCCGGGATGTACCACCCGTGGGCCCGCCCGCTCCGGGCCGCCGCGACGGTGCTGGCGAACTCGATCGAGCAGACGGACTGGCTGCGCAAGTGGCTGCTGGCCGCCGAGGAGGAGGCGCCGGAGGAGCTGCTGGAGTTTGTGACCGGCAGCGACGGGATGGACGTGTCCGAGGCGGTAGATGACCTGCTCAACTTCAGCCAGTGGCAGGTGGACTTCCGCAGCCGCCGCCTGATCGACCCTCGCCCTCCCGTCACACGGGCCAGCATCCTTCAGGGCAAGACCCCCTTGCCGAGTCCGGCCAGCCCGGCCAGCCCGCGCCGCCCGCGCCGCGCGCTGCTCTCGGTGATCTCGGACATCCGGCTGGTGCAGGCGTTCTCGGCCAAGATCGCGCAGTCGGGCGACCCGACGGTGCCGGTGCCGCAGCAGGTAGCTCAGGTGTGGGGGCAGGGCCCGTTCGTGTGGCCGCCCCGGTTCGACTACCACAACGTGGCGTGCCCGATCGGCACGGTGTTCCTCGAGCTGACCACGGAGGCGGTGTCGGTGGTGGTCCTGTACTACGTGAACTTCGACAAGCCGCTGCCGCCCATCGACCGCTCGTTCCGCGCCACGCTGCCCCAGATCAGCTGGAACCGCACCAAGGCGGCGCTGGCCACGGTGGCGGAGACCGGCCGGCGCCCCGACGCGTGGGCGAGCTCCGTCTTCCATTACGTGACCGGCCAGATCCTAGGGCTGAGCCGGAGCGACATCTCCAACTTCTTCGTGGGCTCGAGCCGCTGGTCCCTCCAGTGGACGGTGCAGAGCCTGTTCCAGTGCGACCTGGGCGCCGTCGTGAGCTGCAGCCGGCACAAGCGGGATCTCCTCATGTCGATTGTCCTGTTCATCCTGCTGTACCTGGCGGTCCAGATGGTCGCCGGCGCCACCGGGTTCACCTTCATGACGACCGTCCTGTTCTACAGCGCGCCCCTGATCCTGCTCTGGTACGTCTACGGGGTCGCGCCGTCGTGCTTCCCTATCCTGCCGCCGTGCCTGCTCGCGGACCTGATCGCCGCGGCCGAGTACGCGATGCCGGCGTCGGTCTCGCTGCCGCCGGAGCTGCTGTGCGGCAACCAGACCCTCGCCAACGCCACCTGCCTCCGCCAGTGCGCCGAGCTGGGGTTCGGGTCGTGGGCCGACACTCTGGCCTTCTCGCTGTGCGACACGGACGCCCGGTGGTGCGAGGCCATCGGGCACGCGGGCGAGAACACGAGCGAGTACCAGAACACCGTGGCCCCCCTGTTCGCCCCGCTGCAGTCGGCCCTGCTCGAGAAGAGCCAGTGGTTTCTGGTCGGCAACGGGACCGCCCCGTCCCGGCTCGCGGCGTACCGGGTCTGCGCCTGGGTCACTTGGGTGTCAGTCCTGCCGTTCCTGCTGCTACTGGCGTCAGTCGTCTTTGCGGCCGGGTCGATCCTCCTGGGGGTCGTGCAGCTGGGCCCGAGCTTTTTTTCGTTGCTCGCGCAGACCTGGGCCTTTCACCGGGCCCCGGCTGAAATCGGCCGGCAATAAATTAATTTTATTCCGAACGGTCACGCTGCTGTAATCATTATTTGTGCTGAAAACACGAAACACACGTGATTTTTTATTTCGGAATTACAGCGACCCATCAGAAATATGTCGGACGACAAAATGAAGGACTTCAAGAAGCTAATCATCCAGATGTTCCGAGGCGACAGAGGCCGCGATTTTATCAAGTGCTTCAAGGATATGAGCGTGAAGGACGCCAGTCGTGTTTGCCAAATCCCCCTTGCGACTCTCAAAAAGATCAGGCACGAAATTCGGGATTCCGAATGGAACTTCAACAAGTTGAAGGCGGGCTATCAGATGAACCAATGGCAGGAGATCAGGAAATTTCGCGAGGAGATGATGAAGGACGAGGCTTTCGCTCCGTTTCAGGATCTGCTCAGACACGCCGCCAAGTTCGGCGCGGCCATGCAGAAAATCTGCGTTCCCAAGGCAAGCGAGGTCGAGGCGATGTCTTTATTCGAGAAGGGCGCTCATGAGGCCGCGGAATCAAAGAAAAATATCCAACGCCCGCCCGTCGCAGCCTTTGCACCGATTCCTGCCACCTTCAGCTACCCTCCGCCCAACAGCCGGAATTGGTCGGTCTTCACCTCGTTGAACGAGCAGGAGCGGGTCTATGCCTGGCATTTGCGACAGCAGCGGCTGGCGGCGCTCACCAGAGAGGCGATGCAGATCGTCACAAGCCTGCCCCCGCCCGTGCAGATCACCGCGCCCGCCCCGCGAGACTTCGTGCCGTTGCCGGTCATGCTGCCGCCTCGCAAGGACAGCGAGAAGCCCCAGTGCTGCGAGGCGGGGACCCAGGCCTGCGCGAATACGGCTCTGGAGGCCATGAAGGACAAGAGCCTCTGGCGGGACGCCACGCCGCGCGAGATCAACGCGGGGCCGCCGAAGCCGCTGCCCTACTACGAGGGCACGGTCGCGAAGGAGGCCCAGCTGCGCTCGTGGATGCTCCTGCAGTCCATGGTGTTTGACGACTCCTCAAGATACATCCGGGCGCTGGAGGTGAGGTGGCTCGCGCAACGCGCCCGTAAATTCACGCGGACCCCCGAGTGTGCCCTCGACCTTGAGGCCCGGCGGTTCGCGTTCCTCGCGCCGGAGAACATGCAGCTGGACCCGGAGCTCGCCGTCCTGCCCAGCTTGGAGCCCATCACGGACTGGGGCTGGCTGCTCACGAGCGGGCTAGCCCCTCAGGCAGCAGCGTAGCGGGCATCAGCGGGCCCTCGGGCGCCTCGTCGTACTCGTCGCAGGCGCTCGGCCCGGGCACTGGGATCAGCGTACCGCGGAATCTGGTCGGCCCGTTCATGGTGTCCGGGTCCGAAAAAAGCGCGCTAAATATGCGGATCTGCGCGGTCAGCAGGTACATCGCACTCGACACAAAATGTTCAACGTTTCGGGCTGCACCACGGAGATTCGCGCCTTCGCCCGCGGGGGCACGCCCGGGCTGGCCCGGCTCAAGGAGGTCCTGCCGACCATCTTCCTGCACTATGGCGTCCCGACCAAGTACGAGCAGGCGAGGATCCTGATCGCGTGCAAGCTGCGTCCGATTCAGGACGGGCAGCACGTGACGTTCGAATTCAAATCCGAACCTTGAGCCCGTGTGCTTTGGCCAATAAAAAAGATTCAAACTGCTGTAATCGTCTCGAATTTGAGTGTGTTTATGCAAGCGCTGAGCGACATCATCATTTTCGTGCACGTAGGGCTCGCGCGGACCTTTTACCTGCCTGACGAAGAGGAATTCGAAGACGATACCGATCCTGAGGACCTTGAACCCGCGCGCGAGTTCCCCGCTTTGAACGCCCGATGCCCCCTCGTAAGCCGACTCAAGATGCTGGCGGCAAGGCTCGTGCCGCCCCCGCCCCCGCGCTGGATGCGTGTGCTGTTCGTGGTCTGGATCATGTGGTGCGGCGTCACGAGAAGCGCTGCCCCGTGGGTGCTCGGCCCAGACAGGGTGCAGGCCGCGTCCGACGTGGTGCGGATGCTGACGGGGTGAGCCCGCCGGCCCCAGAGCCGCCCCCGCAGGTCCCGATGAACGCCGCGAACCGGTTCGCCCCGCCCGGCGTGCTGCAGCCCAGCGTGGTGATGCTGGACGCGAAGCACGCGCCGTACCCCCGCCGGGGCGTGGCGATCGAGAACATCTGCGGGATGTTCGCCACGTTCGTCGAGGTGCGCATGCTGGGCGGCCTGATCGTCGACACGATCACGCCGTTCGGGGTGCAGCACATGCTGTTCCACGCGGAGGGCAACGTGGTCGTGGACCAGGGCCGGGGCTTCTTCAAGGCGTGCCGGAGCGCCGCCGGCCTGGAGGAGCTGAGCCGCTGCCTGTACCTCGAGACGCCCAAGAACCGCGTGCACATGCTGGTGCTGACCGCGCGGCTCGGGAAGCGGGTGCAGGTCGAGTCGGGCGGGTTTCTGGAGCGGTCGCTGGCGCCGCACCAGTGGCTGTTCCGGATCACCCCGCCGATGGACGAGGTCAACCACATGCGGCTGGAGGTCAAGACCTTCGCCGGCCCGTTCGAGATCGACCGGTCGATCCGGCCGCTCGCGAACGACTGGACGGTGACCGGGCGCGGCTCGGTGATCGCCCGCTTCACCTGGCCCAAGGACGAGACGCAGAACTGGAACTCAGACGTGGAACGCATGGTCATTCAATACTCGGAACGTGTCATTGCACTGTTGGACTCATGTTGCTAACAAGCAACAAACATTGGGTTGGCATGTGACACACATGTCAAATTCAAATGATTTGAATAAAAAAAACATGAAAATTGCGTGACGTGTGCCCGTCCCGATCCCGCGCGCGCATAGAAAACGGCGCATGTTGGATCCCGTTCGTGCGCCCATGCAGATCGATCTGACGCTCGCTGTGAACTATGTGCCGGCCGCGCTGTGCCTGATCCGCCTGCTGTTCTACCTGTTCCTGATGGGCGTGTTCCACTCGGGCGAGGAGATCGGGGGGTACACGATCCTAGGCCTCATCCTGTGGATGGACCGCGTCATCTTCCGGGTCTACATCAAGAACATCATCTTCGACTCGTCGGCCATCATCCTGGCCGTCTTCATCTCCAACGTGTTCCTCACGCTGCGCACGTACAACACCAAGCCGTACATGTCCTTCCTTGGCGTTGTCGTGAACTTTGGATGGATGGGCAGTGCTGTCTGCATGATACTCGAACCGGTGCACCTCAGGAAGGTGTTTGAGAAGCGCGCCCGGATGTACCACGTGGTGCCCGCCTTCATCACCGCGCTGGCCATCGGGGCCCAGATCCAGGTGCACGCGGACCGCGAGGAGAACGGGATGCGCTTCTACCGGGGCGTGAGCTTCGCCCTGCTGAGCCTCGTGTGGATCTACGTGGTCGGGATCCACCAGTCGCAGTCGATCGAGCCGCTCAAGGACAACAGCAGCCACTTCATCGCGCGGTTCACGCCGGTGCTCTACCTGCCGCACACGCTGTCGTTCCTGTTCTCCGCGATGGCCTGGATCGCCATGGGCTACCAGTACTACGAGCTGTTCCTGGCGCACAGGGCGTCCCAGCAGGAGGGCGACGTCGAGCTGGGGCACGTGGCGCAGGAGCAGCCGGTGGCGCGCGCGGACTACATGCCCGTGATCCAGGAGGACCCGCAGGAGTACGAGGAGATGTTCCGGCTGGCCAAGCAGAGCCGGAGCGCCGAGTCGTCCGGCAACAAAGCGCTCTAACCGCGCGGGTCCCGAGCCGGTGCCGGCGGGTCGGGCACCGGGGATGTCCTTCGCGCCGACCATCTTCGGGCCGGAGCTCGCGCGGATCCTCAACACGCTCGCGGCCCTGCACGTCGAGGAGAGCAAGCGGTACAATCGGATGGAGAACCTGCCGCTCATGGGCGTCTTCACTAACCCCGTGGGGACCTCGTGGTTCGAGGCGGATATGCTGACCCGGCACTTCTACGCCAACCACGCGTCGCTGGAGTCGCTGCTGGCGTGCGACTGCGTCCCGGGCGCGCGGGAGGCGCTCGAGTGGCACCAGGGCGAGCAGCCGGCCCTCTCGATGCTCCAGACGCGCCAGATGCTGCTGGCGCGCTTCGTGGAGGTGGCCAGCTCGCTGCAGTCCGGCGTCGGCCCAGTGCCCCTGGCCCAGCCGGCGCAGCCTGTTCAGCCGAGCCAGCCGCCCCCGCCGAGCCAGCCGAACCAGTCAGCCCCGCCGCCGCCAGCCCCGCCGCCCGTGCAACCCGTCACCCGCTGGCCGCTCCGGCAGCACGGCCCGCTGTTCGGGATGATCCGGCAGGCCGAGCACCCGCCGCCGAGGCCCGCCGCCGCGCCGCTCCCGATGCAGCCCTGGCGCTGCCCGATCATGGTGCCGGTCTCGTTCTTCAACGACCAGGGGCGGCCGTGGGAGGTCCTGCCGCCGCCGATACCGTGCCCGCAGTTCGCCCCGCCCCCGCAGCAGTACCCGTCCTTCAGAATGGCAGGAACCAACCGGGGACGAAGTCCTGTGCCGGGTCAGGATGGCGAGTGGGAGCCCGAGCCTTCCAGGGAGCCCAGCTTGGCGCCCAGCCACGATTCGGAGCGTCCTCTTCCCAGCCGGGCGGCACGTACCAACCCTGATCCGGAGGCGGACGCCATGGAAACTGGCTCGCTACCGCAATCGCCAGCACCGTCAGCCCCACCAGCCGTGCCCGTCGCACCGCCAAGGCGCGAGCCCCGCTGGCTGGTTCCGAGAGCCGACTCGGTGCCGCCTTCGACTCCAGGCTCTGAGAGCTCAGTGGATCCGCGAGGTAGGCTAGAGCCGCCGAATCTGACCGACGGCGCGTGGTTCTCGGAGCAGCAAGAGGAGGAGTGAGCCCGGGCCCCTGAAAAAACTGCGCCAAGGTCATGGGTGGCGGGCGTCGCACGGGCGGATTAAATACGAGTCACGCAGAGATGTCGCTGGTCAAGACACTGGCAAAGAAGGGCAAGTTCAACAAGTGGTTCGATCGGCAGGCGGCGCACACGACCAACGACCTGTACGCTAAGCAGTTCGGCGCGGGCGTGACCAGGAAGTGCGTGCAGGCGCTGAGCATTAGACGCGTGCACTGGGTCGTGACAGACACGGGAGATACTGCTGGCGCCATGATGCTGAGCAGGCAGGGGCTGGAGCCTTTGTTTCGAGTGCAGGGGCTCGTTGTGAGTCGAGAGTTCCAGCGGCAGGGTTACGGGAGCATGCTGCTTTCTTCGATCGACGAGTTTGTCGGAAAGGGATCCACCGTCTGGCTGTGCGTGGACAATGGAAAAGCGAACACTGTTTGGCTTGTCAACTGGTATATTCGCATGGGGTTCACGTTTGCCTACCACGATTCAAGGCTCAGTTTCCAAAGTGACGAAATTCCATTAAAAAAATTGATTCAGTGAGCATGATTCGCGTCAAGGTCATCAAATCTTTTCAAACTTGAAAACTGCTGTAATCCGGCATCTGCTGTAATGAAAGGATACGTGACTAGCTTCCAGGATTTCCGGGCAACCTAAGAGACCTCGAGAGAAAAAGTGCTACGTTGCGGTTTTCGCAACGTTGCGGTTTTCGCAACGTAGCACTTTGCTGTAATCGTTCAAGTAGTCATATCCCGGTAAGATCTGAGTCAGTTATATTATTCGTAGATACGTGACTAGCTTCCAGGATTTCC